>Ga0209541_10007200_pt1 | contig 18775 bp, 14 predicted proteins | sample RifCSPlowO2_01_FD_184027 | JGI IMG/M metagenome (GOLD analysis project Ga0209541, IMG submission 184027) | Groundwater microbial communities from Rifle, Colorado - Rifle CSP2_plank lowO2_0.1 (SPAdes) (version 2) | ecosystem: Environmental > Aquatic > Deep subsurface > Groundwater | place... | reverse complement strand
ATCTCGGACTAATTTTAACATAACCAGGACACGGGGTTGACCCCCACACCACAACGCAGTTTGGTGTGGGGGTTGACCTTCCCTTGACAGGGGTGCTATACTCGGAGCTACTTCATAAGCAAAATATCGGGCCCGCAAGCGCGGTCCTCGCTCGCGTTGGGCGGAATCAACGCGCCAGAATACCTTCTATATGGCAAAAAAAACTCTTTCTCTGGAGGAGTTGGCAAACTTCGGACTGATCAAAATCCGCGGGGCCAAGGTGCACAATCTGCAAAACATCGATCTGGATTTGCCCCGCAACAAACTCATCGTGTTTACGGGTCTGTCGGGATCGGGAAAATCTTCGCTGGCCTTTGACACCATCTACGCGGAAGGGCAGCGTCGCTACGTCGAGAGCCTGTCCGCTTACGCCAGGCAGTTTTTGGGATTGATGGACAAACCGGACGTGGAACAGATTGAGGGCCTCTCCCCGGCCATTTCCATTGATCAGAAGTCCGCTTCCCACAATCCACGCTCGACCGTCGGTACGGTGACGGAAATTTACGATTATCTGCGTTTGCTATTTGCCCGTGTCGGCACGCCGCATTGTCCGGTTTGCGGCAAAAAAATTGCCGGCCAAACCGTCACAAGCATGGTGGAGCAGATGCGCGCCTACCCGGCGGATACCAAGATGATGATTCTCGCTCCGTTTGTCGCTGATCGCAAAGGGGAGCATAAGCACGTTTTCGAGCAGATTAAAAAAGCTGGCTACGCGCGGATCCGCCTCGACGGCACGTTTATGGATTTGGACGAGGCAATCGCGCTGAACTTGGATAAGAAGCGCAAGCATTCTATTGAAGTGGTGGTCGACCGCCTGGTTGGGGCAGCTGATCGCGCGCGGCTGGCCGATTCCCTGGAAACCGCCCTCGACTTGGGAAATGAAACGGCCATCTTGCATTTACCTGATCAAAAGCAGGACGTGATTTTGTCGCAGAAGTTTTCCTGCCCGGACGGGCACGTATCGCTGCCGGAAATCCATCCGCGCAACTTTTCTTTCAACTCGCCGCACGGTGCCTGCCCGGATTGTACCGGGTTGGGCACCAAGCTCGAAGTCGATCCCGAGCTGGTGATTCCCAACCGTCGACTTTCGCTTGCCGAAGGCGCTATCCGGCCCTGGAGCAAAACAACGGCGCGGCTCTCTTGGTACGACCGCATCCTCGAAGCGGTGGCCAAGACCTATGATTTCTCCCTGAGCGTGCCGGTGAAAGACTTGCCGCAAAAGGCTATTGATATTGTTTTGTACGGTTCCAAAGAAAAGGCAATCGACGTCGATGGCAGCCGCACGACATTCGAAGGGGTTGTCCCTAACTTGATGCGTCGGTATCGGGAGACGGACTCGGACTACATGCGTCAGGAAATTGAACAATATATGCGGCTGAAAACCTGTCCGACTTGCCAGGGCCGCCGCCTGCGGCCGGAAGTGCTGGCGGTGAAAGTTGCCGGGCAGTCCATCATGGACGTGGCGGAGATGAATGTCGGCGCGCTTTTGGGATTTTTTGAAAATCTCGACAGAAGCTTATCGGAGAAAGATAAAAAAATTGCGCGGCAAATCCTCAAAGAGATACGCGCGAGATTGAAGTTTTTGCAGAATGTCGGGCTCGAATACCTGACTCTCAACCGTTCCGCCTCCACCCTCTCCGGCGGGGAGGCGCAGCGCATTCGTCTGGCGACCCAGATCGGTTCGGGTCTGACCGGCGTGCTATATATTCTCGATGAACCATCGATCGGATTGCATCAGCGCGATAATGCCAAACTCCTTGAAACTCTAAAAAATCTTCGCGATCTGGGCAACACCGTGATTGTCGTTGAACATGACGAGGAAACGATTCTCTCCGCCGACTGGGTCGTGGATATTGGTCCCGGCGCGGGCAAACACGGCGGTCAAGTTGTCGCGGCGGCAACACCCCAGGAACTAAAAAACAACCCGGCATCGTTGACCGGCCGCTACTTGGCCGGTAAAGAGATGATCCCGATCCCCGCCCGCCGCCGTCCTGGTAACGGCAAAAAACTCACTATTGTGGGAGCGGGGGAGCATAATTTGCGCAATCTGGAGGTGGAGATTCCGCTCGGGAAATTTATTTGCATTACCGGTGTTTCCGGTTCGGGCAAGTCCACGCTTTTAAACGATATTTTGGCGAAGGCCCTGTCCTCATATTTTTACAATGCTAAGGAAGCTCCAGGGGAGCACAAGAAGATATTGGGCCTCGACAATATCGACAAAGTCATCAATATCGACCAGTCGCCCATCGGGCGAACCCCGCGTTCTAACCCCGCCACCTATACCGGCGTCTTTACCTATATCCGTGATTTGTTCGCCGCCACTCCGGAAGCGAAGATGCGCGGTTACCAGTCGGGTCGGTTTTCCTTCAACGTCAAAGGCGGGCGCTGTGAGGTGTGTGCCGGTGATGGGGTGATTCAGATTGAGATGCATTTTCTCCCCGATGTTTATGTGACGTGCGAAGAGTGTAAAGGTAAACGTTACAACAAGGAGGCCCTGGATATTCACTATAAAGGCAAGACCATCTCCGACATCCTAGAAATGACTGTGGATGAAGCGCGGATATTTTTCCGGAACGTTTCCGCGATTTTCCGCAAACTCGATGTGCTGTCGCTGGTGGGCCTCGGCTACATGCACCTCGGGCAGTCCGCCACAACGCTCTCTGGCGGTGAAGCACAGCGGATCAAGCTCGCCACGGAACTATCCCGGACCCAGACCGGCAAGACGTTGTATATTTTGGACGAACCGACTACGGGTCTGCATTTTGAGGACGTCAAACGGTTGCTCGACGTGTTGACGAAATTGGTCGAGAAGGGCAACACCGTAGTGGTGATCGAGCACAACCTTCATGTCATCAAATGCGCGGATTGGGTAATTGATTTGGGGCCGGAGGGTGGGGACAAGGGCGGGGAACTAGTGGCCGAAGGCACCCCAGAGGAGGTAGCTCGCGTCAAACAGTCCTATACAGGGCAGTATTTGAAAAAGATTTTGTAGCAATCATCGTGTGTTGGTTTCTAGAGCGATCGTTGCACTGTGATTTTGGTAAATAAAAAAAATTGCCGGCTGGCGATATCCTCTCGGATTCACCAGCCGGCTTTGCAGTTCAAACTGCGGCTTATCTCTGCCCTTTCTCGAGGGCTCGAAGGAGAACCTCCTCCACTTCATCAAAACGGTTCGTCACCTCAAGAATGGGGTTGGTGAACCGTTGCTTTCGGTCGGAGTTGGAACCCGGATCGCATCCGTGATAGCGGGCTTTGAATCCAGTGAACTTCAGGCCGTGCGCCGTCGATATTACCACAACGCGCGACGTTCTATCCACTTCACCACGGATGATGAGTTTCTTGAGAGCAGCAAGCGCCACTCCAGTTTGTGGACAGTTGTATAGGCCAGTCTGATCCCCCTCCGCCGCTGCGTCAGCGAGCTCCTGTTCGGAAGCTTGTTCGACTATTCCGTTTAACTTCTCAAGGACTCTGACCGCTTTTTTGAAGCTCACCGGTTTTCCGATCTGAATAGCGCTTGCCTGGGTAGTGAGGGCGGTCATCGGTTCAAACGAGGTAAACCCGCGCCGGTAGCTCTCGTAGAGCGGATTCGCTGCCTCGGCTTGTGCACAGCAGAGGCGCGGCAAACGATCGATTAATCCGACCTCGCGCATCATCAGAAAACCCTGGCCGATCGCACTGACATTTCCGAGATTTCCTCCAGGAACTACGATGATGTCTGGAACTTCCCAGTCGAATTGTTGGCAAAGCTCGAAACTGATTGTTTTCTGTCCCTCAAGGCGCAGGGAGTTCATGGAGTTTGCCAAGTAGATGTTATGTCGACGGGTGATCTCCCGGACGATCGACATACACCCATCGAAGTCAGTGTCGATTGCTATGGTGATTGCTCCGTTCGAGAGAGGTTGCAGTAGCTGGGCTTGCGAGATTTTGCCCTGGGGAAGGAAAACGATCGAAGGAATTTCCGCCGTGGCACAGTAAGCAGCCAGCGAAGCCGAGGTGTCTCCGGTCGAGGCGCACGCGACAGCGGGGATGTCGATACCATTGGCGCGCATTTGCTTGACCATCGATACTAGGACGGTCATTCCCAGATCCTTGAACGAGCCCGTGTGACTGTTTCCGCACTGTTTTACCCAAAGATCGGGGACGCCCCAGCGGCGGCCAAGCCGTTCCGCCCAGAAGAGATTTGAGTTCCCCTCGCAAGTAGAGACGATATTAGGATCATCTACATCTGGACAAACAAATTCTTTCTTGCCCCATACGCCGGAACCATAGGGCCATTGAGTCGTTCCCAAGCGGTCATCGAAGATTCCCTTCCACTGCTCTGGAGAAGTCATCTTTAGAGCATCCACGTCATGGAAGACCTCGAGTAGACCGCCGCATGTAGGGCATTGGTAGATGATTTCTGTGAGAGCATGCTCTTCCGTGCAGCCATTGATGCAGCGAAAAACGGCCTTAAGACGACAGGAACTGCCTGCAGTATTCATTGGGATCCTCCTCTCCCTAATAAAAGTCAGCAATAGTAGAACGATTTTTAATTATATGATATCTCTCTCAATAAAAAAAGACCAGCCCGGCGTCACCGCCCCCGTGAGGCAACTTATTAGCACTTGACAGCGTCGAGTGCTAAATTTATAATAAATCACAGTTATGCTCGGTAGTGAAAGTTTGCTTGGCTGCGAAGCGGCCCCAAACTTGATTTATCGGCGCCGAAACGGCCAAAGAGCCGACTGTTAATTTTTTGAGTTCAATTTTTTAATAGCAAACTTCTACAACCGGGTATGAGTGAAATTACCCAAAGACAAGGCCGGATTTTCGCGGCTATAGTCAAAGAATACAGCCAAAAAGGGGAACCGGTGGGTTCCGAAGTCCTTGCGGACAAGTACCACTTTGATCTGAGCTCCGCGACGATTCGTAACGAAATGAAGTCTTTGGAAAAAGCCGGCTTTATCGCGCAACCGCATACCTCGGCCGGGCGGATTCCTACCGATCGAGGGTACCGCTATTTTGTCAGCAAGCTGATGCAGCATCTTGAGCTGAGTGCCCTCGAGCAGCAGCGTCTGCGTTCAGAACTTTCCAAAATAAAGCGGCAGTATCTGGAGCTCGGCCGCTCGATCAGTAAACTTTTATCCGACCAGGGACAGGGCGCGGCGTTCGCGCTCCTTCCGGAAAGCACGGGGACCGCCGGATTGTCGCAGGTTATCCAGGGGGATGTCCGGCATACCGAGGTGCGTGAAGTAGCCCGGTTTCTTGACGAACTCGAGAACCACCGCAAGACTTTGGTGAACAGAGAAAGTAAAGAGGTAGAGACATTTATTGGTAAGGAAGCGCCGGTGCCGTTGGCCTCCGATTTCAGTCTGGTGGTCAGCAAAGTGAAGTTACCAGGCGGAAAAGAAGGGGTGATCGGTATCGTCGGGCCGAAGCGGATGAAATACGCCCGCAACATGAGTCTCGTTCAGTACGTTGCCAAACTTATTTCCGGCGGGCTCCTGATCCTGATTTTAATACCCCACTTGAATTAATATGAAAGAAATGGAGAAGGTGCATGCGGAACTCGCCGAGTACCGAAAGAAAGCGGAAGAATACCTCAATTCCTGGAAACGTACTGCCGCGGATTTTGAAAATTACAAGAAACGCAGAGAAAAGGAAGACCGAGAGCTTCTTCAGTTCGCGCAAGAAGTAACAGTTGTCAAAATTTTGCCGACGTTGGAGAGTTTGGAGCAAGCGCTGCGCCACTCCCCCGACGACGAACGATACAAGGAGTGGTCCGAAGGAGTCGTGAAAATTGTGCAGCAGCTGGAAAAGGTGTTGCTGGAGATGGGAGTCGAAAAAATCAGGACGGTCGGGGAAAAATTTGATCCTCGCATTCACGAGGCGATTGACCATGTGGAATCAGACGGGGAAACAGGAACGATTCTGGAGGAGATTCAAAGCGGTTATAAACTAAACCATAAGGTAATCAGGCCAGCGAAAGTGAAAGTCGTGAAGCGACTTTCATCCTGAACCCACGCCTCCGGCGAGGGTGAAGGATCCCGGGGTTTTATGGGATTGCTTCTCCGTCAGCTGACGGATCGCAAAGACATTAATTTTTTTAGAAAGGAGAAATAATAAGTATGTCAAAAATTATAGGAATAGATTTGGGAACCTCCAACTCTGCCGCCGCGGTGCTCGAAGGCGGCAAGCCGTCGATCATTCCGTCGGCCGAAGGCACCACCGTGGGTGGCGGCAAGGCCTTTCCTTCTTATGTTGCGATGTCGCGGGAAGGAGAGCTTCTGGTAGGAGAGCCGGCGCGGCGTCAGGCCGTGACCAATCCGGAAGGAACGGTCTATGCGGTAAAGCGTAAAATGGGGACTAAGGAAAAAATAAAAATGCGGGATAAGGAGTACACTCCCGAGCAGATCTCCGCTTTCATCCTCCAGAAAATTAAGCGGGATGCCGAGGCTTATCTGGGTGAACCGGTCCAAAAAGCAGTCATCACCGTGCCCGCTTATTTTGACGACGCCCAACGGCAGGCGACAAAGAATGCGGGAGAAATTGCCGGACTGGAGGTCATTCGCATCATCAACGAGCCCACGGCCGCAGCCCTCGCCTACGGGCTCGACAAGGCTGGCAAAGAGCAGAAAATTCTAGTTTTTGACTTTGGCGGCGGTACTCTCGATGTTACCATCATGGATTTCGGCCAAGGCGTATTCGAAGTGATTTCCACTTCCGGGGACACCCGTCTGGGCGGTACGGATATGGACAGTACGGTGATGGAGTATATCGCCGAGGAATTCAAAAAGGATTCCGGCATCGACATCCGCGGTGACAAGATCGCGTTTAATCGCCTGAAGGAAGCGGCGGAGAAAGCCAAAATTGAACTTTCCACCACTCTCGAGACGGAAATCAACCTGCCGTTTATTTCCGCGGATGCTTCCGGGCCCAAACATCTGCAGTTGAAGATGACGCGGGCGAAACTCGAGGAACTGGTGAAACCAATCGTGGAACGCACTCGCCAATCGCTCGAACAGGCTCTCACGGATGCCAAGCTCGCTCCCAAAGATATCGACAAAACCATAATGGTCGGCGGCCCGACCCGCATGCCGCTTGTGCAGAAATTTGTGGAGAACTACCTTGGCAAACAGACCGAGCGCGGCGTCGATCCTATGGAAGCGGTGGCCAAGGGGGCGGCGGTACAGGCGGGAGTTTTGGGCGGGGAAGTGAAAGACGTTCTCTTGCTCGATGTTACTCCGCTGACTTTAGGAATCGAAACGCTGGGCGGCGTTTCCACCCCTTTGATTGAGCGTAATACCACGATTCCGACTGCGAAGTCGCAGGTGTTCTCCACCGCTGCAGACAATCAAACATCTGTAGAAATTCACATCCTGCAGGGCGAGCGCCCGATGGGCACGGACAATAAATCCCTGGGGCGGTTCATTCTCGACGGACTGCCGCCCTCGCCCCGCGGCGTGCCGCAGGTAGAGGTCACTTTCGATATCGATGCCAACGGGATTTTGACCGTTACCGCCAAAGATAAAGCCAGCGGCAAAGCCCAGCACATCACGATTTCCGGTTCGTCCAATCTCTCCAAAGACGAGATTGAGCAGATGAGGAAAGAAGCGGAAGTACACGCTCAGGAAGACCGGCAGCGGAAAGACCTGATCGATGTGCGCAACCAGGCGGATCAGCTCACCCACGTCGTCGAAAAGACTCTCAAAGACGCGAGCGACAAAATTGACGCGGCGGTGAAAAAATCCGTGGAAGACAAACTCGCGGAGCTAAAGAAAATCAAAGACGGCCCGGATGCCGAGGCAACGAAGCGCGCGATTGAGGCCCTTTCTCAGGAGATTCAGAAAGTCGGCGCGGCGATGTACAAGGAAGCACCTGGGGCAAAGGCAGAGACTAAAGCAGGGGAAAAGAAACAGGATGGAAGCCGGGCCGAAGACGCGCAATTTGAGGAAAAGAAGTAAGAATCAGAAACGATGAATCAAGAACTGGGAACGTATATTTCATAATTCAGGATTCATAATTCAAAAACACTTTCCGTGAAGAAAACCGGAATCATTATCGGGTTGCTATTGATCATCGCTCTATCGCTTGGTTTTGTCGCGTTGAAAAGCCAGGCGCGGGGGTCTGACGATAATTTTTTCAACCGCGAACTGCGGCAAAGTTTTGCGGAGAATACTTGGCTGCGGAGAGTTTTGGAGCTGCACTACGACGGCGACGCGCAGTCCGACTATTTGGGCAAACGGTATACTTCGATTTTGATCGAGGTCGATTCTCTCGATACCCAAACGATCAGACTCGAGGCCCTCAACAACCTGGTAAAAAAAATTCAAGAAATTACCGGCAAAGAAACCTCCTACCTGGTTTCTGATCGGAATATTTTAGACCGGCGGGAAATTGGGGAGCGGGATATCGAGGAAATCACCGCGCGATACCGGCATCACTTCAACCATGGCGACACCGCGACTGTCTATCTATTGATGGCGAGTGTGGATGCGCAAGACGCGGACAAACTCGGCACTACTTTTCGCGACTACGGGGTCGTGCTGTTTGCCAAAGCGTTGGATGAGGTTACCCGGGATAACCCCGACACCCTCAGCAATTACGAATTGTCGACCGCATTGCACGAATTCGGACATCAGCTTGGCCTCCCGCACAATGAACAGCCGGGATGTCTGATGAACGAACAAGTCGAGCTGAAGCGCGATGAGCGTCCCGCGGATGTGGTTGTGGATTTTTGTGATTATGAAAAGGTGCTGATAAAAGAATTTATCCAATGACGGTGCCGGCGTGATAAATTATTTTTATGGCTAAAAATTATTACGAAATTTTAGGAATTCCCCGCACCGCCTCCAAAGACGAGATTCGGCGCGCGTACCGGAAGCTCGCCCAAGAGCATCATCCCGACAAAGGGACGGGCGAGGCGCAGAAGTTTAAGGAAATCAACGAGGCGTACGAAGTGCTCACCGACGAAACGAAACGCGCGCAGTATGATCGATTTGGACAAACGTTTGAGCAGGCGCGTTCCCAGGGGCAAACCGGTTTCGGCGGATTTGGGGGGTTCTCTGACAACTATTCCGGTGGTCCGTTCGGCGGAATGGAATTTGATTTGAGCGACATTTTTTCTGATATGTTCGGCGGTGCCCGCCGACCCCGGCGCGACCTTGGTATTGATTTGGAAATGGAACTCCAGATCGAGTTTTTGGAGGCGGTTTTTGGTACGGAGAAAAAGATTGAAATAGAAAAACGCGATTTTTGCCCGACCTGCAGCGGTTCCGGTGCGGAGCCGGGTACCAAGGTTGTGTCTTGTCCGAAATGTCACGGCACCGGACAGATCGTAGAACACCGCCGAACGATTTTGGGAAGCTTCCAACAGGCCCGCACCTGCGATAAATGCGAGGGAACCGGAAAAGCGCCCGAGACCCCCTGCCGGACCTGCAAGGGCCAGGGCATGAAAAAAATGCGGAAGACTATTGGCGCGATTATCCCTCCCGGGATCGCGGACGGACAGCGCGTCAAGCTCAGTGGTGAGGGAGAGGTCGGCTACCGCGGCAGCCGGGCCGGGGATTTGTACGTGCAGATTAAAGTCGCCAAACATCCGGTTTTTGCCCGCGATGGCTATGACATTCTCTCCGAAGCTTCCATCAGCGTTTCGCAGGCCGCCCTGGGAGCGAAAGTAGAAATCGAAACAGTTGATGGGAAAGTGATGCTAACGGTTCCCGCCGGGACGCAGGGCGGGAGAGTCCTGCGGCTCAAGGGAAAAGGCGTGCCGCATTTTGATTCAACCAAAAGAGGCGACCATCTGGTCATGGTCCGGGTTGTTACGCCGACCAAGCTCAGCCGCAAAGAGCGCGATCTTCTGAAAAAATTAGCCGAAGAGCGGGGAGAAAAAATCGATCCGGACGAGAGTCTCTGGGGAAAAATAAAAGGCGAATAAAACAATGGGGCTTTTGGATTTTGTAAATTTTGGTTCCTGGGACTTTCTAGTTCTGGCCTTCTTCGTTTCAGCGGCCATCGGATACGCTTTTCTCTATGTTGCCCGTGGGAAAGTGATGCCCCTCCTCGTTGCCGCGGCGCTATCCTTCCTTTTGGTAGATTTCGCGCCGGTGAGCGCGCTTGGCGATTTCCCCGCGCGGCTGATCGGTTTTGCCGCGGTGTTTTTCCTGATTTTATTCATTCTATCCCGGGTGATCATGCAGTCTCCGGTTGGATCGGAAACTTTCGGGAGGATTGCGTCCTTGCTCTTAGCGCTTTCCCAGACCGGGTTTCTCGTTTCGATTTTGATCTCGTTGCTCCCGGATGAAACCCTGAATCAATTCAGCAACTTTGTGACGACAGTGTTTGTCGGGGGCAACGTAATTTTTTACTGGGCAGCCGCGTCGGTGTTGCTTCTGCTGCTGGTCGGCAAGCGCGCCAACGACGAAGTCGGGTAACAAAAAAATCGCCTTTGCGATTTTATTGGTGGGTCGGGTGGCCGTTTCGACTTTGCTCAAGACCACCCTCCAAACTACTTTGGATTTGCCAATCTCATCACTAACCATGGTGAGCCTGTCGAATCCATGGTGGGTCGGGTGGGAATCGAACCCACGACCGTTGGCTTAAAAGGCCACTGCTCTACCGACTGAGCTACCGACCCGCGTACTGCGTATTATAAGAGGGAAACACAGTAATTTCAATATGTCTTGAGCAGGTCCACGATTCCTATTTACATTTGCTATAATCAATTTATAAGATTACCAGTCCAAAGGGGGACTAATGTGTGGAATCGTAGGCGTGTTCAACAATACTGAAGCAGCCAATTTTGCCTATCTCGGACTTTACGCCCTCCAGCACCGCGGTCAGGAGTCCGCGAGCATTGTGTCCGTTGAACACAACGGTACTTCCAATCTCCGCGCGTTTCATGCCGAAAAAGGTATGGGGTTGGTAGCGCAAGTTTTTAAGCCCGAAGTCCTAGCCAGGCTTCCAGGAAACGCCGCTATCGGTCACACGCGCTATTCGACCACTGGTGATTCAAACCTGTTGAACGCCCAGCCTCTTCTAGCGGAAACAAATAAAGGCCGATTTGCCTTGGCACACAACGGGAACCTGGTAAACGCTGAAGGCTGGAGGAAGGAGCTTGAATGGCGTGGCTCGATTTTTCAGACCACGACTGACACGGAGGTCATCAATCACCTTATTGCTCTGAGTCGAAAGGGAAATTTTACTGAGGCACTGATTGACGCGCTGCGCCAAATAGAGGGCGCTTATTCAATCGTGCTCCTCACCCAATCAGAGTTTTTTGCCGCTCGCGATCCTCGCGGTTTTCGTCCTCTCGTATTAGGACAGGCTGGCGAGTCTTGGATCGTGGCCTCAGAAACTTGTGCATTCGATCTCATTGGGGCGACATATGTTCGGGAAATCGAACCTGGCGAGATCGTGCGCATCAGTCAAAACGGGCTGGAGTCCGTGAAGTTTGCTCAGGCAGTGAAACAACAGTGCATCTTCGAACACGTATATTTTTCCCGGCCGGACAGTGTGGTATTTGGTCGATCAGTCTATCGAACGCGCGAACAACTCGGTCGGTTACTAGCCCAGCAGCATCCTACCCCGGAGGCAGAGATAGTTGTCCCTGTCCCTGATTCAGGCGTGCCGGCAGCAATCGGCTATGCCATGGAGTCGGGCACACCTTTTCGCATGGGGCTTATCCGAAACCACTACGTCGGCAGAACATTCATCGAGCCGAAGCAGAGTATCCGAGATTTCGGTACCAAGCTCAAACTCAACCCGGTAAGAGAATTGCTCCGGGATAAAAGTGTAGTTTTGGTGGATGATTCAATCGTTAGAGGAACAACGAGCAAAAAAATCGTGCGCATGGTATGGGAAGCAGGTGCCAGAGAAGTGCATATGCGCATTTCGTGTCCACCTACTATCAAGTCTTGCCAATATGGCATCGATACTCCAACAAGCGAAGAACTTATCGCTGCGCATCGCTCAGAGGAGGAGATCAGAGCCTTTATTGGCGCCGATTCACTTCATTACCTTTCACTAGTCAATTTGCGCAGTGCTGTTCAGCCCGGAGAACACGGATTTTGCGACGAGTGTTATAGTGGACGGAGTTCACTAGTCCGCATTGAGGGGTAGACATCAAAGATTCCACATCATCAAACGCCGCCGGGGAGTTTCTCTCGGCGGCGTAATTTTTTATGCTTTGTCTTCTTCTTTTTTGGTTTCCTCCCCGGCCGTTTCACATCTAGGGTTTTTATTCTTCTTCCTTCTTCTCTTCCTTCCCCGGATATTTCCAGGTCGCGTATTCGCACTTGGGATAGCGCGAACAGCCCCAAAAGGTTTTGCCTTTACGCGTACGTTTTTCGACCAGCTCCCCTTCGTTGCACGTCGGACAGGTCACGCCTGTCTTTTTTTCGATTTTTTCGATGTGTTTGCATTCCGGATACCGCGAGCAACCCAGAAAATAACCGAATTTTCCGCGGCGCACCATCATTTTTCCCTGACCGCATTCCGGACAAGTTTTATCTCCTGCGTCGTCTTGGAGTTTTTTTTGCTGCGCCTCGTCTTCGGGAAGAGGCTTGGTGCCTTTGCAGTTCGGAAAATCAGTGCAGGCGAGGAACTGCCCGAACCGGCCGAATTTCTTCACCATTGGTTTGCCGCAGATCGGGCAAGGGATGTTAGTTTGTTCGACTTGTTTGGTCACGCTTTTTTGCTTTTCCTCGAGATTAGATTTAAACGGGTCGTAAAATTCTTTGATAACCGGCTGCCATTTCAGCTTTCCTTCGGCGATATCATCGAGGTCAGCCTCCATCTTCGCGGTGAATTCGTAGTCCACGATTTTTGGGAAATTCTCCACCAGCAGGTCATTTACCACTAGCCCGATCTCCGTGGGCTGGAATTTTTTTTCCACCTTTTCGACATAACCGCGTTCCAGTATCGTCGAAATCGTCGGGGCATAGGTGGATGGCCGGCCGATGCCGTATTCCTCGAGCGCTTTGACGAGGCTGGCGTCGCTGTAGCGCGGCGGCGGTTCGGTGAAGTGTTGCATCCCGCCCAAGTTCAGCGCTTTCAGAATTTCATCTTTCTCGAGTTTGGGCAGCTGTCCTTCGGGAAGTTCCTCCTCATCTTTCTCGTCGCGGCCCTCGGTATAGACTTTTATAAATCCCTCGAATTTTACTACCTGTCCATTCGCCCGGAACATATATTTTTCACCGGCCTGAATGTCAACGGCAGTCTGGTCAAAAACCGCCTCTGCCATCTGTGAGGCGAGCGTACGTTTCCAGATGAGGTCATAAAGGCGTGCCTGCCGCGGCTCCAGGGTGCCCTCGATTTCCTCGGGATGCTTCTCGAGGTCGGAGGGGCGGATGGCCTCGTGAGCCTCCTGCGCCCCTTTGCTTTTGGTTTTGTAACGACGGGGGGCCGCGAGACCGTATTCCTTGCCGAATTTCTGGGCGATGACTTTCTGCGCCTGGACTAAGGCCTGGTCAGCGAGGTTCACCGAGTCCGTGCGCATATAGGTAATGTAGCCAGTTTCATAAAGCTGCTGGGCGAACATCATGGTTTGCTTGGCGGAAAGTCCGAGTTTACGGGCGGCTTCCTGCTGGAGCGTTGAGGTAGTGAAAGGCGCGGCGGGAAAACGCCGAGCTTCTTTTTGCCTGATATCTGTGACCTGAAACTCTGACTTTTTCAGAGCTTTTACTATTTGATCAGCATCTTTTTGCGCACCCAGATCGAACTTCTGCAGTGCTTTTCCGTCTACCGAATGAAGTTTGGCGATAAACGCCTGGTTGTCGTCGTCCTCGCTTTTCTTGAGCTTCGCCTCCACGGTCCAGTATTCTTGGGCCTTGAACTTTTTGATTTCCCGCTCTCGTTCCACGATCAGCCGTAGCGCCACGGACTGTACGCGGCCGGCGGAGAGGCCCCGCCTGACCTTTTTCCATAAAAACGGAGAGAGCTCGTAGCCAACCAGCCGATCCAAGATACGGCGGGCCTGCTGGGCGTCCACCAGTTTGCCGTCGATTTTCCGCGGGTGTTTTATCGCCTCTTCAATGGCGGTTTTGGTAATTTCGTGGAAAACAATTCGCTCGATTTTTTCATCGGGCAGATCCAGCGCCTGTTCCAGGTGCCAGGCAATGGCTTCTCCTTCGCGGTCTTCGTCAGTCGCGAGGATAACGGAGGAGGCTTTGGTCGCGAGTTTTTTGAGGGCAGTCACGCGTTTCTGCGCGTCTTTGGGAATGACGTACTCGGGCTCAAAATTTTTCTCGATATCAATACCCATCTTGCTCTTTGGCAAATCCCGAATATGACCATAGGACGATTCGATCTTGAAATCCTTGCCTAGGAACTTCGATATGGTCTTTGCCTTTGTTGGAGACTCAACTATTACTAATTTCGACATTGTTTTTGTCCCGATCCCCTGACACCTCGTGTCGGGGGATCGAGGATCCGCGATTTTGCTCTAAATTTTAAATAGTGTTTCTATGGCTTTGCGGCTTTTCCACTTTTTTATTTGTTGTTCCCTTCTTCGGGCTTCTTTTAGGCTTGCAAATCTTTCGCAGTGAACAACTTGCCACGGCTTATCAGATTTTGTGGATTGCACGAGTCCCGCGTTGTGTTGGTTTAGACGTTGTAAATAGCTGTTTGCGCAACCAATATAGTATTTCCCTGATTTGAGCGATTTTAATATGTAGCAGTAAAATTTAGGCAAAATCGGGACTTTGGTTGGTGATTCGACGATGACGAGTTTACCCATAGAGCTAAGTTTTATTTGTTTGCGTTTGTTTTGTCAACCCCGTTAGACGAATTAGTTTCTTTATTGAAAAAGTTCTAGCTGAATGAAGTGTTAGATTTGTCACTTTGATTTCCTAATTGATTTTGTCTAACGGGGTCAACATCTACCTTACCGCGTAGCCATCTAACTCCGAGGTAGGTAAGCGGGGTTTCGGCCACGGAAAAAAATATTTTCAGAAGCCAATAGGGAATGATAAGCGCCCACATCCGGGCAAACGTAGATGTTGGCGACGCCATGTAAAAAGCGATGAAAATGAACACGGCGGTATCGATGAACTGTCCGACAAAGTTGGAAAGGTTGGAGCGCAGCCACAAAAATCTTTTGCCCCACATCTGCCGGATCTTATTGAAGATATATACGTCCGTGAATTCGCTGATCGCGAAAGCGGTCAAACTGCCCGCGATCACCCGCATCGAGTTTCCGAAAACCAGGCGGTACGCTTCATTGTTTTGGTAAAAACTGGCCGGCGGCAAAATTCTGGCGAGAAAAACGAAAAAGAAAAGTATTACCAGGACGACCAAACCGGTGCGCACGAAGTTCCGCGCCCGGTCCTTCCCGACCACTTCGCTGACGATGTCGTTGATTACAAAAGTTAGGGGCAGAGCATATATCCCCACCGATGTTGAAATTCCGAAAATTGTTGTTAACTTGCTGCCCAAAAGTTCGGCGCTGACGATCGCGGCGATATATATTGCCAGCAGATAGTCGAGTTTTTTCTCGGTGGTCATTTCTTCAGGTTTTTTCGATAAATATTTAAGAGCGGCTTATAAATATCGATCTTCGGAGGATATTTCAGCTTTGCGGTCGTGTTTTTTCCGGTGAATTGGATGAATCGGAGAGAGCGGACGAGAAGCAAAGGTGTCTTTTCGTTGCCTTCTCCCATGAGCAGGGAACTCATCGCGGCTAGGGCGTCAACGATATTTACTCTCGTATATTTCAATTTTCTGCCGAAAATATCCGGCTTGCCCCGGTAGTCTTTGAGTGGTTCAAAGCCGTAGAAAGCAGTAGAGATACCCAAGGTCCCGGCGCGGAGGGGAACAAGGTGACTATCAATGACGATGATCCCCAGTTTTTTTATTTTATGCCGCCGGCGTAAAAATTCCCATATCTCCTTGGTTAGTTTCTCCGGATTTTTGGGCCAGAGGATGTAATAGCCGTTGCCATTGCTCCGGTCGATACCCGCGTCAGCAATTAGCGTCAGGTCTTTGATAGTTAGGTGCCAATCCAAATCCGCGATTTTTTCCGGAGGAATATACCAGTCCGCCTCCTGCATTATGAGTTTCCTTCTTTCCTGCAATGTGTCTTTTTCGATTTTGACGCAACGCCCCTCGTGAATGCCGAGGATTTTGGAAGTCACCACCAAAACATCACCTTCCCGAAGTTTGGGAAGGTAGTTGGTAAGGAGGTCGTAAATGTCGTCTTTGGGCGGGAGCATGGCCCGCGTTTTGATGGGGATGAATTGCATGCGGTCATTTTTCACTGCTTTGGCAACCCTGTCAAATTGACTCTCCTACAGAGGTCTACTATTATGAACTGTCAATGCGAGAGCGTTGACCACGAGTTTTCGAGAGAAAATTCGCCGAAATCCGAGAGGATAGAGGAGGAAAATATGTACCTAAGCACAATCGCGCCATTAGTGGCAGACAGGCTGTTTGGCAGTCGTGATTGTTTTTTACTCGAAGCATATCAGTACATCACTGACGGGCGTCCTAGCAGCATGTCTGACCTGGCCAAGCTTTGCAAAGGAGGGTACGATTGGAACGACATCGCAAAAGCAGTTCGGGTTTATGTCGAATTGCGGGCCCATGAACAGCTCCCTCGGGTTATCAAACAGCTCATGTCCGATCTTGCCCGTCGCACCCACGACACATACAAGCCAGGCGCTGTTGTTGGCTTGCTGCAAGGTATTGGCAATCTCGAGTCCGAGTCGACCGAAAACCAGCCTGATTTTCCAGGGCTAGATATGGTCCCAAGGTTCTTGGGGCTGGCGGTTAAACACCTTCAGAAACAGGAGCATCATGCCCAGTTCGATCAGTGGGGATCGAAAGTTGGCAAGACGCTGAATATTTATTTACGGGGTCCGCGGCACTCGGTCAAGGCGCACACCGAACGAGTCCGCCAGTCTCTGCAGATGTTTCAGCAACTCGGGTACGTGCGGGAGATGCATAGCGATGGGGAGTGTCAGTCATTGGGCTGGGTGCTGTTTCGTAAACTGCAGTTTGCACTGTTTCAAGCGCTTGAGCCAGAGCACCAGACCGATGCACTGAGGTTCCTAGCCAAACAATAAGCCTCGATATTTCCGTAAGGGGCAGTTCGCGTTCGCGCGGACTGCCCTTGTTGTTTTATTCGAAGGAAATCACGCTCGAGGTAGCGTTGATTTTTTTGAGAATATTTTGTGTTTCTGTTTCCGTCGCCGGGCGCGGGCAGCAGTTGTTTTCGATGATTATCGGCAGAAGTTCGGCTTGCCGGAGTTCCTTTCCTCTAAAGGTAAAGCGTACCGCCAATCCTTCAGTGGTATCCACGCTCCAGGATTGGTCGAAAATGAAATTGCCGAGCGAGTAGAAGATAGGCTTTTCTTTGTAGACTTCTATGGTCTGTATCCAATGCGGATGATGACCGATGACGATATCCGCTCCGGCGTCGATCGCGGCGTGGGCGAAATCAGTTTGTTCCTGATTGGGATCGCGGACATATTCAATACCCGCATGCATACTCACAATGATTACTTCAGATCGGTCTTTGGCTTGTTGAATATCTATTTTTAGCTGGTTCAAATCCGAAATAGTTGCTATTTGCTGATCAGCAGTGTTGCCCCCGTCGTTGCGGGCCGAATAACTGTAGGCGAGAAAACCGAATTTTACCCCCTCCTTCAATTCCTCCCCACTGGTGGGGGAGGAAAGGTGGGGGGAGATGACTTGCGCCTCGTGCGCCTCTTCAAAATTTTGTCCTGTGCCGACAGGGAGGATGCCCCAGACATTCCGAAGGTAGTCGATAGTAAAATCCAGAGCGTTACGTCCCTGGTCGAACGAGTGGTTGTTGGCGGTTCCCAAAATATCGAAGCCCGCGGATTTAAGGCCCGTAGCGTCCGCAACGAGGCAGCGGAACACGAGTCCATCCCGCAGCCGGACAGTACTATCGGACAGGGGACACTCCAGATTGCCAAAAGCGATGTTCGCTTCACTGACTAGTGGAATAATTTTTTCAAACGGCAGATCAGTATTTCCAGCGGCCTCTATTTTTGTTCCGATATTCCGTGACAACATGATATCTCCCACAGCCAAGACCGTGGTTGTGGGCGGCGGTTTCGGTAAGTGGTCGTTGGAGAAAGTCAGCGGCGCGGTCACCGGGCGAAACCAAACTAGCCCGAGGACGAGCACAAGCGGAACCAAAAAAAATTTTGATTTAACGAACTTTGACATATTGATTCGCACCGAGGTTGCGGACCTTTCCTTTCATTTCCATGATCGTGAGTTGGGCGGCGATGGTCGGGGAGGGCAGACCGGTTAATCTGGTGATTTCGTCAAAATGCCGCGGTTCGCGCGAGAGGCTTTGAAGGATTTTTTGTTCCTCGTCGTTGTCGCCCAAAACTTCTGTCTGCAGAGTTTCGGTGATTAATTCGTTGAGGTTGAGTTCCTCTAGGACGTCGTTCGCGGACATCACCGGTTTTGCTCCCATTTTGATGAGGTTATTTGGTCCGGCCGATGAGGGCGAGTAAATCGAGCCCGGGACGGCGAATACCTGCCGGTTTTGTTCGAGCGCGTGGCTGGCCGTGATGAGCGCGCCCGATTCCGTAGCGGCTTCGACAACCACGGTGCCGAGACTTAAGCCGGCGATGATGCGATTGCGGGTGGGGAAATGGTGCTTCAGGGGCGGGGTCCCAATGGGCAATTCCGAGATGACGGCGCCTTGGCCAGCGATTATTTTTTCGGCGAGCATCCGATTGTTAGCCGGATAGATCCCGTCCACGCCGCTGGCGAGCAC
>Ga0209541_10007198_pt1 | contig 18777 bp, 12 predicted proteins | sample RifCSPlowO2_01_FD_184027 | JGI IMG/M metagenome (GOLD analysis project Ga0209541, IMG submission 184027) | Groundwater microbial communities from Rifle, Colorado - Rifle CSP2_plank lowO2_0.1 (SPAdes) (version 2) | ecosystem: Environmental > Aquatic > Deep subsurface > Groundwater | place... | reverse complement strand
CGGACGGCCATATAGTCAACTAAACGGATTTGAACAAACTGGCATCCGCAATTCTTTCGCTTACGAAAGCCAGCAAACACAGTATGAAGCTGCGCGCAACGCCTATTTCCAGTGTGTAGCTGGCCAGTCATCTAAAGGGGGTGGTGGATGTATTTCTCCTCGCGGTCAAGATTTTAATATCGTCAACCCCAACGATCCATCAACTGTTACCAGGAACACCAATACAAACGCTCAAGGCATAAGTTGGGAACAAGCCCGCAATACTTATTTTCAGTGTCTGGCAAATCAACAGCGAGCTTATCAAAATACTACAACTACGACAGTTCAACCTGTTCAAGCCGTAACTATAAGCGGCAAAGTTACTAGCCTGGCTGGTCAGGGAGTGGCTAATGTCGATGTTTTTGATAATAATCGGGTGGCGGTTACCGTTTCTGGCAATACTGTTCCCGAGCCTAGAAACGCAGTCTTGGCGGCAAGCTCGCCAGTAGAGTTTCAGAGTCCTCTCACCATTGGTGATTGGACAATCTGTGTCAGTGGAGCTAACTTCGGTCCCACGGGGATGAGCATGTATATGGGTGAAGTGGGTAGTGGTAATATACCATTTACCGCTACGAGTCCCGGTATCGGATTTTTCCGCCTTTCCCCAGAGGATTTTCAAGGCCTAACAGCGGATGACAGCGGTATTTATAATGGAGTAGGCTATCTAACACGCGGCGAATCTAGCTCTGACTACCTTTTCTTTACGGTTGATATTAATTCAAGCGGTGATGGACCCGCTCCGCGTTGTTCCACTACCGTATCCAGCGGTCCGCGCACCGAATATCAAAACCGCTCTGGCCAGGGTATTCTCAAAATCGGCCGGACTAATGCTAACGGTGAGATTGTTTTTGATCAACAGTTTATTACCTTCCTACAAAATACCTTTCCCGGTAACTATCAAGAATACTTTGCGAACAGGGTCGTCAAAGAAACTCCCAAGGTTCAGGTAGGCAACGGCAACCGCACTATTACTTTGGTCCCGGGCAGTAGTATTCCCGGCGGCCTTGCGGCTCGTTATGAGTATCAGGATTCAGGGGAGCTGATTACTGGTACTAAAGAAGTTACAGTAAACAACGGATTGATGGACCTTTCGATGCAGATTAACTTGAGTGGCTCTGATGATTCTGGAGAGACAGCGGACCGAGTTTGCCGTTTGGTTTGGGATGATCCAAGAAACGAAGAAGGTATGGGCATCCGCCGCATCGGTCAGCCTTCCAACGTAAGCATTGTACTCTCCGGTTTTTCTCCCAACTCGACGGTCGTTATCAAAAATATCAACCTTAACAACAACGAAACAAGAACAGCGCCGGTAACTGTTAACGGACAAGGTGTTTTTGATGTATATGACCAGACTCCCATCAGGAAAGATGAGTACAAAGTTGGAACGTATAAGACCGAGATAGTAGACTCTAGTCATAATGTTTTGGCCGAGTGCGATAATGGTTTTGTAATCAAGGCGCCAATTGTAGCCAAAAAACCCAAGATAAAAAGTTTTTCTCCTTTGGCTGGGACATTTGGTGACACTATAATTTTGAAGGGCAGCAATTTTTCATTGGATGAAAATAAGGTTTGGCTAGATGAAAACTATTCCGACTCTCTGGGATCTGATAATGGCAGTATCATTGAATTTAATGTTGAAAATTTTCCAAATCTTTTTTTCGCAGAGAACTCCTTTGCTTTCAGGATTGGGGTTGAGAACAATAGTGGGGCGATATCAAAGCCCGCCTCTAATTGGCTGACCATTTATCAAGAGGGAGAAGAGAATCCTTTGACGATTGAGTCTGTTTCTCCTTTTTCCTTAAAGGCCGGCAGAATCGCAAGTTTGAGTGTGGTGGGTAAAAATCTGTCAGCCATAAAAGAAGTTAATGTTTCCAGTGGCGATGTCACTCTTGTTAATAACAGTTTAAGAATCACTAATTTAGGCAGACAGAGAAACAGGGTCCGATTTAAACTAAACGTAGATCCAAACGCTGAACCTGGTTTTTATAACGTTGTTTTGTCGGATGGAGCTGAAGTCGAGCGGACTATAGGTTTTAAAATAGAGATTTTGCCGGTTCGTGTAAGCCAAGAGTCAGTTTTAAACAGATTTCTGTCTTGGTTCGGAGTTAAAGTCCAGTTGGAAAAAGGATTTGCCGAAGAGCCATAATATTTTGCATCTTAACAGTCGTTTTAAATCACAAAACCGTCCGCCAGCTGGCGGACGGTTTTATTTTATGATGTGGAGATGGGGGTATTGAAGTCACAACTCAAATTTTCTTCCGAAAATTTGGTCGCGACCCCGCCTCGCTCGATTTTCTGCCGATTGCAGAAAATCGCATGCTCCGGCCGTTTCAATACCTACGCAAGTGAAAAACTTCACTTGCTCCATCTCACAAAAAACAAAATAAATCTTGGCAAGCAAGATTTATTTTGCAATGTGGAGATGGGGGTATTGAAACCCCGTCTAAAGATGAAGACAAACAGAGACTACAGGGTTATCCTATTTTTTTAATCGTATGGGTAAGAATAGGCAAAATGACCAAACGATTGTCCCGGTTATTTTCTTTGGCGGACCGCGAGACTGCGAGACGCCAGTATAGCTCACTAATGACGCCTTGTCCCCCTAGTGAGCATTAAGGGCAAGACGGTCTACGCTATATTAAGCGTAAGCGAGTGCGTAATTTTGATTGGCACTTCTTGTTTGATTGGTGATTAAAAAGGTAACAATCGTCCTTTCCCTGCCTCTAAATGAACTTTATCTCTATCGAAACTTACATCCCCGAGATTGACCTAATTATACTTCTATGATTAACTATTGTCAATGTTTTTTGAGAACTAAAAAAGGTATTATTTAAGCATGAAAGAATCAGAACTGGAAAAAATTTACAAGAAAGTGGCAGAAGAGATTGGTTTTAAAAAAGACCCTGTCCGTGAAGGCTGGATGCCAAAACTCGGACCCAACGATTACAAATGCAAAATTGTCCACGGTTTTACTAAAAAAGGGCCGGTTACTCTTACTGTTGGGCCAAAAGGAGTAGTTGATATAAAAGCGCTAAAGTTGGCCGGTGGTTACGCTTTGGTGAAAAATAAACGCAGTCCGAGTGTAGTTCTGCCCCAAGTTTGGGATTTAGGGAACCACGAAGATCGGTCTTGGGTAGTCAGAGAAAGAGTTGAAGGTCGAAGACCGTTACTTTCTTCTGATTTTTCATCATGGAACGAAAAATGTAAAGTTGCCGAGTTGTATTGGAATACGGTAAGGGTTTTTTCCAAGATGGAGAGCGAAAAACAAGCAGATGGCGATTTTGAGGATTTTATCAGATTTAGATTAGACAAGTGGGTTGAGATGGGAAGAGGTTGCAAGAGCAGAGAGAATCAGCAAAAACAAGAAACCTTTGGAGCTATTTTTAATGACGTCTACCGTTTTGTGTTTTACGAAACTGATTTTGTGGATTCTGCCTATCCAGAAATGGAGTTATTCTTCAGAAACTTTGGCAACACAGATATTGTAATTCAAGACGGCAAATTTTATATGCCGTCTCCTGATATCGCTTTTTTTCCGCAATTTTATGGAGCCGTGTATTTTATCTGGAATGTCTTGATGTATAGCCATGACAGAAGACCTTTGGATGTTTTGGTTGACATTGAGCATTGGCGCGGAGTTTTCAAGGAAAGTTGCCGAACCAAAGGGACGAAAGAAAAATTTAATAGAGCCTTTTATGTCCTATTGCTTGAAAGAGTTTTCGGAACTTTGCTAGTGGACATTCCGTGTGGCAAAAGCCCCTTTGAAAACGAGGGTAAAATTGATAAAATAAAAGCTAAAAAAGCCGAGAAGATATTTATTATGATTCTAAAATATCTTCTGGATAAGTTGCCGACTTTGGTAAAAAACAAGCCCTTTGAAGAGGATATAAAAAAGTTAGACAAACTTTTAATCTAATCCCTGTCTTATTTTTCTTTCCTCATCCTTTTTCTTAGTTGATTCTCGCTTATCGTATTTTTTTTTGCCTCGAGCGAGGCCTATCTCCAGCTTGACTAAATTCTTTTTTCCGTAGAGTTTGAGTGGCACAATAGAGAGTCCCGACTCCTGCGACTTTTCAAAGAGGTGATTTACCTCTTTTTTCTTTAGTAAGAGTTTTCTGGTTCTTTGGGGGTCGTAGTCGGGAGAAGTATTATTTTGTTGATACGGTGAAATTGTGGCGCCGATAAGCCAAGCTTCTGCGTTTAAAATTTTTATGTAAGAACCTCTCAAAGACACTTTGCCCGTTTTCACGGATTTTACTTCTTGTCCTGACAAAACTAATCCGGCCTCAAGAGCTTCCAGTATACTGTAGTCAAAGTGGGCTTTTGGGTTTGTGGCGTAGGTCATTTTGATTTTTGTTAGCTTTTATATTATAAAGTTTTATTGGTTCTTTAAAAGGAGGGGCTATGATTTCTCTGCGCAAAGTCCCTCTTAGTGGGGACGATTGGGTTGACTGGACTTTTAAGCAGTTTGTCTTTTTCCTAAGAAAAGAAACACTAGCTGTTAAAAGGAAAAAGAGGCTTTTGGATCCTGACAATCCTCACAGGAAAGTTATTCGAGGACTAATGCAACCAGAGGTTGGGCCGGGTGGTTATGGCATAGAGATTACCATTAATTCGTCTAAGAGTATTCATTGTAGCCGTGATGAGGAGGCAGAAACTTTAATTCACGAGTTAAGCCATGTTGTTTTTTGTAAAACATGGGAGCGTTTTATCGGGCAAGCCGAAAATATACTAGTTAGAAGATTTACCCAAGAACAAAAAGACTTTTTAAAATCTTTTTTGCCCCGTAATGAGAGTAAGAACTAAAGTTAAATCCCGCCACCGGCGGGATTTTTTATTTAAAAGTCTGTCAGACTTCTTTGATTGCACAACCTCGGTTTGCAACTTCGGAAGTTAAGAAGTTTGTAGACTTCCTTAGTTTACTTTCTTTCTTCCAGCACCAGATTTGTTTTCTGGGTTTTGTCTTTGCGGAAATAGGCGAGTTCTATTTCATCTCCAGCCTTGAGGAGTTGGATTGAATCTCCCAGATCGCTTTTTTCGTCTAGTTTCTTGCCGTTAATTTCCAAAATTATATCGTTTTCTTTAAGACCGGCTTTGTCGGCTGGAGAATTTTTGACCACAGCATGGCTACCGGGTATGTGGTCTTGGGCGATAAGAGCGCCGCAATCAACGGGTAGTCTGTATCTTCTCTGAATGTCTTTATTAAGCATGATGTAACGGAGGCCGATATAGGGGCGGATAATTCTGCCGAATTTATGCAGGTCAGTCAGGTCTCTTTTGGCCCACTCTACCGGTATTGAAAAGCCAATGTTCTGGGCTCCAAAAATCACGGCGGTGTTTATGCCCACGACTTCGCCTTCAGTATTTATCAGTGGCCCGCCAGAGTTTCCTTGGTTAATGGCCACATCTGTCTGAATTACTCCGCGCAGTTCTTCTACTTGAGGCTGTTCTCCACCTTCGGCCCCGCCCATAGCGGCGGAGATCTTTCTTGCTAATCCGGAAACTATACCCTTGGAAACTGTATTTGAGAAAAGACCCAAGGCGTTACCGATGGCCAAAACCGTCTGGCCGGGTTCAATTTTGGAATTGGAAAGTTTAACTGTGGGAAGATTTTTAGCATCAATTTTTAAAATGGCTATATCATTGACCGGGTCTCGGCTTAAAATTTTGGCGGGATATTCTTTTTCGTCGTTTGTGACGACTGTATACTCGGCTTCTTGGTCAATAACAACGTGCTTGTTGGTTAAAATGATTCCATCGGGGTCAACTATGAATCCCGACCCGCCGCCGATTTTTACTTTTTGATTTTCTTCATCGTCGATTTTGACTTCAGGGTTGCGGCCGCCGAACAAAAAAGGACTAAGACCGGGTCCAAAAGGGCCAAGTGCCATTTCTTTGACTTGAGCTAAGCTTTTGCTGACACCAATGCTGACAACGGCCGGTGTGACTTTTTTTACGATTTCAATTGTTTGTTTTTCATCTGATTGCATATTTGTGTAGTGGTTTGATGGGTGTCACTTTTTCCGAACGCTTGCATTTCCCAGCGAGAAATGCGGCGCTCGTTGCAGTCTGTGGATTTCCGACCAGAGTCGGGACCCCGCTGCTTACTTTATATCTTATTCGAAGCGAATGGGCTATAAAGTAAGCAGCTATGCAATCCACAGCCTGCAGCGTCTGCAAAAGTGATACCCATCAAACCACATTAACTCTTCAATATTTTACCAATTTCAAAGTTAAAAGCAAAGTGATATTATTGAACTTAGCGAGTACTGATTTTGAAGACGCATCAGGTTGTGGATTGCATAGCCATAGAACTTAAAGCCCATGCGAAGCATAAGCTGTAAGTTCTGTGGCGAGGTCTGGACAGTCTTAGCTGGACAGAATCCACATCCTGATACGAGTGAAGTTTTCCTCGCTGGGGAAAACGAACGTTCGGAAAAAGCAGTACTCGCTAAGTTCAATACCTAGTTTGGATATTATACATATGATTCGTGAGGAAATACAAAAAAGATTAAAGAAATTAGTAAACAAAGGCGTCAATTTTGATGTCTCTTTTGCGCCGCAAGATTTTGGCGACTATTCTTCAAATATCGCTCTTGTTGAGGCGAAAACCAGAGGACAGAATCCGATGGATGTTGCTTCGGAAATAATTGCTGATTTGAAAAAAGATAAAAAGTTTTTTGGCTTATTTTCAGATATTACCACAGCTAAGCCCGGATTCATTAACTTCCACTTGGGTCCAAAAGTTTTGCGGGAAGAGCTTCAGCAAGTTTTGAAAAAAAATGAAAAGTACGGCTCAACAAAAACCGGAAAGGGCAAGAAGGTCAATATTGAGTTTGTTTCGGCTAATCCTACCGGTCCGTTAACTTTGGGCAATGGTCGCTCGGCGGCTTATGGGGAAAGCTTGACCAGAATGTTTAACTTCTTTGGTTACAGAACAACAAAAGAATATTTTTTAAACGACTTGGGCAGGCAGGTCAGGCTTTTAGGCGAATCTGTCGCAAGAAAATATTTGGGTCTGCATGGAAAGATGGTTGATTATCCCGAAGAGATGTATCAGGGGGAGTACATTCTTGATATTGCAAAAGATTTTAAAGAAGAAAAAGCCTATCATGGCTCTTTGGAAGACTTTGAAAGTCTGGTTTCTGCCGCTCAAGAATATGCATTAGAAAAGATGGCCAAATCAATCAAGGACTCTCTGGCAAAATTTGGTGTGAAGCATGATGTTTGGTTTCCGGAAAGCGAACTGGAAAGTAAGGGTGAGATAGACAAGGTTTTATACAATCTTAACGTCAACAACCTTTCTTATGAAAAAGACGGTGCTTTGTGGTTCAAAGCTTCTGATTTTGGTTTTGACAGCGACGTCGTTATAAAAAAATCAACTGGTTTCACCACTTACCTCTTGTCTGATTTTGCTTATGCCAGGGATAAATTGAAGAGAGGTTTTGATTTAATGATATACATACTTGGCGCCGACCACCACGCAGATGTGGCCAGAATAAAATCAGGTTTGAGAGCTATGAAACTGCCGGAAGAAAAGTTTAAATTTTTGATTTATCAACTGGTTACTCTGATAGAAAAAGGAGAACAGATTAGGATGTCAAAAAGAGCCGGCCGGTTTGTCACTTTGGAAGAGCTCCTTAAAGAGGTACCGGCGGATGTGGTCAAATTTTTCTTTTTAGCCAAGTCAATGGACAGTCATGTTGAGTTTGATCTGGACTTAGCCAAAGAAGAATCAAACAAAAATCCGGTTTACTATATTCAATATGCCTATGTCCGAATGCAGAGCATATTGAGGAAAGCCAAAGAGCTGAAAATTAAAACAGAAAAAAAGATCGCCAAAAAGGCGATATGGGAGAAAGAAGAGGCTGGCTTAATCAAAGAATTGATCAGGTTTCCAGAGGTTTTGACCGATGTTGGCCAAAGTCTTCAAATACACCAACTGACCGGCTACCTTTCCGGTTTAGCCGGGAAAATAAACCGTTTTTACGAGAATCATAAGGTTATTGGCGCTGAAAAAGAAAAAGAAAGGTCAAGATTGACGCTGGTTCAGGCATCGGTTATTGTACTAAGGAATGGCTTAACTCTTTTGGGTCTTTCTTTGCCCGAAAAGATGTAACGTGGCCACAACAAATGCCCCAAGCGTGTCCATCAGCAGGTCGCTTATGGTATCTTCAACATCGCCGAAGAAATCAATCAAGGAGCCGGCAGTCCACTTTGAAATGACGGAAATCCCAAACTCTAAAAATTCCCAGAACACTCCTACGGCGGCTCCGAAGCTTACTAAAAAAATAAGCGTACCAAATTTGGAAATGTTTTTCAGGTCTCCAGCAAAATAATATCTGGCAAACAGAGCGGCTCCCAGTCCTCCTGAAAAATGAAGAATGAAGTCAAAAAACCAAAATTTCAAATAGAAATCAAACACAAATCCCAAGACTATATTGATAATGAGCACAAAAGTTAATAGCCAAAACCCTGGATTTTTTAGCATTCAGTTATTCTAGCAATTTTTTATTTAAAATCAATGTCAGATAATTTTGACTTTAAAAAATTAGAAGAAGAAGTGCTGGACTTTTGGGAGAAGAACAAGGTTTTTGAGGCCAGCTTAGAGCGTCGCAAAAAATCAAAGCCTTTTATTTTCTTTGAGGGTCCGCCGACGGCCAATGCCAAGCCGGCAATCCATCACCTTATCGGAAGGGTTTTTAAAGATGTGTTTTGTCGCTATAAAACGATGCGGGGGTTTTATGTTGAGAGAAAATCAGGTTGGGACACGCACGGCTTGCCGGTGGAAATTGAGGTTGAAAAATCTCTTGGCCTTAAATCAAAAAAAGAAATTGAAGAATATGGTATTGCTAAATTTAACAAACAAGCCAAGGAGAGTGTTTGGAAGTATAAAGAAGAATGGGAGCGCTTCACTAAACGGACTGGTTTTTGGCTGGACTTAAAAAATCCCTACATTACTTACGATGCAAACTACATAGAAAGCCTCTGGTGGATTCTGAAGAAAGTTTGGGACAAAAAAATGCTTTTCAAGGGCCACAAAGTTGTGCCATTTTGTACTCGTTGCGGAACGCCTTTGTCCAGTCATGAGGTAGCTCAAGGCTATAAAAGTGTCACTGAAAATTCGGCATACGTTAAGTTTCGACTGAAATCAGGGCAGAAAATAGGGGACTGGATTATTCCAGAAAATACTTTTGTTTTGGCTTGGACAACTACTCCTTGGACACTTCCTGGTAACGTGGCCTTAGCGGTGGGAATGGAGATTGAATATGTTGCTGTAAACTCAATTCCGGAAACAAAAGGTGAAACCCTGTTTTTGTCTAAAAGAGTATTTGAACAACCCAATAGTGTTGTTCAAATATTAGCTCAACCTGAGGGAATACAAAGCAAGATCAACGCGATAGAACACTTCAAAGGCAAAGATCTTATTGGTCTTGAGTACGAGCCTCTTTTTGAGATTCCGAAATTAAAATCACAAAAATCATACAAAATTTATCCGGCTGATTTTGTGACTACGAAAGACGGTACGGGCGTGGTACATACGGCGGTGATGTATGGCGAGGATGATTACAACTTGGGCATGAGGTTGGGCTTGCCCAAGCACCATACCGTAGACCAGTTTGGCAAGTTTACCCAAGATGTTCCGGAACTAACGGGCAGTTTTGTTAAAGACACTGAAACCGAAGTCAAAATCATAGATTATCTGAAATCAAAAGGTTTATTATTCAAAGAAGAAAAATACGAGCACGACTATCCTTTTTGCTGGCGCTGTGGCACGCCTCTTTTGTACTATGCCACTGACTCGTGGTTTATTGGGATGTCAAAATTGGAAAAGAAGCTGACAAGCAATAACAAAAAAGCAAATTGGTATCCCGGACACCTTAAAGATGGCAGGTTTGGCGAGTGGTTGAGGGGAGTTAAGGATTGGGCGATTTCCAGAGAAAGATACTGGGGCACGCCTTTGCCTATTTGGGAATGCGCTAATGGCCACCAGCAAGTTGCGGGTTCGTTTGAAGATTTAGAAAAACACCGATTCAGAAAGAAAAATAATTATTACTTAATGCGTCACGGCTTCAGCACCAAGAATGCCGACAAGATAATAAATACCAGATTGGAAAACGACAGGTATCCTCTTACCGATGAAGGAAGGAAAGATACCGAACAGGAGGCAAAAAAACTGAAGAAAGCAAAAATAGATTTTATCTACAGTTCCCACTTTTTGAGAGCCAAAGAAACAGCGGAAGTTGTAAGCAAGACGACGGGCGCAAAAATCTATTTTGACGAAAGACTTAGGGAAATAAACCACGGGACGGTTTGCGAGAGTCAGAGCGAATCTTTTTGCTTGGCACAGCATCCGAGGCCTGTTGCCAGTTCAGATTATAAATTTGGCGACGGTGAAAGCTGGAACGATGTCAAAAAAAGAATGGCAAGTTTTATCTTGGAGACAGACAGAAAACACGAAGGCAAAAACATTTTGATTGTCAGCCATGGCGATCCGTTGGCGGTGCTTAGCGGCAGTTTGTTCGGCTGGCCGGAAGAAAAACTTCTCAAAGTGGTTAACGGCGAGCAAAGAGATTTGTATCCCAAAAAAGGAGAGTTTTACAAGGCGGAACTTAAAAACTTGCCTTGGGATGAAAATGGTTCTTTGAATCCGCACCGGCCATATATTGACGAAGTGTTTTTAAGTTGTCCCAAATGCAAGGGTAAAATGCGGAGAGTTAAAGAAGTAGCTGATGTTTGGTTCGATTCGGGCGCCATGCCCTACGCTCAATGGCACTATCCTTTTGAAAACAAATCAGTTTTTAAGAAAAACTTCCCGGCCGATTTTATCACCGAGGCCATAGATCAGACTCGGGGCTGGTTTTATACCCTACTCGCCGTCTCAACCCTGCTCGGAGACGGTCCGGCTTACAAAAACGTTTTATCTTACAGCCATGTTTTGGATGAGAAAGGACAAAAAATGTCTAAGTCAAAGGGCAACGTGGTTGACCCCTGGATGGTTATGGACAAATTTGGTGTAGATGCCGTGCGCTGGTATTTTTACTCGGTAAACAATCCGGGCGAACCAAAACTTTTTTCTTTAGACGACGTGGCCTTGCGTTTGAGGGGTTTTGTCATGACTTTGTGGAACTCGTTCAGATTTTTTGAATTATACAACTTGAGTAATAAGGATTTTCCAACCAACTTTCACAAAACAAAACCAACGAGCTTGCTGGATCAATGGATTCTTTCTCGTCTAAACCAGACTGTTGAAACTGCCACTTCGGCTATGGAAAGTTATGATCCAACGACCGCTACTCGGGGAATTGAGAGTTTTGTCGTGGACGATTTTTCCAAATGGTGGTTGAGGCGTTCAAGATCTAAGTTTCAAAAACCGGAATCGGAAGAAAAGCTTAAAGATTCTTTATCTTTGTTGAGGTTCTTGCTTTTAGAGATTTCAAAGATGATCGCGCCATTTACTCCATTTATCTCTGAAAAACTTCATAAGGACTTACATAAGGGGACGATTGCCGGTACAGAAAGTGTTCACTTTCACAATTATCCTTCTCCAAAAGATTATAAACTGCAGAACGGGGATTCTAAACTAACTCAAGAAATGGAAGAAGTCAGAAAGTTTATAACTCTTGGTTTGGGGCAGAGAAAAGATAAAAAACTTAAAGTCAGACAACCGTTGGCTGGCGCAACTCTCAAAAGAGGAGAGAGGTTTGGGGTGGAGTTGGAAGAACTGATCAAAGACGAGTTAAATGTAAAGCATGTGCTGTACCGGAACGACTTATCTTCCGAAATTGTTTTGGACGAAAAACTTACGCCGGAACTGACTGCCGAGGGTTGGGCGAGAGAGTTGGTAAGACAGATTCAAGATATGCGCAAAGAAGTCGGCTATGCTTTTAGCGACAAGGTTTTCGCCCAGTGGCATACGGAAGACGAAGAGTTAAAGTCGGCTATTGAACGCTGGGGAGATTTTATAAAAAATAACGCTTTGCTCAAAGAATTTTCACTGGGACAACATGACGAAAACAAACACTTTGATATTCAAAAAGAGTTTGAATTGGCGTCGCAAAAGAAGGTATGGTTAGGGGTTAAGAAATGATAAATGGTCTTCGCCCAACTGCTTTCCTTATGAGATGGACCTCGCAGATAAATAATACTTGATTTCTTCATCAAGCCGACAAAAATTAGGTGACCGGTCGAAACCATCCCTCCTAATTTTCGTTACCGGCCTTGATTTCAGAAATCTTCGTTTATTTATTACTGCTCGGCCATATTCAACGGAAAGCAGTTAGGCTTCGACCATTCTGTTTGTTATACGGTATGCTTTACAAAGGAATCGTAATAAAAAAAGTTGATAACGGAGAATACAACCAGCTGGTTACTTTGTATACCAAGGATTTTGGCAAGGTAACCGCAGTCGCCAAAAGCATCAAAAAGCCAAGCTCCAGACAGGCTCCGCACTTGGATGTTCTGAATCTTGTTGATTTTTTGCTGGTCTTGGGCAAGAATTACCCGATTATTACCAGTGCCCAGAGCGTTGAAACTTTTGCCGGCATTAAATCATCGCTTTCTAAATCTGCCGTTGCTCTTTTTATTTTGGAAACTTTCAACAACCTTATCTACGACCACGAAAAAGATTCGGCTTTGTGGAGTTTTGCTTTAAGTTTTCTAGACCAGCTGGAAAACAGAGTTCTAAATTTTTCGGAGGTTAAAGATTATCTAGTCGGTACGCAAAAGGAGCTAATCAACTTGTTGGGTTACTCGCAAGAAATTAAAAATGAGGACATAAACCGTCTTTTGGATTCGCTTAGTCCGAGAAAATTTTTATCACCCGAACTGATTTCACAATTTTCCCATATAACAGATTTAAGTTAAAATAACATGATGGACAATTTTGAAGTGACTCCTTTGTCTGGCCCTGTTATGGAACAAAAACCGAGAAACAATAGAAGGTGGGCTAAATGGCTGATTCTTTTCTCCGTTTTTTTGGCGGTGCTGGGAGCCGTCTTCTTTGTTTTGGGCCGTTCTTCTTTCAGCGAGGGCAAGGTTGAATTTGACATTGAAGCTCCAGCGGAGATTTCTTCCGGTGAGGAAGTCGTTTATAAAGTTAAATATGCTAACCGCAATAAAACATCCCTCAAAGACCTGAAGTTAAGCTTTTTTTATCCGGATGATTCGGTGATAATCAAAAAAGGTGTACGCAGCGAGTTTTTAACGGAAAACTTAAAACTGGACGACCTTGGTCCGAGCCAAGAGGCTGTTGTGGAATTTCCTGCTTATCTTGTCGGCGGTCGGGGAGATGTCAAAAAAGCTAAGGCCACATTGGTTTATTCTCCGGAAGGAGTGCGTTCTACTTTTCAAAAAGAATCAGAGCGGGGGACGAATATTTCCGCTCTTTCAGTTTCTTTGACTCTGGTTGCTCCGCCTAACGTAGTCTCCGGACAGGAGATAAGTTACATTTTAGACTATCGCAATGAGTCACAGGAAGATTTAAGCGACCTCAAGTTAAAGTTTTCTTATCCTGACGGCTTTTCTATTACCCGCTTATCCCCTGTTCCTTCTTTGGCCAAGGACACATGGGAAATAAAAAGGTTAAAACCTGACGAAGGCCAAAGAATCACTGTCTCCGGTATTTTGCGTGGCTCGGAAAGGGAGAGCAAACAAGTCTCCGTTGTTTTGTACAGAAAAGTTGACGGCATCTTCATTGATTATGAAAAATCCGTCTCAACGACGACAATTTCTACACCGCCGCTAGCTACTAAAATTCTGGTTAACGACAAGACCGACTATGCGGCCCAACTTGGCGGAGAGCTTAACTATCAGATTAAATTTTCAAATAACACCAATGCTGATCTTTTGGGCCTAACCATTTCCGCGAAATTGGAAGGCTCAATGTTTGACTTTTCCAGCTTGCAAAGCGAGGGATTTTTTGACGGCGCCGCAAGAACAATTACATGGAACGCTTCGGTCTCGCCTCTTTTAAATAGATTGTCATCTGGGCAGGAGGGAGCCGTCAATTTTAAACTGAAGCTGAAAGATAGTTTTCCTTCCGGCAGTTTGGGCGCGAAAAACTTTGTTGTTAAGGTAAGTTCCAGAACGGAAACAAGCACGGTTCCTTCCGGTTTTGATTTGGACCGCTTGATTGCCGAATCGGAAATAACGACTAAAGTCAGTTCTCTGCCGGTTTTGGTTCAGTCGGCATTGTATCGCGACCAGGAGTTCGGAGCTACCGGACCGATGCCGCCCAAAGCAGGTGATAAAACTTTCTATACCATTGTTTGGGAAATTAGTAACTCTTCAAATGACTTTTCTAAAGTCAGGGTTAAGGGACTTTTGCCTGTCGGTGTTAATTGGGAAAACAAAACCAGAGTTAGTGGTCAGCAAAGTTTGCCGGTCTTTAAATCAAACTCGCAGGAAGTGGTTTGGGATATAGGTTCACTGCCCTCAGGCTTGGGCGGACAATTTCCAAAATATCAAGCCTGGTTTCAGGTTTCTTTTACGCCTTCCCAGTTGAATGTCGGTTCGCCGGTTGCCTTACTAAAGAACATATCTCTTGAGGGCGAGGACAGCTTTACCAAACAGGCAATTTCGATTAAGGTAAATGACATAACCAGCAACGACTTAACTGATTTTCCGGGGCAGGGAAGTATAGTGGAGTAAATCTCTTAATTGCCGAAATTGCAAACCGAGGTTGTCTAAACTATGGAAGTCTGACAACCTTTTAAGGTGTTGTAAAGTAGTTTTTATTCGAGCTTCGCAGATACAGCCTTTTCGGTACTTTCGTCTGCTCCAGCGGCAGACTCACTCACTGTTCGCTCGGGTTGTGGCGTCCCCGTGCCGATGTTGAACTTGCCTTTGGCACAAAGTCCCAAAATGACTTTAGGGACTTGATGTCAAAAGACCTGTATCAACTTCGGGATCGGGACGGCCAACCGCAAGCTCACAGTGACCTCAAAGGCTGTATCTGCTACGCTTTTTGAAATGCTATGACAAAAACCGACAACAATTTGCTTGAAAAAGTCGTTTCGCTTTGCAAGAGGCGGGGTTTTGTTTTTCCGGGATCGGAGATTTACGGTGGACTAACCGGTTTTTGGGACTATGGTCCACTGGGAGTGGAGCTGAAAAACAACATCAAAAAAATGTGGTGGCGAGATTTGGTTTATCAGAGAGATGATGTTGTTGGTTTGGATGCGGCGATAATTATGAATCCACAAGTTTGGGAGGCTTCCGGCCACACCAAAAGTTTGGTTGACCCTTTGGTTGAGTGTAAAATCTGTCACAAAAGAGTCCGGGCTGACCAGGAAGATAAACTCAAAGAACATGAAAATGAACACAAAGAAAAAGTGGAGTGGACCGAGCCCAAAACTTTTAACCTTTTGACTGAAGTCTATCTGGGTGTTACTGAACCAAAAGAGAAGACCTATCTGCGGGGGGAGATTACCCAAGGAGTTTTTGTAAATTTTTCCAATGTGGTTTCTTCAACGCGCATAAAGATTCCTTTTGGTATTGCCCAAATCGGTAAGGCTTTCCGCAACGAAATTACTCCCGGAAATTTTACTTTCCGCAGTCGGGAGTTTGAACAGATGGAGTTAGAGTATTTTGTCAAGCCTGACGAAAAAGAAGCGGAGAAAGTTTTTGACTACTGGAAGAACCAAAGACTTGATTGGTATAAAAATTTGGGCATTAAGCCAGAGAACTTAAGATTTCGCAAGCATGCTGACAATGAACTGGCGCATTATGCCCGCATGGCTGAAGACATTGAATACAACTCGCCTTTCGGCTGGAAAGAGTTTGAGGGCATTCATCATCGAGGAGACTGGGACTTGAGTCGTCATAATTTAAAATACAAAGACCCGGAAACCAACACTGAGTACATTCCATGGGTAATTGAAACTTCCGGTGGAGTAGATCGGGCGGCCCTATTCTTGCTTTTAGATGCATATCACGAGGACGAGAATCGTGTTGTTTTAAAATTGCATCCCAAGCTTGCACCATACCAGGCGGCAGTTTTTCCCCTAGTTGCCAACAAGCCGGAGTTGGTTAAAAAAGCTAGAGAAGTTTTTGACGAATTGAGAAAAGATTTTCGTGTGGCTTGGGATGACAGGGGGAATATCGGCAAGAGGTATTACAGCCAAGACGAAATTGGCACGCCTTTCTGCATAACTTTTGATTTTGATTCTATTGAAGATAGAAAAGTTACTGTCAGAGATAGGGACACGATGGAGCAAGAGAGAGTTAAGATTGAAGAACTCCAACCTTTTTTGTATAAAAAATTAAAATAAGAAAACCGCACTATGCTTGAACTGCTAAGCATGTGCGGTTTTTTGTTGGAACGAATTACTTTTTACCTGGGAGGTTGGTAACGCTTAACTGGTTTAGCGTCAAAGTTTCCCCAGCCTTCAGATAGATTTCGGTTTCATCGTTGCTGACTTCAATGGCTGGCAAGCCTCTGTAGGATGCCGGTCTGAAACCGAAACCTTTAATGTTGTTGGAACCGCCGAAGTTATAGATAACCCGCCAGTTATCTATCGGCTCCCAAACAGAACCTCCTTCGCGGATGAACTCGGGACTCCAATAGTATACCCTCCAGTAACCAGGATTGGACAAAAATTCTGTCCAGATTCCAAGCAGGTCTCGGAAGTATACTGCGTCCGCTGGTACGGCAAACGTGGCTGTGTAGTCTTTGCCATCAAACGTGGCTTTCATGTGCCACATCCGATAGGTACCGGCATCGAGCAACTGGCTTGAGCAAACTTTCCAGTTGCTCTTGTCGGAAACAAGTTGACCTCGAGTAACCTCAACGGTGATATCTTTGTTGTTGAGGTTGGCTTGAGGGACCATTCCCAAAGCCTGCAAGTTCTTGATTCCGTCAATTAAAATTATTTGCCGGGGAAGCATCCTTGAATCAGATGTTTTTCCGCCGAATCTTCCGTCTAGGTTGTAATCGGAGAAGTTGAGTCTGATACTCGCTTCTCCGTCAACATGTTTTCCTATCGGTGGATATGTGGTACAGACACCGTCTTGATACTCAAGACGGCTTGAAAACATATTGTACTCCATGTGATAGGCCTTGGGATTGCCCGGCGCATGGAGCATGCTGGCGGTGAAAATTATCTGCATGCCAGGTGTTTGGTTCTGGTCCACCCGGACCTTGTAGCGCAGACCGACTGCGTTTGTTGGAGCCTGTCCTGGACCGAAATCGGGAATAATCAGAGAGTTGCCATTCCCCCTGGCGCTGTTTGGGATACTTCCCATGACCACAACCCTAAGGGTCATGGTACCCATCCAGACAGTTTCTCTGTACCCGAACTGTTCCGTAAAAATTTCTGTCAGAGTGTAATCACCGAGCGGGCAGTCTCTGGGGACCAGGTTTATTTTTTGAGCCCCAATCTGCCAGTTGGGGACACTCACCTCCGGTTCATCGTTGAATTTCACGACAACCCCGAAAGAGGTATTTGGCGGAAGCTTGCTTGAAATTCTTGAAACATAGCTTCCTCCTTGTTCCACAAAGTATACCCCACTTTCGTATCCCGGAGTCAGAAATGAAACCGAGATTTTGAATCCGCGTTTGCCACTGACGGCAAACAGGCTTGCCGGAGTCAGAGCCAGCAGGCCCAAAACAACCAATGCTAATTTAGATCTCATTTTCTTTCTCCTGCCCTTTTGGGGCTCTTTTTATGAGTTTTTTAAGAGCTTCTTGACTATATATATTATAACACAAAATTATCTTTAAAACAAGAGTGTAGATAACTTACTTTAAAGAAAGTTTTTTTGTTGTGCTATAATCTTTTATATATGAATTATAAAACTCTTTCCAGTATTTTGGGTGTGGCCGTGTTTGCATTGTTATGGATGGTCTTGTTTGACTCTAGGATTCCTTTCCAGGGACAGAACCCGTCTCCAGTTTCTACCCCGGAAGTTAAAGAATTGGGACAGCAGACACCTGCGGGATTTCCGGCGGAGTTTTCGGCTCCGCAGGGGGCGGTAGATTTGAAATATTACACCTCTAAGTTTGAAGGAAGCTCTGAACTCAGCCAGATTTTTATAACTGTCCAGGATGCAGAGTCCTTGACATCTTATTACCAAAAAGTATTCATGGATAACGACTGGCAGATTCAGGGTACAAGTAACGAGCCTAATGTTAGACTCACCGCCGCTACCAGGGGACAGGTAAGCGCAGTGTTTTCGGCTTATGTGATTTCTGGCAGTGACGGCAGCGTCCAAACGCAAGCGAGGTTAAGTTTCAGCCAGACGGGAGAAAAATAAATTTATGGAGACAAAAAAAGAAAAAACGTCGGTTCGGTTTAAGGCGGTTTATTTTGCTGTTGTTTTTTTTATTTTACTTTTTTTGTTTGCGCCAGAGAATGAAGCCAGCGCTTTTCTCAGGACTTACCCAGATAACGTTTTTGTTTATGCTTATTATACCAATGGACAGCAAGTTCAATGCAGTAATGCTTGTTATTACAGATTGACATGGCTTACTTCTGGCGCATATGGACCGAGTTATTCGGGAACCGTTACGGGCAGGTCTTTTCCAGATTCGCAGCGTGTTCAGACATTTACAGCTTGTAATATTCTTGGGTCACAGACTGGTTGTAACTCCCGACGTCTATATCCCGGCACTGCCATAGGTCCGCCCGGCAGTACTTTTTTGTACGCTTCTCCTGCTATAATTAACTGGGTATCCGGTCCTGCCAGGGTTTATTATTACTTTTCTGCTCCCAATCCTACTACCACAACTACCTC
>Ga0209541_10007197_pt1 | contig 18777 bp, 14 predicted proteins | sample RifCSPlowO2_01_FD_184027 | JGI IMG/M metagenome (GOLD analysis project Ga0209541, IMG submission 184027) | Groundwater microbial communities from Rifle, Colorado - Rifle CSP2_plank lowO2_0.1 (SPAdes) (version 2) | ecosystem: Environmental > Aquatic > Deep subsurface > Groundwater | place... | reverse complement strand
GTCTAATAAATGAATATTTTTAGATGTTATCAATTTCATGATGTATCTTAAATTGGTAAATGGGCCGCATCCCAATTCAATGGCATTGGTAAAATTCATTCCTTTTATAAATTCGTAATCATCAAAATTACTTCTTTTTAGCTGATTTGCGTCCGAATTTAAATTTTTAAAATCTCTCAACCAAACATTCTTTTCGGCTTGTTGGGCATCTAACCACCTTGATTTATCAATAGCGACAACGCCTTTTTCAGGATTATAGTATTTTGAATCGTTTTGAACTTTTAATGCCCCGATTGCATCATCGCCAAATAACTTTTCTCTGTTTTTAGAAACAAAATACGGAGTGCCCTTTTTGGCGTTAATATTTTTTAAATTTTTACTTTTTTTCGCTATTTTTCTAAACAACTTAAATATATTTCCCCCAATCTCTCTAATAAATAATTTAAACAAAGATAATGTTTTCATATTTTTGGATATTTTATTTTTTAAACATAAATAGTAATGGTATTTTTATAATTTTTATTCATGCTATTTTATTGCCAAACCAATCCTTCATGCCTTTTTCAAAGGAGTATTGGGGTTGGTAATTCAGCATTTTTTTTGCTTTTGAAATATCATAAACAAATCTGTTGGGATCAAAATTTCTCAGAGGCATCCTTTCAAATTCCTTATCATAATGAAAAAATTGCCTTAATTGATTATAAACTTCTTCTATATTTAATTCTTGCCCCGTGCCGATATTATATGTTTCGTTTAACTTGTCTGACTCTAAGGCCAGTATGTTCGCCTGCACAATATCTTTTACATAAGTAAAATCTCCACTTTGTTTTCCCCCGTAAAGAATTGGAGCCAAGCCCCTTTCCATTCTGGAGATAAAACCTCCGATGGCGCCGTTTTCTAGTTTTCCTTCTCCATATAAATGCGCATATCGCAAAATAATATACGGCACCTTAGCTCTTTTAATTGCTAATTCACCAAAATGTTTAGTGCAACCATAAATAGAATTACCTCTTACTTTAAAACTTTCTGTAATCGGTGGCTCTTGCTCTATTGGCATATAAACAGACCCCGTTGAACTGTAAATTACTCTTTCTGCTCCCATTTTTTTAGCGGCCCTTACAATTACATCTGTTCCATCAACATTAGTGCTCCAAGCTAATTCTGGGTTGTCATCAGCATCAGTAAATCTGGCAATAGCGGCCAAGTGCAGTATTTTATCCCCTTCTTTTATTACAGAACAAACTTGTTCAAAATTACAGATATCATATCCTTCTTTTATATCATAATTTAGAATCTCGTATCCTTTTTCTTTTAATGTTTTAATGGTATTTGACCCAACAAACCCGGATCCACCAGTAATTATTATTTTAGTCATCATTTAACAGATTTAATAATTTTAACTATACATTCTATTTTTTCTTTTTCTAATTCAGGAAATATAGGCAAAGATAAAACAGTTTCGGAACATTTTTCAGTTACTCTAAAATCACCTTTTTTATAACCCAAATCTTGATAAGCTTCTTGAAGGTGCAGAGGAATTGGATAGTGAACCAAAGAATCAATTCCATTCATTTTTAATTTTTCCATTATTTGGTTTCTCTTTTCTGATTTTATAACAAATAGATGATAAACATGTTTTGAGAAATTATTCTTAAAAGGAATTTTAATATCTTTACTATCTGCTAATAATTTTTGGTAAAGATTAGCATTTTCTATTCTTTGATTATTCCATTTATCTAGATACTTAAGTTTTACATTTAAAACAGCGGCCTGAATTTCATCTAACCGACAATTATCACCCTTTAAAATAGAATTATATTTTTCTTTTTGTCCACAATTTCTTAATATTTTTAATTTGTGAGCTAATTTATCATCATTAGTTATTATAGCTCCACCATCTCCATAACCACCAAGATTTTTTGTTGGATAAAAACTAAAACACCCAGTACTGCCAATACCGCCAACTTTTATGTTTTTGTATTCTGCCCCGTGTGCTTGACAGGCATCTTCTATAACAAACAGATTATGTTTTTTAGCAATTTCTATTATAGTATCCATATCAGCCGGTGACCCATAAAGATGAACAGGGATTATCGCTTTAGTCTTATCAGTTATAGCTGACTCTATTTGACTCACATCAATATTAAAATCAAATTCATTACAGTCAACAAAAACTGGCTTGGCGCCAAGTTTGGAAATTGGTAAAATAGTGCCGATAAAACTATTAGCCGTAGTAATTACCTCATCTCCTACGCCTATATCTAAAGCCTTTAAAGATAAATAAATTGCGTCAGCACCAGACGAAACACCAATACAATGTTTGGCATTACAATATTTGGCAAAATTATTTTCAAATTGTTCAACCTGATTTCCTAAAATAAAATTGGCATTTTCTAATGTTTTTTTAATTGCCTCATCCACTTCTTCTTTTATTTCTAAATACTGCTTTTTTAAATCAAACATTTTTATAGATTCTAAATTATCGTCACTCTTTTCTAAAAAAATGGTTCTGACTATTTTTTTTTCATTTTTCAAAAATTCAATCAAATCCTCCATTTTTATATTTTCATATAGTCCTCTTTCCCATTTTAATTCTCGTGCGGTCTTAATTGGTTGATATCCTTTATTTATAATTTCTCTTGGTCTAGGAACAGCTGCTGAAATCATATATTTTACTTTAAAACCCAAAGTCATAAGCACCTCCAATCTACGACAAAAATTCAAATCACCATCATTATAAACATCTGGATGAACTTCAATCAAAAGTTTAATATTGTTTTTTCTTTTTAAAAATTCCATTGCCCCATCAATCAAAAAACACTCATAACCCTCAATATCCATTCTGATAAAATCAACCTTATTAATATGCTCAAAATTATCTAACTTAATAATTTTCATTTTCACAAACTTTTCCTCAATATCTTTCTTTTTCTCATTCTTAACAAAACTATTAATATTAGACTCTTTATATAAATAAAATTTTCCAATGGCATTTTCATTACCCACTGCATAGTTATAAAGTTTTATTCTACTTAAAAGTTTATTGGTCTTAACATTTTTTTCTAAAACTTCAAAATTTCTAACATCCGGCTCAAAGGCATAGACTTTTCCATTATGATCAAGACAAGAAGATTCAAGCAGAGCATAATAACCAATATTAGCACCAGCATCCAAAATGTTCATATTTCCTTTTACTTCCTTTAAAATTATATCTGTATCTAAAATTTCCCGTATTTTGTAAATATAAACAAATTTAGAAAGTCCGTGTGTTTTTAAATCTAAAATAAATTTATATCCAAAAAATTCCCTCTTAACATATCTTTTTCCGATTGCCATTAAAAAAAACAATTTGATTGTATTGGTCAAAATACCCAAAGGTCCTATTCTATCGTGATAAAAATTATATTTATAATTTAATAGTTTCATTGTTTTTATAATCTACTATTATGTAAGCTATTGGAAGTATAGGCAAAAATGCGTCTAAGGCATTAGCCATTTTTAAAATTTTAGGATAGGCAAAAGAGCGATATATAATCGTTGTTTTTAAAAATCTTTTCATAAAAGTTATCAGAATAAAATGAACTAAAAAAGAAAAAAATCCGCAAATGCGCCAAATACTTGGATTTTTAAACATTGCTTTAATGATTTTGGTATTATACCTACGATAACCATGCTGAAAATAAACTAAAAATGAAAACTTAGAGGGAACCATATGGAATTGAACTCCGTTTTCTTGAAGCATTTGATTGGTTTTTTGAATGGCCAACCTGTCATTTTCTATGTGCTCTAAAGCAAACATAGAGATAATAAAATCAAATTTTTTATCTATTTTAAATTTTTCTATTTCGGAAACAATAAATTCAGAACTTACAGCAAACTTACTATAATCATCAAATTTTTGATGTTTATAAACATCAATTCCAATGTAGTTAACTTTAAAACCCAATTTATGAAATATTTCCCTTACATAGCCCGAACCACATCCAATATCTAAAACACTTATCTCTTTTTTAGATATCAGTTTTTGTAAGTTTTCATATAAAAAACCATCGGTGTAAACTCGAGCAGGACTGGTTGACCTTTCATCTAAAACTTTTTTTGGCCTGAAAAATTTTGAATTCATTTTTTGTTTATTTTATTTTGAATATATTCTGCTAAGCGTGTTGCTAAGGCAACAATTGTATAAGTTGGATTAGCATAGCCAGAAGTCACAAAGACAGAACTACCGGCAATGTAAAGATTATCAATATTATGAACTTTACAGTTTTTATCAACCACCGAAGTTTTTGGGTCATTGCCCATTCTAGTGGTCCCCATATGATGAGAAGCATCTCTACTTATAGGCCAACTGGCTAAATTATCGTGAAGTAAGGGGCTTTTCAACTCACCAATGCCTAAATTTTGCAATTCTTTATCTAATATTTTATGTAAAAAAACTATTGTCTTTTTATCCAATTCTCCGATTGACCAAGAAAGTTTTATTTTAGGTATACCCAACAAATCTTTTTCATCACTTAAAGACACTTTATTTTCTGACCTCGGCTCTTGCTCTAAAAAGTTCCAAATTTTTACCTTTTTAACAATTTCTTTTTTATTTAAAATTCTTTTTTTTAATTCAAAAAATGCAAATTCAAAGACAACTTTTTTATTTTTTAAAATTTCTAAAATATGTTGTTTTATTATATCAAAGGGAATTTTTCTGCCCTTTATTAATTGCACTATATTGATAACCGCCTTCATTCCGGGATTATAAGACCAAGAAAAAATTGGTTCTAATAAAATATAACTATTAAGAACTTTATTTTGTTTTTGCGTCTCATCTTTTAATTTTAAACCGGCTCTTAATTGTTTTGAATCACCAATTAATCCCCAATAAAGAGCAAGATCAGTATTATTGTTAAAAAGATTAACTTCTCCAACTAATTCTTTGGGATGGTCCATATAATACCTGCCCACTTGATCATATTCATTACCAATATCAGAAATTAGTAAAATTCTGGCATTTTCTAATCCTCCAGCAGCTAAAATAAAAATCTTAGATCTGACAGAAAATTTGTTTCCTTCAATAGTTTTAACATCTAAAGCTTTAATTGATTTTTTATCATTGTCGGTAATTAAGTTAACCACATTGCCATTTAAAAAAACTTTAACTGTTTCGGAACTAGAAAATTCATCTTGGTATTTTTTGCCCCAATCAAAATCTTTTTTTTCTAACCAGCGAAAAACAGATGTTTCAATATTATTACTATCAATAATATGTTGATTATTTAAATCCGGAGAATTTAAACTAAAATTAGAGTAATTAGGTGCATCAAGCAAAGTGGCTGATTTTTGATAATAAGGCTCTAAATCAAAAAGAGAAATAGGCCAACCAGAATTTACCACCCAATCCCTTTTTTCAAAATCTATTTTGTCATGTGGTTTCCATCTACCAACCCACAATGTAGTAGTGCCTCCAAATTGTCTGGCACGCGCTGGACTACCAATTGGTAAATCAGTTGTTTCAACATCATTTAAAATCTGGATTTTTTCATTTTTTTTTAAATCTCCACTTTCTATAATACAAATATTAATGGGTAATTTTTTAAGTAAAAGAGCTATCGTAATACCGGCGGCTCCACCTCCTACAATACAAAGGTCGCAATCAATAACTGAATCTTTCTGAACTTTATCTGATTGAATAAACATATATTATAAATCAATATAAAGAAGATAAAAATACTAATTCCTCCTCGCATATTTTTTTAAAACTAAATTTATCTTCTATGGTTTTCTTAGCATTTTGACCAATTTTCATTTGAAGATTTTTATTTTCTAAAACACTTTTTATCGCCACATAAATTGATTTGGCATCAGTATTACAAAGGTATCCATTTTCTTGATGAATTAAAACATCTTTTATTCCTGCAACATTGGTACCAATACAAGGCAGTCCAACGGCCATTGCCTCTAAAAGAGATTTGGGGCTTCCTTCATAAAAAGAAGGTAAAATAAATAATTGACTTTTATTTAATTCTTCCGGGAGTTTAGCCTGTTCTATATTTCCTTTAAATTCAACATTCGCCCCTCTTTCTTTAGTTAATTTTTCTAATTCTTTTCTTAAAGAACCATCTCCTAAAATAGTAAGTTTAAGCTTTTCTATTTTGGAGACTGCTTCAATTAGTGAAGCAATATTTTTTTGCTTTTCTAATCTTACTACTGTTACAATGCTGTGTTTTTCTTTTAATAAAGGTAATGGTTTAAAAAAATCAGTATCTATGTGATTTGGCAATATTTTTATTTTTTTTTCTGAAATATTAAAAGTACTTACAACAAATTTTTTATCTTCGGTAGTGGGTAAAATAATAAGGTCAGCTAAGCCATAAGCTATTCTTTCTAGCAATGAAATAACTTGCAACATAATCCCATTTCTTTTTTTAAATTGGGAGAATCTCAACCATTCAAGCCCACAACGAACAATCAATTTACCTCCATACATTTTTTTAGTAATTACGGCCGCCCAAGAACCATTCATCTGATTAGTTTTTAAAAATTCAATGTTTCTTAATTCTTTTCTATAAAAAAATGGCAAAAGAAATCCGTAGATTTTAGAAGGCAGCTTATATTTTTTAGGCAAAATAATTATATTTTCAGGAAGAATTTTTTGGTAAGCAAGGTCAGACCGATCGCCATAAGTGAAAAAATAAATCTTTTTAAAATGTTTAGCAAATTCACAGTAGCGTAATAATTCGCGTTGAAGATTTCCTACTCTCTCCCAAGTTTGAAGTGAAACACCACCAGTAAAAAAAAGAGCCAGTTTTTTGTCCTTTAAGTTGTTCATAAATTAGGTGTTGACTATAATTTAGGGGGCGGGATTCGAACCCTTGTCAATTTAGCGGAGGCAATTTGGCTGAGATTCAAGGCTTGAGGAATGAAACGATGCTTTATTGCATCGTTGAGCTCCGAAAACGCAGAAGCTCGGCCAAATTGCCCCGCCCTTGGGGAAGCTCAAAAATGAATGATAACTGCGTCGCTCCTCCTCAATGTAGCGTAAAGCTACATTTCATTCGTCGCTTCTTGCTCTCATTCATTTTTGAGCTTCTAAACTTGATAAGGGTTCGAATCCCGCCCCCTTTACCTTATTGAAAATTTTTCAGGGTCATCTATACCTTGTTCTTGCATTAAGGCATTATTTATTTGTTCAGTTGTTTTAAAAAGCTTCATATCAACGCCTTCTTTGTCAGCAAATTGTATCATAGCCTTAATATCCTTAGGAAGACACTTGCCCCCATATCCCCTGTATCCCTTATGAATAACACTCAAATGAGACCTACCTATTCTTTTATCAGCTGACGCTGACTCCATTATTGAATCATAATTTACACCTATTTTCTGACACAAATCATATATCTGATTGGCAAAAGCCACTTTTACAGCAAACCATATATTACCAAAATATTTTACCATTTCTGCTTCAGTTGCAGGAAGTATTTTTTCAAAAGGAGCTGATGGTAACATCATTAATATGTCAGTTGCCACATTATAACTTTCTTTTGTATATCCTATTATTTGCCGATCTGGATAATTCATATCTTGGTCAACCGTGACTTCAGTTAAAAATTCGGGATTAAACACAAACTTGTGCAAAGGATATTTTTTTTGTAATGCTTCTGTTGTACCTGGTAAAACAGTGGATTTTATAACTATAATTTTTTCTCCCCCAATATTGCTACAACACTCTTCTATATAAGACAAATCAAACCCTTTATTTTTATCAAAAGGCGTAGGAACACAAGCAAAAATAATATCCGCCCTATTTACTTCCTCGATAGATCCTAAATTTCTGCCTTTGTCATACAAAAATAATTTTGCACCTTTTTTTTCAAAGTAATTTTTTAGGGCTCCTCCAACCATACCCACCCCCACAATTCCAACACTTAAATCTTTTAAATTTTTTTCCTTCATATATAAATTTTTTAATATTAAATTATTAATTATTTTTTTTATAATTATCAAACCACTCAATAGTTCTTTCAACGCCTTCTTTAAAAGAAGTTTTGGGTTCCCAATCTAGTAAATTTCTAGCCACAGTAATATCGGCGCCAGTATGTAAAATATCTCCTGGTCTTTCTGGTAGATATTGTTTTTCTTGACCAATTAAATCTGCTAAATAATTTACCGAATATGATTTTTCGTTTCCTATATTAATTGCTTCTCCACCTTTTATTTTTTCACTTTCTGTAGCATTAATTAAAGCATCAACCAAATCTTCCACAAAACAAAAAGCTCTGGTTTGCTCGCCAGTGCCAAAAATTGTTAAAGCCCCTCTTTGGCTTTTTTGTTTTAGAAATTTACCAATAACTAAACTGTATTCACTATCAGGATCAAGTCGTGGTCCATAAATGTTAAAAAATCTTAAAGAGACTACTGGTAATTTATAAAAATCAGTAAATAATTTGGCAAATTGTTCTCCTACTAATTTTTGTAGGCCGTATGGGCTAATAGGAGATGGTACCATGCTTTCTTTTAAAGGAAGTTCTTTTTGATTACCGTAAATAGAAGAAGATGAGGCAAAAACCACTCTTTTTACCTTTTTATCATAAGACGCTTTAAAGACACTTACCGTACCTGTAATATTGACATTAGAAGTGCCAACCGGATCTTTGACCGAAACAGGTATCCTTGGCATAGCCGCCAAATGAATCACATAATCAACCCCATTAAAAAGAGGGGCTATTGTTTCAAAATCACAAATATTGAATTGGTGAAATTCCGCTTTTGGATTTATATTTACTTTTTTTCCCGTTGACAAATCGTCTATAACAACAACTCTATAATCTTTTTTAATTAAAGCATCCACTAAGTTAGAACCAATGAACCCCGCACCACCAGTTACTAAAATTGTTTTATTATTCATAATTCTTTCTACCATTTTTTAATAGTATTCATAACTTTATTTTTAATTTTCATATAAAAACGCCAAATTTTATATTTAGATTGGGGAGCAATAAGTTTTAAAATTTCATTACCCCAAATTCTATATTGACCAGAAACTTTATAAGCTTTAATAACCTCATTCTTTATCATTCTTTTCATTGTGCTCTCGCTGATTTTCAAAAAATCTTGAGTTTCCTTAGGCGTATATATTTTACTAGGTTGAATTTTATCTACCATTATACTAATCATACACCCTTAAAATTGCGTGTCAACCCCTTTAGAAGTTTAAAAAATTATTTATACTAAATACATGCATCCAGCACTTCTAATTGGGTCAATAGGTGTCAAAACAGGTCATTAACGCCATTTTATACCTATAATCTTTTATTTTTTAGAAGCCATGAAGAACTTTGAATTTTATATCCACCAACGCTACTAACAATTTCAATGTTAAACTTTAAGCAAACATCTCTTTCTGATTTAGGAATGTTATCTATATTTCTATCTCCGCCCTTGGCAAAAATTAATTTATTGGTAGAGAATTTAAGAGCAATCGCCTCTAAACTCTTGGCAACAGAGCCATCACTATCTATAGATAAAAAAACTTCATCAACGCAACCCAAAGCTTTAACAATTTCCGCCCTTTCCTGCTCTGGCATAAATTCAATGCTCCCTTTTACTTTAACTTGGTTATCGTTATTAACTATTACAATTAAAAAATCGCCAAGCTCCTTAGCTCCTTTAATTAGATTAATATGACCAATATGAATTGGGTTAAAAAACCCTGAAGTAATAATTATTTTTTTATCTTTCATTTAATTCCATTGATTTTTATATTTTTTATTTATATCATAAACAAAGAAGGGAGTAAATATTAGAATAGGTGGAGATATAGCAGTAATTATATTTTAATAATTAAGCATCTTTGCTCTTACTCTAACCAAGTATCACTGATATATGGATTATTTTTAGCAATTCATATATTATAGAAACATATGAAAAACAATAACTCTTACATTAGTAAAAATATATCAAATTGGCTTTTTGGGTCTATTGGCTTGTTACTATTCTTGCCTATTGTAATTTTTCCTCCAAATTTTCAACCCTCTGATTGGTCACGAACAATGTTATTTAGAATTGTTCTAACCATACTAGTTTCGTATATTTTTTATAGATTTTTTTATAAAAAAAATCTTTCTCTAACCTTGCCAAAATGGGATAAACTTACCTACGCGCCACTTTTAATCCTTGGCGCTTTTTTTGTTAACTTAATTATTGCTACTATATTTTCAGAAGATATTTTATTTAGTATTTTTGGCTCACCCGCCAGATCCGGTGGTGTCTTAAACTTATTATTTTTCTTTATTTTATCTATTATCTTGGTAATCTTTATAAGTAAAAGCCAGTGGGAAAAGTTCTTCCACCTATTATTTGCTTCAGGATTAATAGCCTCATTATTTGCCATAGTTCAGTACTTTAATATTTTAAAAAATGTCTTTATTTCTTTTGAAAGTGGTTCTACTCCATCTTTTTTAGGTAACTCCACTATTTTGGCAATTTTTATACTTTTTTTAGTTTTTTGGTCTTTTTTATATTTTATTAAAAAGCAAAATAGAAGAGAAAAAATAATATATGGCGGACTGTTTGTTTTGTTCACTTTTACTATTTTTATTACCGGATCTAGGGCAGCCTATCTTGGCTTATTAATTGGATTTATGTATTTCTTTTTGCTTTACCCATATCGGCAAAAGTACAAAATACTTAAAATTACTGCAATTTCTATTTTATTAGTTGCTATAATTATTGTAACAATTTTTAATTTTTTTCCGCAATTGGGAGATAAAAATAATATCTTAAAAACTGTTTCTACTCGTTTATCAATAAATAAAGTCATTAAAGATGTTTTTGGCACAAGACTTTCAGCTTGGACAATAACTATGCAGGCTATAAAAGACAAGCCTTTATTGGGATTTGGTCCAGAAAATTTTTATATCGGCTTTGAAAAACATTATAACCCCATTCCATTTAACATTCCCAAATTATTATGGAATAGACCACATAATATATTATTAGATGTTACTGTAAATTCAGGCATATTTTCTTTATTGCTCTACATCTTTTTTTGGATTGTTCTTTTTTGGAAGTTACAAAAAGTTAAAAAACCAACATTGCAAGATAGCGAGCAAACTGATATCACTCTAAAAGCTCATACCCTGCAAGCTATGTTTATTGGATATTTAATTATAATTTTTTTCAGCTTTGACAGTTTTTCAACCTATTTAATTTCATTTTTCTTTATCGGATATTCATTCTACTTAATTTTTTTCCAAAGTGAAAAATTAGTAATACTTCCGCCACAAAGAAATTTTTTGCAAAAAAAACCGGTATTTTTTACATACCTTGCTATAGCAATTTTATTTTTGTGGTTTTGGAACATAAAACCGCTCTATCTTAACGAAAAAATTATTTTTGCTCAAAATTTAACTGTGGAAAAAATATACTGTAAAGATTCTCTTAATTTTGTAAATAATATAAAATGGGAAAATTCTGGCATTATAAAACCATATGCAATTTTAATATATTCTGATATTGTAAGAAAATGTGCATTTGTAGAACCAGAAAAAGAAATTGAATACTCTAAAAAAGCAACTTCCTTGCTTAAGTTGGCCACAGATGGTCAACCTAAGTTTTCTCAGGGTTGGCTTTTTAGAGGAAGCTTCACAAATGTTTTAGCTGCTAGAGAAGAAAATATTGATGAAAAAAACAAATTACTAACAAAGGCAAAAAGTTATTTAGATAAAGCCTTAGAATTAAGTCCTGGGCGACAAGAATCTTTTGTTGAAATAGAAAAAAATTATTTAATAGCCAAAGATTATGAGTCAATCAAAAAAACAGCCAAAGATTGTATTGCCATAGACCCAAGATTTGGTGAGTGTTATTGGTATTTAGCTCTTGCTCAAGTATTTTTGGGTGAACAAAAAGATGCTAAAAATAATGTTGATTTAGCAATAAAAAGTGGTTATCAAAATCCTCCTTATAAACAATTAGCAATTGCTTATATGAGCCAAGAAAATTGGAAAGAAGCGTTACTAGCATACGAAAAGGCGATTATACCAAGCGATGCATCAATGGCCGTGGGTCATTATGCAACGCTGACTTTTCTTTATGATAAAAATGGACAATATACTGATGCCGCCAAGACGGCGATTGAAGTTTTTAAACTTCAACCAAAAAATAGAGAAACTTTTCAGTTTATTAAATTATTACTTGCTAAAAATCCAAACGACCCTATTTTAAATTCTTCAATAGCTTTTATATACAAAGAACCTGGCCCAGATCAGGATATTGTTAAATCAAAAGCCATATATTTAAATCTTATCCAAGGATATCCAGAAGAACTTGAATATCGATGGCAACTTGCTCACGCTTATTACAATCAAAAAGAGTATGACAAGGCTTATCAAGAAATCGTAACTTTAGTATCTAGAGGCTTTAATAAAATATCAGAAATGAATGATTTTTTAAAAACCTTTCCCAAACAATACCTTGACCAATATCTAAAAATAAGACCTAAGTTATAAGAAATACCTTTTCGTCAAAAGCGCATATAAAACCAAAAAAGCCCTTTACGGGGCTTTTTTGGTTTTCCCTTCAATCACCAGATTTTACTGGAAGATAAGGGTATCAATCAGAAATTAGTAGGACCAAGACTGTGAGCCTACTGTGTTAAACAAGTAGCTGTTTGACCAATCGTTGGTTCCAGCTGTTGTTGAAGCAGAGTGAGCTACAGCAGATTCATCAGACCATATCAAGTTTGCATTCTCAGCAGAAGCGTTAGCTGTTGCTGAAGAGAACAATTTCAAGATTCCGGTTAATGTTGTACCTACATTAATGTAGTTGTAACCTGATGTTTGATGAGCAGTGTCTACTGTAAAGCCAAATGAAACACCATCTTTACCTGTATCAGTTGATCCGAGAACATTAAATCCTTGTGGCACACCTCTTATTGTGTAAGTAGTGCTTGATCCGGCTGAAATTGTATCTTCAGTAGAACCATCCCAAGTGATTATAACTGCATTGTCAGCTTCTGATACACCATTAGTGCTTTCAGCAGTGAGACCATTAGTGTCAACAATGCTTACAGCAGAAGTGATATCAACTCCATTTTTTAGAAGTTTGATAGATTCAATTTCTAAGGCATCTGCGGATGCTGCATCTGACCAGTTTACAGTAACTTTAATTTGCTTAACATTAACTGGACCTTGTAATGGAGCGGCAACAGTGAATTTATACAAATCCATTGTAGCTCCATTGATAAGGTTGGCGCTTGTTAATGGAACCTGTGTAATTGTAGGAACTGATTTAAACACATAAGTTTCATTTCCAGTTCTTGTATTAGTAGAATCTTCAGTTTCTGTTCCATTTGGATCAGCGTACTTAACATAAGTTAAGGCAGCTACTGTATTTAAGTTAGTAGATGCGTTAGTAGCTGAAGGCACTGCCAAGTTCCAGTACAAATCAACTCTCTTAGAAGTTGAAGCTGGGACAGCAACGGTCAATCCTGTGAAATTAAAGTAGCTGTTTGTGTTGTCATAAGGAACTGGATATAAAGTTAAAGATAATCCTGTTGCGTTATCCTTCAATGTTGCAGAAGAAATAGGCAATGAAGAACCAGTGGTAAACCTCATTTCTCTAACAGTGTAATCTTGGTAAGAAGAAGTTAATTTAAATCTTCCTGCCAAAACTGTTTGATCTCCGTACACTACTTGATTTTGAGGAGTACTATCAAATGATGTAGCAAGAGCTCCAGAAGAGTAAGTAAGAGTTTGTCCTGTAACACTTGTTGAGTCAGCAGTAACTGCAGAACTTGCAGTTGTTCCGTCGATATCAAGAGTCATAGCACTTGTTCCAGAACTCATTCCGACAGCAACGTCTGCATATACGATTACGTCAATTGTCTGTCCAGCTGCTAAGTTGTAATTAACAGACCAAGTATTGGCGTTAGAAACTGTTGATTTAACTGATGATGTTTGTGTTCCATATTTTACATATAGATTTGTAACATATCCACTAACATCGCCAAGAGTCAAGTTGATAGCTGAAACATTAACTGCTTCTGAAGTAGCGGCAGTTAAAGTATAATGTCCCAATTTGTAACCATAAAGTGGGGCAACTACTGTGTGATTAGTGTAAGCAGTGTACTTTGATAATGTCAAAGTTCCCTGTTTAACTGTCAATGTATTTCCATCAACATCAGCTGCTGGAACATCAAGAGTAGTTGAAGAAACTAACCCTGTACCGTTATTGTTGGTGCTAGCACCTTCAATTCTGGTAGCAATAGTAGTTCCAGAAACAACGCTATTTGTTCCGTCGTTATCAAAGATATCAGCTCTTACCTCTAAAGTCACTGGACTTCCTGGTTCAACTATTAATGAAGAACCTAGGTTAAAAGTAGTATAAGCTGTTGCAGAACCATTGTCATGCAATGTAGAAGTGCTTCCAATTTGAACTCCGTTAGCATAGATTGCGCCATTTCTCAATGAAGCAACTCCTGCTGTGCTAACTACTGCCGAGATATAAAGAGTTTCAATCTTTACTTTTTCTCCAGCGGCTTTCAATTCAAATTTTGCCAAACTGGCATTTGAAGCTCCATCAACAATGTCTCCTGATGGAGAACTAGTCATTTTAGTGATAGTAAGAGTTCCGGCATTAACAGTTTGTTCACCAGAAGATCTCTTGGTAAATGTAGCATTAGATACTAAGTCAGATAATACATTTGCATTAAGCTGTGTATCAACAACTGTAACATCAGCCACATTCCACAAATGCATTGTAAAGGTTGAATTTGATCCTCCAACAATGTCAGCTAACACTTTTACAACTCTTGTTCCGGCCTCCATTCTTTTTGGAGCACCCATTAAGTCAAAACTTGCGTAGCTGAAACCGTCTTTATTCTTTGTTAACTGAACAGTTGAACCAACTTGTACTCCATCAACATAGAGTTTAAAGTTTGCCAAGTCTGAATCAGTAACACTTCCTGTTCTTCTAAAGCTAATTCTCTTTAGATCAACAGCTCTTGTAGTTACAATAACGCTGTTTTGGAAAACAGTGTAACCATCTTGAGGGTCAACAGAAGCGGCTGAAGGGGTTGTGGTGGCGTTCCACTCAACACCAGCCAAAGTAACGGATGATATTGTTTGTGGATTTCCTGTTAAAGGGAATGATCCATTTACAGAACTAGCGTTTGTTTTAACATCAGAAACTGAAACAACTTGCAATTGTACTTGTTCGCTAGCTGCTCCGTCAACATCTGATAATACAGAAATAACTACAGAACCATTTGAAGGAACTGTAAATAATCCTGCAGAATTATTGAAGTTGATAATAGTTTCAGAAACTGCTGAACCATCTGTTAATCTTTCAGCTCCCATAAACAAATAAGTATTTGTTAAAGAAGCATCAGCTGAAGCACCAATTCTCTTTAATTTTAATCCAGTAACTTTCACTTCGGCATTATCACCATTAACAAATAATAAACTCATCATTGGCTTTAATGCTGAAGCATCAATAACAGTTCCGGCAACTGGGTTGTCAAGAGCTAACATTACCGAAAGTCCTGCTCCCATTGGAACTACTGGTGAAGGAGTTCCTGGAGGAACAACTGTTCCGCCGCCCAACCATGTATTTAGCGCTTGTCTAGTTAAAGGACCTACCTGATTTGCAGGTGTCCATCCTTGGGCCGCCTGATATTTTTGAACAGCTGCTAAGGTCAAAGGACCAAAGTAAAATGTTTCATTACCAGGTGAGCCTGCTCCTGTTGTAGCAACAGTATGGCCTAAGGCATTCATACTAGCTTGAACACACTTTATATCAGAACCAGTAGCGCCTACTGTTAAATTCCTTGAAAGTGTTACGCCAACGCAAACTGCAGGAACATTTCCGCTAGATACTGGCTGACCCTGAGCAACTTGTAATTGCTGTAATTGGGCCATCAAAGAATTAATCTGTGCTTGCAGTTCAGCGATTGTAACTGCGCCAACAGACATAGGAGCAATCATGGCAACTGTTGTTAAAGCAACAGCAGTTGTTATAATTGTTTTTCTTATATTCATTTTATTAATTTTTTTGTTTTCTGTAAAAATTTATATTTTTAATAATTTTTAACAGATTTTAATTATTTTTATTTTTTATTAACATCGGTCGACCTTAATTATGTCTAATTAAACCCCAGACTTCGGGCACTCGCAAAGGCGAGCTTATAATAAGATAACAGTCGCGGCTTTACGTATTAGCAACGAATTTCATCTTGCTAATCTCACCCCGCGAATTGTTTAATTAGACTACGACTTAGAGACTATCTAAAGGGTCCATATTCGCGCTACTTTCAAAATTCTCGGCTGCAAATTTGCTATAACTTCGCAACTTACACAGAGTGTAAACTTTGTCGTTCTATCAAATTTTCGCTCGATAATTTTGAAAATATCGTCGAAAGAGACCCTTTAGACAATCTCCTCAAATTTCTAAATAAAACCTTAATCCCACTTTCTGAACCCAATCAACCTAAATTCTGTTCAGAAAGCGGAATTAGGTAACTCTAAAGCTCGCTTAACATTTTCTCTAAAGCTTCAAAATATTTTTTACCTTCATACAATTTTTTAACATCATTAAAAATACTTTGTTGATTTTCATTCAAAGTTGAACTTTCTAAATCTTTAACCATTTGCTCAATTATTGTTTTATATAAAACATCTGAAGTTTCTTGTAAATCTGTATTACTACCTAAAGAAGCCAATGTGCCATTACTTTTTAATTCCAAGGCAACATCTTTAGCTATTCCAGGATTTTTTTTAATCGCTTTAGTTAAATTTTCTACAACAATCTTAACTTCTTTTACCTTAGTTGAAAGGTTATTTCCTTCACTTACTCCGGTTAAGGTGGCTTTAGAGTTGTTAGTTAATTTTGTTGCCTCATCTCCTGGCAAAACATTAACGAATCCAAAAACCCCAGAAACAACAAACAAAAGTACAACTAAAGCAAAACCAAGCTTTTTCTGAAAAAACACATCTGAAATATTTGAGAAGACATTCTGATAATTTAAACCATCAGAAACTTTTTTATTAGATTTAATAGCACTATTTCCCAAAATTTCATTCTTAAGCAAAAATGCCCATTCTTGATTGGGTTTAATTTGTTTCAATGTCTGTAGCTTAAAAATGATTTTTTTGTCTTCCATTATTATTACGACGAAAAACCAGCCAATTTGTTACAGTTTTATACTTGATCAACTAGCTTATCTTTTAGAGCTTTCAATCCTCTATGTAGTGTCACCCTAACTGTACCAGCTGGCTTGTCTAAAATTTCAGCTATTTCATTTATAGAAATATCATCTAAATAGTGCCAAATTAAAACATCTTGATAATCTCCTTTAACATTATTAATAGCCGATTTTACTAACTCTATATCGGCATTCAAGGCAGCTTTTTGATGTATATTTTCCCTGGGATCAATAACTTGACTATCAAGATCAATAGAGACAAATTTTGTCCTACCTTTTTCTCTATAGTAATCAAATGTCATATTCCTAGCAATTCTATAAAGAAATGCTCCAATATTTTTAATTTCTTGATTCTTATTATATGATTCCCAGCCGTTTAAAAACACTTTAGAAGTTATATCCTGAGCTATTTCCGTAGAATTCACTTTCAAATAAACAAATCTGTATATTTTCTCAATATATTCATCATAAATAATACTAAATTGTTCTTGTTTATTATTCATTATGTGAGCTTTATTATAATACAAATACAATAAAAAATCAATACCTTGACCTATCATATTAGATAGGACAAATTATATTCTAATAGGACATTAATATATCTAATAGGACAACCTACCAGTTTTCTGGTAAAAAACTTGATTAAACTCACCAACCCTCACAATATCACCTCTTTTAAGTAAATTATCTAAATCTCTCCTTATTGTTCTCTTGGTTATATCCGGTATCTCTTTTATTATATCTGAAACTTGCGCTTTTTCTTTACTAGTTAATATATCTAAAATTTTATTTTGTCTATCTGAATAATCTTTTGATTTTTTAATTTCATTATTTTCTATTTTAGAAATTTCTTTTTTATCTTTTTTATTATCATATTTTTTCTCTTTTTCAGAATCAATAGACATTAGCTTCATCCTATTTTCAATAAACCTAGTAGACACATTAATGTTGTTTTTGATTTGGTTGTACTCTTTTGTAAGAATTAACAAATTAACGCCATCTATCCATCCTTGATATTTTGCCAATCTAAGATAAGTTTCTAAAATTTCTATATCGTTTAATAATTGAACAGAGGCTTTTTCTTTTTGCAAAGAAGCCCATCCTTCAGCATTAGAAATCAATGTCAAATTGTCCAAAACTGACAAAACTTTTTCTTTGGCTTTATTCTTCAAAGGTTCGTTTTCTGGGAAAAAATCTAACACCTTGTAAGTGGTATTGATTATTTTTATAAAACCATCATCCATAAAATAAAACCATCATTTTTAAGTGATGAGTTAATTAAATCTAACAAAAAATAAACCAAAAGTCAAAAAAATAAATTTAAAAACTGCTTTTACAGTATTGTATTAACTTTTTTATTTTAAATAAAAAAGGTAGCGTTATGCTTGAGCACAACGCTACCCCCAGGAACTCATTATTTTAGGATCATTTTATGTTGTTTCTCCTTTTAAAAATAACTTCAAATTACGAAACACGATTTCGTAATCCCGAAAATTCTCTTTTGAAATGCAACTTTAGTACAATGAAGTTGTATGAAAAAAGAAACCAACAAAACAAGGAAAAAGCGCAAGCCGTTTCGCCATCTA
>Ga0209541_10007196_pt1 | contig 18777 bp, 17 predicted proteins | sample RifCSPlowO2_01_FD_184027 | JGI IMG/M metagenome (GOLD analysis project Ga0209541, IMG submission 184027) | Groundwater microbial communities from Rifle, Colorado - Rifle CSP2_plank lowO2_0.1 (SPAdes) (version 2) | ecosystem: Environmental > Aquatic > Deep subsurface > Groundwater | place... | reverse complement strand
GTCCTTTGTGTGTAGTTTCGGGAAATAATGTAACTTTTTCGGTGCAAGTAAATGGGGAGTGTATAAATGAAGTTAAATTCTTAGTTGATATTAATGGAAGTGTAAACGAGTTGATTGGAGTTAATACAATAGGTAATAATTATACTGCTGCACTAAATACAAGTACTTTCCTGCCTAGCCAGAATATAATATGGACTGTGCAAGCAACTAACTGCTTCAATGAGAGTGCTCAGAATGGCAATGAAAGCTTCTATGTAAACAATAAAACCTCACTTACACATTTACCTTCAAGTCCTGACGGAATTGGAATATGGTACATAAATAATTTAACATTCGAGCTTGCTAATAATGATGCGACAGATATATGGTACAAATGGGATTCAGGTAATATTTTAAACTATTTGGGGATTTTTGGATTAGAAGATGTCCCCAATGGCCCAGAGACTGGAGGATTATTGGAGTTGAATTATTGGAGTAATGTTTGCAGTAATGAAAGCGTACAAAGTGAGATTTTTAATGTCGATCTATCTAACCCTGTGATAAAGAATCTTTTGCCTGCTAATGCAAGTACGCTTACACTGAACAATGATCCTTTGATATCGGCGTATATAGATGATCCTTACGGACAAAATTCTGGAGTTAATTTATCAAGCGTTTCAATGAAGTTTAATGATGTTTTAGTTATACCTGATGTTAATGGAACAATCTTTCCAGATGCCATAGTTTCTTACCAGGCCTTAAACTTAAGTAATGGAATTTATAATGTTACAGTAAATGCATCAGATAACGCGGGAAGAAATTCTGAATTAACATGGTTTTTTACAGTAAACAAGACTGGAGTTGATGATTCAAATTTCAGCATGATTATTAATTCTCCTGAAAATAAGACTTATGATGAAAGGCGAGTGCCATTTAACATTATAGTGGAAAAGAACGTTTCACTTCTTGAGTATAGGGATGAAAACGAGAATAGCCCTAGATGGAGAACTTTATGCAGAAACTGTGATACTTACGGCAACAGCAGTGCTAAATCAAAATCATTCTCAGAGGGAAAGCATAACGTGACATTCAGAGCAACTGACATATTTGGAAACAGCATTGAAGAAAACGTTGAATTCTTTATTGACTCTAAAGCGCCTAAAATTATATACACACTTCCTAAAGAAAAAAGATTCACTAACGGTCAAAATTTCAGCATTAAATACACTGAAGACAACTTACAAGGTGTTTTTGTTTCCTGGAATCCAAGCGTTGAGCTTCTGAACTGCACTTCGGGGAAGAATCAGATATGCTCTACTGACTTAAATCTATCGGCATTTGACGGTCAGGAAATAACTTATTATTTCAATATTTCTGACGGTATTAGAAATATAACTTCAAAGAGCATTACTGTAAATGTTGATACAACAACTCCTCAAATGACAATAATACTTCCTATAAATGATACTACATATGGAAGAAAAGTTCCATTTGAGATAAGCGTAAGCGAAGAAGTTTTACTTGAGTATTTTGACTTAAGTGATCCAAGGCCAAGATGGAAGACTTTATGCTCTAACTGTGGCGATTATGGTATAACAAGATCCAAAAGCGTTTCATTTAAATCAGGAAACCATGAGATTCTTATAATGGCAATGGATAAAGCCGGGAATGCTGTTGTTGAAGAAATTAACTTCCAGGTTAATTAGCTCTTTATTCTAGTTAACATATTGGTAAAAACAGATTGTTAATAAAATGTCAAAGAGGATAAAAAATTATTAGCATTATCAAGATTTGTCTAAATAGAAGGGAAAAATTAAACTACATGAGATATTATAGAAATTACATAAATTTAAAAGAAATAAAAGTGTAGTAAATTAATGAAGAAAAGGGTGGGTAACGCAATGCTTAGTTTTCTCTGGACTCTTTTTGCAGTTGGAATTGTAGCATTGTTTATTCAGCTGTCTCTTAGCACGCCAGGAAGTTCGTTTGGGTCGGTAACTGGCCTAACAACAATAGACCAAAAAATAGGAACCGGTGTGAGCATACTTTGGAATTTGGGATTTGTATTCTTTATAGGACTTGTGATAGTAATTGTAAAGAGCAAAGACAGAAGTATGGGGTAATTACAGGTACAGAAATCCTTAAAAATACAAAGAGTTAGAATTGTTATGGCTAGATCGGGAGGTTTATACCTCGCATCAATACTTTTGGTTGGTGTATTTAGCTGTGGAAATCCTTCTTATGGAAATTTGAACGAGCGTGGCGACTCTTGGAAAAGACATTTTCTTCAGAACACTATTGAAGCTGTAGAAAAAGCAGAGAGACTTGAAAGACTTGATAGGAAAATTTGTGAGATGTTGGGAATAAGCTACGCTGAATTAAGAGAGATACAGGATAATTATTGGGTAAGAGAAAAGGAAAAAGAAAGAGTTATGAAAAGTGTGGGAAATATGATACGGTCTAAAATAGAGGACTCACTTACAATTATTGAAGGCGAGATAACCGAGAGTTTTAGAGCAAATAACTATAAAGCGCCAAAAATGACAAATCAAATTGACTATATTGAATATCCTGAAACAACAAATTCCGGAATAACTTATCATTGGGGAAATGCAAGGGAGGAAAAATGAATAAAACACTTACAGCATTGGCTCTTTTAGGGATTCTTATCGTTCACTCACCCTCTTATGCAAATGTCAGTTCGTATAACAGTCTTAAATCTGACAAAAAGGAAAACTTTAAGGGTTTGCTTGAGGGGGAAATGAGTGATGAAGAGAAAGCAAAGAAAATTGAAAAAGGATTTGAAGCTAATTTTGAGTCCGATGAATATATTGCAGGAATGAAAGCAATAATGGAAAAATATCACACTGGAGAAAGAGTAAGCAGCGTCGCTGTGGAAGAAAATTCAAGAAATGGGCTTAAAGTACTTGGTTTGGTGGCAATAGCTTCCTTGTTTCCACTTTACTTAAAATATGGTATAAGAAGACGCTAATAGAAATATTTATATTCAAACCAGATATTAGGTTATTTATTGATACTCAAGAAATTGAAGACTTATTTTAAAGCATAACTCTTGATATTAAGGGAGTATTATTTTCTGCTTCACTTATAATCAATTCTTCCCTTTCTTGTGGCATATCTTCAAAATAGAGCTCTAATGCTTCCTTAAGCATCCTTTTTGCCTCTTCAATTGTTTCCCCTTGTGTTACAACATTTGGGATTTGAACTGCATAAATACTATAAATCTCAGACTTTCCTTCGCCCTCAGGTATAATGACTACATCCAAACCCATCTTATTTTCTATGTATTGTAGTAGTATTAATTATTTATAAACTTTTATAGCTATCAAAATAATAATCTTTTTAAAGAAAAAAACTCCCTTGACATAATAAGAAATTACCTATATAAACACATTTAATAGACAGATTAAAAGGTCCTTTTAGCTTTCCATGGACAATATGATTTTGAAAGTATAAAATAAAATTGTTGAATATATCAGTATATTATTAACTTAGTAATAGCAATAACTGAATGGAATTTACCCGCATGATATATTTTCCATTATATATATCACAATATATATTTTACAGCATAATAAATTCTTATTAATATTTGTTACTTTCATTTGATAACTCAGGTTTATATATAAGTAAAATTTATACTTACTAGAAAAAGAGTGTGAAAATGGGAAAATCTAGGTTTGTTCTTAAGTGGGTATTTGTATTTACTGTTTTAAGCCTATGGACTTTTGTCGTTGTGAAGGGATTAATTTTAAGCACAACAATAAGCTCCCAAGTGGTCGCTCCCGAAAGTGTTACGGGCATTGTTATGCCAAGCAAAGGGTTCAATGTTCCGTTCTATATTATTAGAGATGAGGGAAAAGTAAAGGCAAGATCTTCTGACTTGTTTGATATACTATTTAATCGTGACTTTGAAGCGGAAAAAGTGGTTGAAGTAATTCCTATGGACAAGTGCTCTATGAGAGCTTCTGGAGGAAACGCAGAAGTTGATGGAAATGATTTTGGAGATAATAACAAATTAAACTTTAACGTTAACTACCTGACTAATGGAAAAGGCTCATTGGTAATGAAAGACGGAAGCGACAGGCTTAGCCTTAGCTTTGAGCCAAAAAAGATAATTGAAACAAACACAGAAAGACTTGTATTTGAGTCAAGCGGGACTGGAAAACTTAACAGGGAATCTTTCTCTGAAAGCTCAATTATTATAGAATTTGACAAAAACTTAAGCTTATTAAATATTCGGGGCGGATTGGGAAGGAATTTTACAATCATCAATATGGAAGCTGATGTATTAAAAGGATGTCTTTCAGAAGAAACTACCTTCTTTCTTATAATTGACAATGGAGAATTGGATGAAAGCAGAAGCATAAATGAAGTAAGGCAAATCCTTAAAGACAATCCAGAATATACTGATGCTTATCAGAACTTAGAGAGATTGTTCAAGGACAAATGGTGGTTGATTGTGCCTTCAGGTATAGTTAGTTAAATTATTGATTAATAATGAAACCGGAAAGATTATTTTCATTTGTTTACAGATTTATTATTACCTTTATTGTAATTTATGTGATTTATATTCTTGTTAAAAAAGACTATATATTCGGACCTTTAACTTTAGTTTACGTGGCATTTAGTCTATCCTTTGTTTGGCTAACAACAATTCTCTGGTTTATTGCGGATAAATCAAACCCCTATAAGAAATTACCAGACTGGATGGAACCATTCACATCAGTCGTTCCAGTTAAAAATGAAAGAGTAGAAAAACTTGAACAAGTTCTAAATGCAATAATAAGGAGTGAAGGAAAAAAACAAATATTAGTTGGAAGTGATGGAAGTTCTAATGAACATATTGAAGATTACAAAAAATTAATCTTAAAATTAAGAAAAGAGGGAAACGACATAATGCTTGGGGTATTTCCCTCAAAAGGAAAAAACAAAATCCAATCAAAATTACACACTTTAGCCAAATATGAGATAATTGTTAATGTGGACAGCGATGTAATGGTTTGGAACAAAACTTTTGTAAGACTTTTAGCCCCGTTTCATGATAAAAGAGTTGGGATAACCAATTCAAAAATTGATATAGTGCCTAGCAAAAAGATCTTAGATAAGTATTATCGGGTTTTATACTTGTGCGCAAATCAATCTGGAAGAAAAACTATGGGAAGATTTGGATTAATGCCATCTGCCTCGGGAGAGATATTAGCTTATAGAAAAGAGATTTTAGATACAAATCTTACAAAATATGAGTCACCGTCTTTTTTGTGGGGGGTTCCCATAACTTTTGGAGAAGATAGATTACTTACAAATATTGCTTTATCATTAGGGTACAAAGCTGTTTACTGTGAAGATAGTGTGGGATGGACTTGGGGAAAGAATAGTTTTGTTGGGTTAATAAAACAACAACTAAGATGGAGAAGAAGTTGGATAAGAGAGACAATTAGAGCACTCTCATTTTCTTGGAGAAAACCATTACTATTTATTAATGTCTTTTTTTCACTTGTACTACCTATAATCTTTTCCATACTAATTTTTACATTAACAATAAGAATAATCTTGTATCAATGGCTATTGGGGTTATTAGCACTACCAATAATTGCAATAGTCACAACTTTAATAAAAGACACACCATTACTATTCGAAGATAAAGGTCTAATTCACAAACTAGCAATCTTTGCAATATTTAACTTGTACTTTATAACCCCTTTATGGCTTTATGCAGCAATAACTGTTGATCAAACTGATTGGGGAAGTAGAGATACATCAAAATCATCAGACGTTTAAAATAATAAATAATCTTAATTTTTTAGAGGGGATTAATAAAATGCAAAATAAAAGAGTATTGACCGCACTCTTAATTTTTATAATTATAAGTTGGAGCACTATTGTTAGTTCAATAGATAATAACTATTCATACGAAAATATAACCTTTATTAAAGACAATGGTATAAGATTGTACGCAGATGAGCTAAATATCTTCAATCAAGGAAATATGATAGAGATGTATGCCTTGAGGGGAGAAAGTAAGCCCTTCATTGCATGGTATAATCATAGTGGATCAGGAGTTGGCTGGTTTGGATGTCATTACAATTTAAGTAATGGTGATGTTCACCAACATTGTTCAATAGAGACCATTGATTCTACAACGGGGTACATAAATACTAGATTTGAGATAAGATATGGCGACTCAAAGTCCGATTTATATGCTAAATTTACAAACATAGGTGACTTAATATTAGGACATAATGTCGATCTAAAATTCACAGGTAGTGAATCGGATATTGAAGGAACGAAAGAAATTGACATTTTTCCGTCTAATCAAAAGATTATAGGGCTTAGGATAACAAATAACTCTGATGGCGTTATAATTTATGGTTTAGGTACAAACAAAATAGAATTAATAGATAATTTAATTATCTCATCTCCAAATCCCCTAATATCATTAAATTCTTCTTCAAAATATAATACTATAAAAATCAACAGAGTTAATTCCACTAGTTTTAGTTCTTTTGTATTATCTAGAGGTAATGTTGATAGATGGAGTATACAACTAAGAGATGATGGAACTGACGATCTTCATGTTAGAAATAATATTTTCGGGAAGTCTGCAATTAGAATAAATCAGTCTCCAAGAGCAGAAGTTTATATTAATAATCTCTCAAGTATAAATGGTGGTTATGTTTGTGCTTCACCTGAAGGACGATTGTATGTTAGTGAAAATTGTCCTTAATGATATCTATCTGCCTTTTTATTATCAATTATTTGTAGCATTTGGATTGTAATAAAATATATACTGGCTACCTATAGATTTAACAAAAGTAAACCTTGTATCATTTTTCATCCATTTGGAAGTAGGATGTTCAACTTTTGGTCTTTTCTCATTAAAATATATGACCTCTTTTTTGGGTGGTACTTCATGATAATAGTTTCCGACAATTATCCCGATTTTAGGCATTACAACCGAGATTTGCTCGTATACCTTTTCATTGTAAGAGATATGGGTCATATTTAATCCGGTGTAATAAGCAATAATTGGCCACTCATGACTTGCATAAACGATACCTGTATAGTTCATTTCATTAATAATATATTCTGAGATTTTAACTTCATCACTCTTAGTATAATCTACAATTTCCCCTTTTTGTAAATAATCTATAACCTGAAGTGAGGAAACTAAAAAGCCAAGATATACAATAATTGCTAAAATCAAAATAGGTCTTGCCCATTTTCCAATCTTACTCAAAGTAGAATCAAAACCTTTTGAAGCAAGTAATATTAATGGTGGAGCAATAGGCATTAAGTATCTCAACAATTTATGGGGATTATTACTCAGGTAAATTAATAATATGAAAATCCAAAACATTAAAATAAAATCAATATTTATTTCTGAATAATCTTTCTTTCTAATTTTAATAATAATACTCATAATCCACAAAACTAGTCCTAAAATAATTATTATAGTGAAGACAGTATAGAGATTAATTAGATAAAAATAAAATGGTTGATTGGTCACCGCAGCGAATTTTGGAGCAGTAATGAAGGGCTCTAGAAAATTTCCAAACTTAACATAACACCATATAAAATAAGGAATCATAACTATTGAAAATCCAAGAATGGACAGTAAAATTTTATTCCACTTTACTCTGTTAATATAAAAATAAGCAATAAAAACCAAAATTATTAACACAGCAGGAAATTTTGTTAACACCGATAAACCAAGAAAAATACCAGCAAAAAACATGAGCCACTTCTTTTCATGGAATAATAAGAGGTAGAAAGAAATTGTTAATAATGTTGCAACAGGAACGTCTGCCATGATTAAATTTGAATTTTTTATAATAAATGGTGTAAGAGCTAAGATTATGGCAGCTATAAGACCGACATTAGTATTATACAGTTTTTTGCCTACTAAGAATATAAAAACAACTCCTAACGCCCCTAACAAGGCCGTAATAATACTGGCCGTAACAACTGAGTGATAAATAAAATATCCTAATGCAATAAATATAGAAATTAAAGGGGGTCTTATTGCCCACTCATCGAAGTTATCTCTATCCGAGAATATTATTTCCGCGTGTTGCAAATAAACAGTTTCATCCCAGCCGTGGGACATTCTTATGGGCACAAGTCGCAAAATGAATGCAACTAAGAATAATAAAATGATAAGAACGACAAGCCACTTCTTTTTCATGAAATTTAGAAAGTTATAAGGTATATAAAATTAATTGTGAAAGAATAGCAAAACTGCTACCTGGAAATTAATTAATGGTATTATACCAATTTGGAAAATAAAAAATCCCAATCACAACAAGCTGTGGGGTATTTTTTAAGCCTCAAACTGGGACGAATTAAAAATCGTAGCAAGCTGCGGGGTACGAAACCCAGTTTGAGCAATCAAAAAATCATTGAGTTTCGTTTGGATTTTTTGATGCGCAAGTATCTTGACATAAAAAGATGAGATAATAAAACCATCACCATTTAAATATTTAAGAACTTATATTAAAATTATCTGGCAGGGGAATTTTAATTTTATTTATTCCATCAACCCCTCTTTTTCTTAGATTAAATATTTTATACCCTTTTAGCTCCCCTGTTTTTTCATCATGACCCTCAAATAAATCATCATCAATTTCATCGAAATAACATTCTGATGGTTTACCTATTTGAATTTCTAAAATGTCATCTTCTACATCATAATAAAGTTCTATATTTTTTTTCATCTTTTCATTATTTTCCTCGTTATAAATGCTGTTACTACATAGCCCTCTCCGTTTAAATATTTAACTGAAACAAGCACGTATCTTTTAATTTCTTTATAATAAAGATAATAATTTCTCTTTGAGTCCTCAAATTTATGTGGTACAATTAATGTTGGATTTGTTAAAGCTCTTTTTATATCTTCAAGCTTATTCGCCATATATTTATGCTTTAGTATATAACTCCACTTAAATTCGGTCAATCTAATCTTTCTGCCAGATTTGTCAATTATCTCAAAGATATAACTCATTATTCATATAAGGATGTATTAATTATAAAACTATCTTTTATACAAGCATTTCCCCTTGTAAACTGTAACATATATATTCATTCACCTACTTAGTTCATTTAATGAAAGTAGTAAGCAAGATTTATATAAAATTGCAATCCTTGGCGATAAATGAATTGCAAGAAAGAAGCAACTTTGATATTGGCTATGATATCAATAGTTCTGGCTATTATCTTAACCTCGAATTTGGTTTATGCTGCAACTACTGCAGATGTTGCCTATATAACAAACCGATATGCTGATCAGTATGTTCTTGATGTTTTTGATGATCTTGGCTTGAGTGTTGAAATTATAAAAGACTCTCAAGTTCCTTCAAAGAATTTTAACAATTACAAGCTCATCTTTATTGATGATGCAAGACTCAGAAACACTGCAAAGCTCCTGAAGACAGACAAGCATAAAACCGTAATAATGAATAATTATTATGGAACGCAATTTGGAGTTACAGATGAAGATGGAGTTTCTGTGATGGGTGCTACAGACCCTTTAAAGGTCAGACTAAGCAACACTTCAAGCATAGTTCAAGTTTACACTCAGGCCATTTTGGGAAGTACGGCAATTCAGTATTACTATTTGGGAGATTTAAATAAAGTTCAGGCACAAAGCGTTGCAAGAACTTATATAGGAAATGAAGTTGAATTCGGAGATGTGATAGAATACATTCCAGCAGGAACAAGATTGCAAAACGGAAGAACCGCACAAGAAAATATATGCTTCTTTGGAATTGCAAAAACGGAGTTCTGGACACCAGCTGCAAGAAACATGTTTGAGGATTGTATAGCTTATGTTGGAAATGTTTGTACTCAAGACAGCGATTGTGATGATTCAGATAACTATACTGAAGATATATGTGTAAATCCCGGCCAAGTAAACTCTTTCTGTGAAAACAATCCCATAGAGTGTATAACAGATTCTGACTGTGACGATAGCAATGATTGGACTATAGATACTTGCAATAATCCTGGAAGTGTAGACTCATTCTGTACAAACGAAGAAGTGGAGTGCTTCATTGACAGTGATTGTGGAATTGATAGCGATTCATCAGAATTTTGCATTGATAATGATGTTACAGTCACAAGGACTACATTCACATGTAATAATCCTGGAAGTGTAGACTCATTCTGCTCTGAAGATGAAGAGGATGTTGTTATTGAAGCATGTGAAGATATTTGTTCTGAAGGGGCGTGTGTAGATATTGAATGTTTCATTGATGATGAATGTGACGATTCTGATGACTATACAGAAGATACTTGCAATAATCCGGGGAGTGTAGACTCATTTTGCAGTTATGAAGATATAGAGTGTCATGTTAATACTGATTGTGGGGTTGATTCTCAAACAGGAGATTATTGCTCAGAAGATGGAGAGGTAGTTTACGACACAGTAACTTATATTTGTAATAATCCGGGACAGGTTAATTCGTACTGTTCAAGTGAAGAAGGCACGGAAACAAAAGAAGTATGCGATGAGCTTTGTGTAAATGGAAGCTGTGCCGGAATAGAATGTTACGAAGATGTTGATTGTGGGATTGATTCAGACTCATCAGAATTTTGCATTGCTGAGGATGAAATTGGAGTAACAAGAACAACATTTACATGTAATAATCCTGGAAGTGTAGACTCATATTGCTCAGAAGATGAAGAGGATGTTGTTATTGAAGTATGTGAAGATATTTGCTCTGAGGGAGCATGTGTAGATATCGAGTGTTATGTTGATAGCGACTGTGGAGTAGATAGCGAATCTGATAGTTTTTGTGTTGAAAATGATGTGAGCGTAACAGAGACTACTTACACATGTAATAATCCTGGAAGTGCAGACTCATATTGCTCAAGCGATGAGGAAGATGTTATTGTAGAACAATGTAATGATATTTGCTTGAATGGAGAGTGTGAAGAAATAGAATGTTATACTGATCCTGACTGTGACGACTCAGATCCAAGAACTTATGATCAATGTGCAAATCCTGGAACAATAGCTTCTTTCTGTAGAAACACAGAAATTAATTGCTTAAGCAATTTGGATTGCGGATTTACAGGATTCACTGGAACAAATTTCTGTGCAACTAATGATATATACAAACAATATCAGAATTCTACTTGTCTTAATGCAGGAACATTAGAGAGTTATTGTAATATAATTTCTTCTCCAAAAAAAGTTCAAGAATGTGATGATTCTGATGGTACTACTGTAGATTCTTGCCGAGAGATTGATGAAGAAGTATTCTGCAGACATGATATAATAAATTGTTCAGAAGACAGTGACTGTGGAGAAGATTCTGTAAGTGGAGAATTCTGCGTAAATGATGATGTGAGCGTAACAGAGACTACTTACACTTGTAACAATCCTGGAAGTGCAGACTCATATTGCTCAAGCGATGAGGAAGATGTTATTGTAGAACAATGTAATGATATTTGTATAAATGGGGAATGTGGAGAAGTTGAATGTTATGAAGATGTTGACTGTGGAATTGATAGTGATTCATCAGAATTTTGCACAGAAAACAATATTACTGTTACAAGGACTACATTTACCTGCAACAATCCTGGAACTGTAAATTCATATTGCTCAGAAGATGAAGAGGATGTTGTTATAGAAGAATGTAGTGGTATATGTTCAGAAGGAGAGTGTGTTGATATTGAATGTTATGCTAATGATGATTGTGGAACAGATAGTGACTCAGAAGGTTTTTGCATAGAGGATGATGTGACTGTAACAAGAACAACATTTACATGTAATAATCCTGGAACAATAAATTCGTTCTGCTCTGAAGACGAGGAAGATATTGTAGTTGAAATATGCGGAGAAGACAGCTGCGGAGAGTGGAGTGAAAACTTCTGCCTTTATGATGATGTATACAGACAAAGAGCCTGCACTGAAAATGCCTGTGTTGTAGATACGTGTGTTGAAAACAATTATGATGAGAACGAGCTAATTGAAGTTTGTGAAAACGGATGCACAGATGGAGTATGTAATCCTCCAGAAGAATTTTGCGGAAATGAGGTTGTTGAAAATGGAGAGGAATGTGATGATGGAAATGATAATGGTAACGATTATTGTAAAAATGACTGTACTGCCAATGTATGTGGTGATGGTGTGATAAATGAAGGGGTTGAAGTGTGTGAAATAGGAGAGAGCAATATATGCTATGAAGAAGGCTATAGCGGCGAAGAGTTTTGCAATGATACTTGCACCGGCTCTGATGCTTGCATTCCGGATGAGTTCTGTGGAGACGGAATAATTCAGGAACAAGCTGGGGAGCAGTGTGATGATGGGAATAATGATAGTGAAGATGGATGTTCATCAGTTTGTGAAATTGAAGAAACAAATAATGAGTGTGTTAATGTAAAGTTCGTTGGGGAAATAACTGGTGTTGACAACGCGGACACATTGCACTGGAGCACAAATGGGGGGGATACAAATAATCTTGGCGTTAGCAAAATAAATATACTGAACGGCGAAGGGGTTGTGAGAGCATTTGCACACAGTGTTGACTCGGAAAAAATAACTCACAGAGAAGGAAGAGGATTAGGTATTAGGGGAGGAGATGATAATGATGAATTAGACGGAAATAGAAATGAAAAGTTCATAATAGAGTTTGACGAACCAAGAAATATATACGGTTTTGAAGTAAGAGCATTATTTGTAGATGACAGCAGAGAAGGTCCTGAAGAAGGAGATGTTAATTTCTTCCTTGACGGAAGCTTTGTGCAACACATTGATTTAGTTGGAACAGGCAGCGAAGATAATCACGGAGATGGAAAGTTAATTACAGATTTAAGTAGCACACCAATATTAACAGATAAAATTGTATTTTATGTAGATCAGAAACAGGATAATCTGCATAATCATGAATATTCACTAGCCAAAATAAAAGTTTGTGAGCCTTTAGTTTAATTTTTTAATCCAAACAAAAAATTTTAGATTTTTAAGACCATACCTTAGTTTTTACTATATATATTTTTCTTTCTAAAATTTCACTACTCATTCTCGATGAATCAAATTTATATATCAATCTCAAGTCTTAGTAGCAACAAAAAGAGGGTTTTAGTGAATAAGATAATTGCTGAAAGCGTATTTACTTGGGCTTAAATGGAAAAAGGGGTAATAAATATACTTGCTGTGGGTTCTCATCCTGACGATGTTGAACTTGGGTGTGGCGGAACATTAGTTAAACATATTTCTAAAGGGGATGGAGTGTTTGTAATCATATTAACAAACGGGGAACGGGGTGGACATTGTGCTGAAAGAAAAGAATGCTTAAGATCACTAGCTAATTTAGGAATTCCCGAATCAAATATTTTTTTCGGAAATTTTCCGGATGGATATGTTGAAGATAATCAAAAAACTGTTGAATATATCGAGAGTATTATAATAAAACGTGGTATAAATAGGGTTTATACTCATAGTCCTAAGGATAGGCACCAAGACCATAGAAATTGTGGCAATGCAGTTTCTTCGGCAGCAAGAAAAGTTCCTGAAATATTTCTCTTTGAAGGGCCATCAACACTATCTGTTTTTGAACCGCACTATTTTATAGGTATAAATGAAGAAGAATTAAATAAAAAACTAAATTCTTTAAAAAATTATGAAAGTCAAATAAAAAAGGGTATAGTCAATCTTAGGGCAATCGAACAACTTTCAGGATTTATTGGAGCAAAACGCGGCTTAGATTATGGGGAAGCTTTTGAAATAAATCACATTTTAAAAATCGGCGATGACATCTGAAAGATTGATTATTTCCTGCCACCAACCGAATTTCCTCCCCTATCTGGGCTTTTTTGATAAAATGGCGCAGTCTGACGTTTTTGTTATTAGGAATGAAGTTCTTTTTGTAAGGAAAGAATTCCATAATAGAAACAGGATAAGGATAAACAGCCATGATAACATTAATTTTCCTCAATCAAAATGGATAAGTGTGCCGGTTCATGATCCACAAGATAATATAATACATGTAAAAATAAAAAGGGACTTTAAAACCAAAGGAGCTTTTTGGAATGAAATTCTTCTAAAGGAAATAAAAACACATTATCAAAGAACCAGATATTTTGAAGATTATTTTCCTGAGTTGGAAGAAATTTTTGATAACTCTCATGAAAGTTTAATTTCATTAAATATGAGGATAATAAATTTTATTGCACGAGCTTTTAATATAAGAACTAAAATTATTTTGGCTAGCAATCTAAATTTAAAACCTAAAAATTTTGAAAAGTCTGATGCCTCACAGGATTTAGCAAATATATGCAAAGCTCTCAATGGGAAGATTTACCTCTCCGGGGAAGGCGGAAAAGTTTATCTTAATAAAATTCCGTTTGAAAGAGAAAACATAAAAGTTGAATTTCAAGAATACAAACATCCAGTTTACGAACAGAATTACCCTGGATTTCAGCCATATATGGCTGCAATAGATGCTCTTTTCTGTGTTGGAGAAATGCCGGAAGAAAAAACATTTGGAAGAGAAGCATCAAAAACAAAAGAGGAAAAAATTCCGGCTATCTGCCAGACCCAAGATGGATTGTAAGACTTTAGTATACATAAGACTTTAAGCATTAAAAATATAAATTTCAACATGAAAAAGAAGTTGATAATATGGATTGTAGTACTAATCATTTTACTTGTGATAATAGATGCCTTTTATTTCACCTTTTCATCATTTTATACTCCTGACCAAAATCTGAAGTCAAATATAAACAGATCTATTTACATAGCGCCCTATGTCGGCGATTTTGACGGTACAGTCTCTGAAGAATGGTATCCTTTTTACAAAACCTTGACAGACTTTCACGAAAAAAATGAAATTCCGGTAACATTCAGCTTTTACCCCTACACAATCCAAAATAACACTGAATTCAACAATCTGATTTTAAGAATGTATAACAGCGAGTATATAGAGCTAATGCAAAAAGGGTACAAAGGCGATGACAGAGAGCTTGCAATGGAGCGGCTCTCATACGAAGAGCAAAGAGAGATAATAAAACAAGGACAAGATCATTTCAGAGAAAAAATGAAAAAACTTGCCGGCAATCAAGAAATTGAAGTACCTAAAATCTACAATCAAATAGGGGCCGAATTCACAGAAGACACAAAAAGAGCAGCGCAATCATTAGGGTTTAATTTTTATTTCGATGTTTATGTTGGAGACAGAGCCAAAGCAGTAAAATCAACTGATGATTTTTTCATAACTGAATACGGAATAAGCTTCACAAAAAGCGGCGATGCAGGCAAAGAAAACGGGTTTAAATCCACTAATGCAGTATTTAAGGAAATAAACGAACATTCAAGAAGCGATCTAAATGTACTGACGTTAAATGGCAAAGAGTTTATTCCCCTTTGGAGTCATCAGCAGGACTTTGAAAGCATGTTTGCAGAAAATAAACTAGACAAAAATAAATGGGAGATATACACTAACACACTAAAAGCTCTGCAAAACGACCCCAACGTTACCCTAATAACTCCTGAAGAATTTTACATTTTAAGCCATAACATTACCGTTGAGAAAACTTTAGTCAACAGCTCGGAATCAAATAGAACACTTACAAAAGTTATATCATTGAATTAAATAAATTATTTAAAACATCAAAAAACCCTTGTGCAACTAAACAAATTTACGGACATGATTAAACAAAATAGGAGAGAGTTCCTTAAACTTGCAGGTTTATCAGCTATTTGCGCGGGTTTTGGACAGAATTTATTTTCGGCTGAAACGCCTTTAGAAAAAATAGTTCTTATGTGCATTGATGATTTCGCAAACTGGTATTACCCGGGAGTTCAGGAAGGAGAAGTTGAGTACCATGTGGAACATAAAATCCCTGTAACACTTGGGGTCATTCCCGCTTATGTTGAAGAACCCCTACTTACAAGATTAAAGGAGTGGAATGGAAACAAATTTATTGAAATCGCCCAGCATGATTATGATCACGACACAATATTTATCGGACAAAGCCAAACATTCCAATATGATTATATAAAACAAGGAGTAAACGCATTTAATTCATGGGGAATACCCCCAAAAAGTTTTATTCCTGCAAGGGGGGAAGCGGATGACAACACAATTTTAGCACTCCGTGAGTTGAGATTTCATACTTTTTACAACGGGCTGGATGTTGACTTAACGCCCACAAAAAATCCACTTCTAATATTCAATCAACTTCATTTAGCAAAAAATAACTTTTATGGTCCAACGGCAGTATGGAAAAGCTTCTCAACTCTTAAAACACAGATAGACAATAAAATTAGCCAATATGGTGTTGCATTAGTTTTATATCATGTTCAGGACTTTTTGAAGAAAAAATATATTGACTTCGCTAAACTAGGTACAATAAGAGATTATACTAATACACTAAAACAACAAGGATATAAATTCATGACTGTAGACCAATACTGGCAAAAAGTAGCTTCAACAGCAGCTAAGGATTGGGGTCATTATCAATAACATGACTCAAAGTATGGATAATATAATTAACTTCTTCTTCTGTTAATGCTGGGTATAACGGAAGGGAAAGAATTTTATCATGCGAAGATTCAGTATTCTTAAAGTCCGACTTGTCTAAACCAAGATATTGATGCAATGGCTTAAAGACGGGCTGCGCGGCAATTATTCCTTTTTCTCTCAGACTTTCCTGAGCTTTTTCTCGTTCTTTAGTGTTTTCAAACATAACAACATAACGAAAAGGAACGCAATCTTTATGATAAGACATAAGCTTTATTCCATTTAGTTCCTTAAATGCTGTGTCATATTTGGAGGCAATTTCTTTTCTTCTTCTTATGAGATAGTTAATTTTCTTTAATTGGCTTACTCCCAATGCTGATTGAATATCTGTTAAGCCAAAGTTGTGTCCAATTGTATAATTTTCTTTTAAGTCGTATTTTGTTAAATCATCAAACTTTGATTTTAGCTCGTCGGAGTTTGTTACAACCATTCCCCCCTGACCGGTAGAAATAAATTTTGTAGCATAAAAAGAAAACATACCTACATCCCCAAAAGAACCGACTTCTTTGCCGTTATATTTAGAGCCGAAACACTGCGCACAATCTTCAATTACTGGAATTCCTAGCTTTAAGATCTCGTTAAGCTCGGCAGGAATGCCAAACATATGAGGTAGAATTATTGCTTTTGTCTTATTTGTTACAAAAGGTTTTATAGTATCTGCTGAAATGTTACATCCTTTTTGCAAGAAATCATCTTGTATATCAACTAAAACAGGCTTTGCTTTAAGATAATTTACAGAATTCATAACAGCCTGGCAGACATAACTTGGAATTATTACTTCATCACCTTCTTTTATTCTTAGAGAAAGCAGCCCTAATTGAAGAGCAGTTGTTCCTGAACTTGTTGCTTTTGCGTACCTTACATTTACAAACCTAGCAATTAGCTCTTCAAATTCTTCAGTTTTTTTGCCTGTAGCATGCATTCCTGAAGATACCTGAGCCTCGACAGACTTAATATCATCCCCCGATACGTAAGGCTTAGAGTGTGGAATAATTGACAACATACAAGTAGAACTGAATATAATTTTATAAGGATTTATGTTGTGAGAAAAGATGAATTATAAAATATCCAAAAAAAGAAAATTAGCTATACGCTTTCCAAACACCCCTAAATGTTATGTCAACTTTATGATCTTTAGTTTTATTCTCTAAAATCTCGAGTCTTGAATATTCTTTAAGAATAGTCATAGGATCATTACGAAAATCACTTGTTTCTTCTCCCATTAATTCTTGTTCTACTTGTTTTTTTATTAATTCTGCATGATGATTTATTGACTCATACCAAGGTGTGCCAGAAAGAAAACGATGCCTAGTTCCACGATAGTATCCTTCTGTTGCTTCTTCAATAATCATAAAATCTGAATGCTCGTGCTTTTCTTTTGGAAAAACAATCATCTGTCTGGGAGAAGTATTCTCATCAATTAAATCTTGATCCATAACTAACCCTCCACTATCTAATCTCCCATCAAAAGAATATCTAGAACAAGCCCATATCCTATTATACGTTCCAGTTCTTGGATTTTTAAATAATGGCACTTGTGAGAATTGATTAAGTTCTACATTTAATACTTCAAGTGTTATTACATCTTCGGGATAATAATCCACTAAAACCTTTTCATCATAGTTTGGAGGACATTGAGGAGCTTGAAAAATTTCTTGCTTTGTTATACCTTTGTGAATTTCAGGATTGTAATAAAACCATGCTTGGCTTGCATGTTTGGCAGGCCATCCAAGTTTTATTTTCACAAGTGTTGGAGCATCAGCAAAAATAGAAGAATCTGGATGAGTAAGTGTGTCTTCTAAACTAGCACCCCCGAGATAAGGTCTTACTGGGTCGGGAAATGAATATCTTTCAGAATCATAACCTGTATGAAAAGCAACTCTAAACTCGTGAGGAATTTGAATAAAAGAATCTGTTTCGACTTTTTTTGGAATTTTTTCCTCTATTGATGCTACCATTTCAAACCTAAACTAAAACGATTTATAAAAATTTGTGTTCACATAAAGTTGTTTTTATTTATTACTTATACGTAGCTTATTTTCTACTTTTTATTTATTTCCAGTTTTTTTAATATAGAAATCCCTATTCCAAGTTCCGCTCCAAGATTTCTTTCCTGTAACAATTTCATAAAGCGTCTTAAAGGCTGCGTAAAACCACGCTAAAGACCAGACAATTTTTATAAAGTAAATTTCTAGAAGATGAACAAGCCCTTTCCAGTCAAGATAAATTATGGCTATAAGGGTAAAAA
>Ga0209541_10007194_pt1 | contig 18778 bp, 19 predicted proteins | sample RifCSPlowO2_01_FD_184027 | JGI IMG/M metagenome (GOLD analysis project Ga0209541, IMG submission 184027) | Groundwater microbial communities from Rifle, Colorado - Rifle CSP2_plank lowO2_0.1 (SPAdes) (version 2) | ecosystem: Environmental > Aquatic > Deep subsurface > Groundwater | place... | reverse complement strand
CCCGCCGTAAATCATAAACTTTACACCCTCTTTTCTCTTGGCCGCGTCCCCGCCGCGCATGACATACAAGGCGACCCCATACAGAAAGGCCGCGAATACGAGAGCCCAAACTAAAGTTATTATCGGACCGCTAATAAGCTCGGTAACATCTAGGATAAGACAACGCAATGTTTTTTTGTTTGGATCATCGCATGGGGGTATGGTGGAATGGAGAGCCAAAGTAACGAGCGGCGCGCTTACGAGAAGAAGCAAAAGAAAAGTAAAAATATATTTTTTGAATTTCATATTTAAATTCTATTACTGACCATCATTATATCTGAACTAACTTATATTCTTAATAATAGCCGACCCCTGGCTTTTTTGCAATTTTTGGATCGTCTGGCCGATGGCCGAAGCGAGGACCCAGGCGCCGAGAACAATCGCCGCGCCGATCAAAACGGCCATGAAGGCCTTCTTGGCCTTAGTAAGTTCTTCCGGCTTGCCTTGAGCCTGCACGAAGCGAAAGCCCGAATAAATTATAAAGATGGCAATGACCGGAATGCCGATCTTCCAGATAATGTCAAAAATCTTCTTCACAAAATCAAGAATATTTTCCACCTTGATCGGATTATCTAATTTACCGGAGTCAGTAGTGGTGGTAATTGTGCCACCGACAACGCAGTCTCCATTAACAATGGTACCGCTAATGGTACCGCTAACGCATTCTTCTCCTTCTTCTTGAGCCAAAATATAATTTGGTGTCGCCAGAATAATAGCCATAGCAACGATCAATAAAAACAGCTTTAAAAAATTGATTTTCATATGTAAATTATACAGCAAATTAAGGCTTAAAGTAACACTTGACAGATAGCTATTTTTTATGCTATTATTTGACGGTAAATTTGTAATATTAACAACAAAATAAACCTAAAAAATTATGAAAGAATTGATACCAATAGGGATCGTACTTCTGTACGACATTTTGATTGCCATGGCAGTAATCACCCTAAGAAATATTAAATGGAGAAAAGAAGGTCCAAATCCGGAACTGGATCGAGTGATTGCCTTTATTGCAATTCACTTAACTTTCCTACTTGGGATTTACACGGTAAGTCGAACCGGCTACATTGCCTGGTTCGATAATCATGTTCACGGGGGAAATCCGGATACGTTCCGGACAAGCTTCTGGATACTAAACATGGTTGTATTCCCCATGTTTATCTGGCTGAAGGAAAAAGCAGACCCGTTGATTAACTGGAAATTACTGCGCAATATCGCGGCTATCTGCTGGTTAGTCCCGATGGTTTTGCTTTTCTTCTTCCCCACCATTGGCTGTAATAATTCGGGTGATGATACCGTAGATGAGAATGAGTATTCAATTGTTCAGCCGGTCGGCTTCCCTAAGGACATAAGATTGGGACCAAATGAAGAAATAGATATAGTTCCAGTTGGAGGTTTCTGTTACAGAGGAAAGCCTGATGAAGGCAACCTGGCCATAAATGAAATAATAAATAGCCAGAAATTCCACCTAAAGGCCGGACCAAATGGAGTTCATCTCAAACTGGCAGCCGTTTGCAAAGGGAATTACCATGACCCAAATTTGTGTCCCCAAATTATACCGCCTACTACAATCCAAGTTGAAAAGTAATGTAGGGGTGGTCAAGGCGAAGCCTTGACCAAAACCATGATGGCGTTCGTTATTGTTATAACGAACGCCATTTTTATTTCCATGATCTAATTATGCCTAAAATAGATAATTATAAATTATAAAATTAAACCCGCTTGTCCACTAACTAAGACGATCGTTCAAATTAGGAGACATTTTTCAAGTGCCAAAGGGGAGTCCTTTGTAGCCAAAGGACTCCCCTTTGGCATACTACATTTCGCTCGTCAAAATAAAAATCCTCCGACCTGGGCCGGAGGGGTTTTGGGAACTTTGGGAACTTTACTTTTTAACAGTATCCTTCTTATCCGTCTCAACAGAATCTGTTTTCTTGTTTTCCGCAGGCGGCTCCTCTGCCGGCCTTACGAAAGGTTTTAACTTCTCCCTAAGGTACGGATTGTAAACTTTGCTCGGAAGCGAATCGGAGTTGGCCCCGGCCCTCTCGGCAATGTCGCGAAGAATTTCGTCCAATACTTCAATCTGCGAGTTTTGGATTGAGTCCTGGCGGGCGCTCTTATCTACGGCGGCACTGATGCTGCTTAACTCGTTGCTGTTCGCAACCACTCTGTCTCTGTCCGCGAATTGCGAATAAGAAACAAAGATACCAAGCACGACTAAGAGAACAAGATTGACTACGGAAACCCAGCTAATGCCAGGCGCAGGCATTTCTGCCTTCATGACGCCCTTAAACTGGCTGACAAAAGTGTCATTCCAGATTTTCTTCAGTTCCGCGATTCTGCCTTCAAACCAGTTTTCCATGCTCTTCTGGAAAGTTTCCTTGGCGGTTCCATGCCTCTGTAGGGCGCTTTCCAGTTCTGCTGCCGTCACGCCTCCCTCTTTGCTTTTTACTACGGCTTCAAGGGCTTCAGTGATTTTCCTTTCAAATTCATCCAGCACACTTTTCACCGCTTCGCTGACTTCAGCCGCATTGGGGCCGGTGATGGTTACATTTTTACCATCTCCGGAAGAAAGGGCGACAATTAGACGCTGTATTTCATCCTTCATTTCGGATTTCTTCAAACCAGAACACTGGCTGCCACTCACGGCCTGAAGAATGTCTGCGATTTTGTCATCCAGTTCCTCTAACTTGTCGGGAACCAGCTGAAATTTTTCCGCAAGCAAATCCCTGACCTTTTTCAATTCTTCTTCCAGATTTGCCTTGGTCGCATATTGAGCCGGGTTACCGGGCAGATGCGGCACATACTTCTCCGGGTCCCATTCTTCAGGAAAAGAACCTTCTTCCAGAAAGTAGTTCTTGCAGTTCGTTTCTTCGGCGCATCTTTCGGCAACAGAATAGGATAGGCCCGAAGTTGCGTCACTTCCCGAAATGGATTTCAATTTTTTCAATATTATGAAGCCCAAGTTAGTGAATGCTTTCTGACGAACGGCAATCACATTGGGTCCTCTTCGGAAATTATCAATCTCGTGGAAATGACTTAGCAGAAGGTCAAGCGATGACTCCCTGGCAAGCCCGGCAATTAAATCTGCCGTTTGTCCATTTAATTGATTTTTATCACAAGTTTTCAACTCGCTTATTTGGCGTCCGATGGATTTCGGATTCAAGTGACTGTTCCCTTTGTTTTTTCGGGTCTTTTTTGAGCCCTTCTTTGGTGCATTTGCCATAACTGTATTGTTTTAGTAAAAGTTAGTTAATATTCAATTTGTAATGAAATTAATTGGCTAAATGTTATCACTTTATATTCTATATGTCAACAGTTGACTTTTATCTTTAAATAATGTATTATTTGCCAGTAATTTTCTTTGTAAAAATCAAATATAAACTTAAAAACACACGATTATGGAAAACTTAATTTTCTTCGCAGGCCTAGCCCTTATGATACTGGGGTTGACCTTAGTTGCCTTCAAAGAAAGAGGCGCAAAAATTACCGGATTGATTTCTATTTTTATTGGTTCGGGTATTGTAATCACTCACCTTTCAGACATGGGGGGTTTGAGTATTTTCGTAGAAGAACACCGAGTTCTTCTGAAAGGCCTGCTGATGGTTGTCGCGTCAACTGCGCTTATAATCTCTGCATTCAACCTCTATCGCATATTTGTGCCGCGTGAGGGGCAGGCGAACCATTTCCTTGAGGAAGCAATAATCGGGACATTGCACGCGAATTATTTTGCCACACTCTTTTTCATAGACAAATATGTAAAGAGTGTCGGCGAAGACCGCGAGAAGGGTAAAAAGATTTTCCATGAGTTCCTCTACGGACTCGTTGGGGCGTCTTTCATTCTCTTAACCATTCTGCTTCCTTTGGCCATGGCCGGAGGACTGTACGTAACCCAATACTTCCAATTTAAATTATTCGGTCTCAATGTCATGGAGGTCATTACTTACCTCGTGACAATCGGGATCGGGTGCTTCGTAGTATTGTATTGGATTAATGCAGTGCTAAATCACAGACATCAAGTCCGGCCCGGACACGATATGCTCGTCTACTGCCGGACCAAATTGATGTTCATTAAAGGTCCAACGGAAGGAGATATTCTTGCTCCAGGCGGATTCTGCAAAGTCATTCAAATGAAAAAATACCTTTCAATTGAATGCTCTGCGAAGGGTCTGACTTGTGTGGGAGAAGAGAGGCGAATGAGGGCGAAAGCTAAAATGACCGCTCGCATAAAAATTAAGGACACAACTGTCGTCCTAAACAACGAGCTGTCTCTCGAGGCGCTGGAGGAAGATATCATAATAATAATGCGGTCTTGCTATCTTGCCGAGATAGGCAAGATAACTGGCGAAGTAGCGGTTCGCGACAAAGATAAGTTAGACCAGGATATTAAAAAAGCTCTGGCTGCTGAACTCTTAATTCGCGGAGGCGGAAATTTGGAACTGGAGGAACTCCTGATCCAAAAAGTAGGCCTTAGACCATCAGAACTGATGGCCGCCTAAGCCAATCCAAAGGATTGGCCGGCCAAAAAAACAATAATTGGGCCCGATCAACATCGGGCCATTTTTATTTGACAAGTAGCTATGTTTTATGCTATTATCCAGACAACAAATGTATATAAATTGAAAATAAAATAAGTTCAAAAACCTGTAAAAACCCGAAAAAAATGAAAAAAATAGCTAAAGCAGAGGAGGACTTAAAAGTCATCCAGATAAGAAAAAAGGCGGTGCAAGAGTTAATTGAGCCGCTGGAAGACATAGGAGATGATTTAGGGACACGGGAAACAAAAACGCCCCTGGAAATTTTTGATCACATTTGGGATAAAATTTTTCCAAAGCCGGTTCAGAAAATGGGTGTGTTACCCATTATCTTCTTTCTGGCCCTCGCCTTTCTTTGCGGGTCAGCAATTTATTTTTCGGACGAAGTCGTAAGGCCTCCGAAAAAAGAGAAGAGGAAAAGTGAGAGCAAGGTCATATATGTCCCGACCTCCCTGCCACAACCAGAGCCGCAAAGAAATGGCAACGGCAGCAGACAACGGCGCGAGCAATCAAGTAGCGAGGTTGAATTAACAGTCAGCATTGTCGTTGACACCTTAACATTCATCGCTCACCCGCTGGATGAAGATGGGTTCGCCCTCTACGCAGACAATATCTGCACGCCAACCGACAAGGCAAACGGGGCAATATTCTTTGCCATAGATGAGGCAGAAGATAGCGTCTGGATCTCCCTTGATGATAGGGAGTATGAGGCATACAAATTGCCTCTCCGTCCCACTGCCGAAGAAATAAAAATCGGTGAAGTGGCGAAGGATTTGCCTAAGGGTCCCCGCATCGGCGAAGCTGTCTGCCACAACTTTGTGTCTTATTATACAGATAAGCCAACAACTTTTTTCGTAATTTTTTTCAAGGAGAAAAAAATAAAGAAAAAAGTGGCGGTATAGCTGTGGGCTAACATATGATATGGTCCGGCGCATCTTACATGCGTCCGGGCCATTTTTATGTTAAGGTCATGATTTTTGAACATTGAGTTCAAAAATCATGATGCCCACTACCTGCCCGCCAATGCCAGAGCGATTAGGGTGGTTATAAAGATAAAGTAATCAATTTTACAATAATCTTTATTACCAAGTAATCAGCATTCAGGCGATGGCAGGCGGGCGAATGCGCTCATGCGAATAAAAGAAAGAATAGTTACTTCCTACTGTTGTACTTCTGTCCGGGGAAAATTTTCTTTTTGGGGGTGTCTCGCAGGCCGACGGGCCGACCTGCCCGCCGAAGCCTCGGCGCAGGCGGGGAGGCAGCGCTCCGCGAGCACGCGGAGACAGCGACCCCAAAAAAGAGAATTTTCCAGAGGACAGCAGTAGCTTGCGGAGCATTTGCTTTTTATAAATTTATATGTAGATTATGAGTAACATAGTTTTTTAATAATCCTTACTTAAAAATGGAGGTTTTATGCAAATAAGTGAAATTGTAGTCATCAGTGTGACCGCTTTTTTCTTTCTTTTTCTTTTGGTTAAGCCGCATCTTTCTAAAGTCGGCTTCAATCCAATCGAGGGGGTAAAAAGTTCAAGCGGCTTTGATCTCTTCATGAGATACCTTTCAGCCATCGTGGCCTTCTCTTGGTATCCAATTATCTTTTTCTATTTCTACTACATTTGGAAAAGTTGGATCTGGATACCCATTGCCGAAGGGTCCTTCAGGTGGCTAATTCTTGTCATATTGGGAATACTTTTTGCCGGCTGGGCCATCAATGAGTTTAACAGAGCCGAATGGAAAAGGATGAAATGGAGCTTGATTTGGATGGTCTCTATTCTAATGATTTCAGAAGTGGTCAGATATCATGTAACAAAAGATGATCCGCCGCCGACAGACGACCAAGTCAACTCAAATCTAGTTTTTATCAAACCGGCAGAAGTCGTAAAGCAAGAGACTCAAGTAAAATCAGAGCCCACTCCTCAAAAAAAAGAAAAGCCAAAGCCAAAAGTTGTCGAGGTAGAAGTGCATAAAACAATCTATACAGTGCTTGCTCGAACTGAACATGTGATTATGCCCGGTAAAACAGTTATAGAACACTTGAAGCCCACGCTGCCGAAAAATGTCCATTGGCAAATAGTTAATTTCTTTGCCGAGGACAGTATTAAAACAATTTACAACTGTTTTAATTTTCCGTGGGATAAAAAGGAGGGGCCAATCGAAGGATGGTTGACTCCAGAAAAAGAGCCAACGGAGGAAGATCTTTTGTCAGGCAAGCTAGATCTGGGACATAGCCCAACATGCACGCAAGGTGCTGTATCTATAGGAATGACAAATTCATTGCGAGACAGGCCAGTCAAAGTCGTCATCCATTATTACGATGAGCCAATAGATGTAGTATCAAAGAAAAAAGTGGAAGTGAAATTTTAAGCCCTCCGACCCAAGGTCGGGGGATTTTTATTATCTGCATTACAACTAATTAACTGTGAAATATGTTCCCTAGCTTGAGCAACCATAATAAATTTTCTTTATTGGCTTATTCGTACGAATAGGTAAATAGAATTCGAATGGATAAATTGAATACGAATTTATTCGGGTTTGACGCCTTCAAGGAGAATAAATTCCTTTTTAACACCGAGGCCCGAGAGAATGGCCGAGACGATGAGCCAGGCGGCGAGCGCGATAATGAGCCCCTTGCCAACCGCTTTAAAAATTTTCCAAGCCTCGGTCCGTTTGGAAACATTATCTCCCGCAGTCATGTGAATAAAGCCGGCATAAGCGAAAAGAAGGGCGGCCAAAGGAAGCGATATATAGAAAAGCAAAAAATTAATGATGCTGGAGACAAGCTGCATGGCCTCTTTCCAACCACAGCCTGTCTCTTCCGGGCATGTCGGGACCAGAGATGCTTTTCCGCCAGGATGTTCGAAACCGGGACTTCCGGCTTTATGATAAGCGGAAGAAGCCGAAGGCAGGGCCAGAATCATTATCACTATTAAAATGAAAAATATTTTTTTCATGTTAGCGTATTGCGCTCATTTCTTTTTGAGCCTCCGAAATGCTCTGGCTCAATGTAAATCGACCTGACACAATATTATCAATCATGTTTTTGAAAATAAGATCAGTCGCTTCGGGGCTCGGATCAAGCCATGCTTTGGAAATTAAAGCCGACCGATAAAAAGTTTTGAGATAATGTGGCGAGGGCGGAATGACGGCAAGAAGATCGCGGCGCGGTGGAGGCAAGCTAAGCGCCTGGGCAAATTGGACCCCGTAAGCCGGCGCGGAGAGGGCGTTCACCGCGGCCAGGGCGGCCGGCGGATTTTTAGTATTTTTAGAAATGGCCAAGGCAGAGAGCTTGCCGAAAGTGGCCTCCGTCTTAGCCGTGCGGCTCTGCGGCAATTTGGCGACGTCAAAATTCAAATTCGGATTAGTTTCGCGCAGGGAGAAAAGCTCGCCGGCGAAACCAAAATAAATCGCTAAATTTTCTGAAATAAAAGCATTTCTGGAAGAAGAAAAAGAGCGGTTCCAGGAATAGGCCTCTTTGCTCGGATTTGAAAATTCGGTGTAGAAACGAAGGACAGCTTCCGTAATTCTGCCGGCGTCACTTAAGTTGGGGATCAAATTGGCGCCGCTTAAAAGAGTGACGGGGTTGCCGGACTGGAGGATCATGGCCGATATAATTTCTTTGGCATTAGTGACATTTGAATATGTGCCCAAGGCAACTCCGGCGGTATCGATCGAGCCGGGAGTAGTTTGCTTGGTCAGGATCGGAGCGAGCGTTAGGAATTCATCCCAAAATTCCGGCGGCTTGGCCACTCCGGCGCTGTCCAAGAGATTGCGATTATAATACATAACCAGCGGATCGAGGATAATCGGCAGGCCCAAGATTCCCCGAGGATCCAAATATAAATCAGCCATGGAGACGAAACTGTCTCGGAAAGTAGCGGCTGGAAAAGAAGCGTAAGGAATCGGCGTGAGCCTCCCCTTGTAGCGCCAGATTAAGTCTTGAGGCAAAAGCAAAAGATCGGGGCCGGCACCATTAGCTAAGGCCTCTATATACTCTCTGTCAAAAGCGGCCGGATTTTTCTCAACATAGCTAACGGTAATATTTTGGTTTTGTTCATTATATTTAGTCAGGATCGGACTGACGGTACTGGAACGAGCGAAGCCCCACATGACCAAATTGCCGGTGACAACTTGCCCGCCCGGACCGCCGCCTATCGGAATAAGGCCGGCAAAAATCATCACCCCTAAAACCAGGGCAACTACCAAAACAATCATTAAAATTATTTGAAACGTCGACATTTATAACCTTAGTATAATCTATATTTGCCCTAAAAGACAAGCGGCATCCGTCAAGGCCTCGCCTTGACGGGGCAAAAGAGGGGTAAATGTTCCGTCAAGGCGAGGCCTTGACGGATACTATCTACTTTCTAAAGACTAGTCCGTAATGGTGTTCTCCTGCGTCTATTTCTTTTTCTAGCTGGAAACCGGCTTGTTCAAAGAAGCTTTGGGCCAGGGCTTTTGAGACAAGCTGCGTCGAATTGGGCCCCATGCCGCCGAAGGAATCTTTCCAGTCAATAAGCAAAACGCGGCCGCCCGGTTTCAAAATTCTTTTAACTTCGCCGACTAGACCATTTCTGTCCGGGACCTGAAATAAAACATTGGAAACAATGGCCGAGTCAACTGCTCCTTCTTTTAATTTTGTCCCGCCCGAGCTTTCAATGTCGCCCCAAATAAATTCTATATTTGAAATGTGGGCTTTGGTTGCATCACTTTTGATCCGCTCCAGAAGATCTTTCTGAACTTCTATGGCGTAGACTTTCCCTTCCCCTGCCATGCGAGAGGCCGGTATTGAATAAGCGCCGCTGCCCGCGCCAAAATCGGCCACGTGATCGGTGGCCCTGATTCCAAATTGTCTTAAATTTGTTTGGGGATCTGTGAATGGCATAATCAGTAAATCAAGTAAATCAAGCGAGATAAGTAAATCAAGCTGAATTGCTTTTTTATAAATTAGTTGTTAAATTATTAACCAAAGGAAAAAATCTGCGTGCTTTCTGCCAGACTTTTAGGTCTTCGAATTTTGTTATTTGGGCCATAGCTTGATTTACTTGATTTACTTGCCTCGCTTGATTTACTTTACAAGCATGCCAGTGAGGCAATCTTATCGCCCGCTCTTAATTTCATAATCGTCACTCCTTGCGTCTGCCGGCCGAGCGAAGGAATTGAATCAAGCGCTGTCCGAATGACCTGCCCTTTCTTGGAAATCGCAATCAATTCTTTAAACTCCGGCGTCACAATTTTTCCCACGATTAATTTTCCTGTCTTCGGCGTAACTTTAGCCGTCTTAATGCCCGAGCCGCCGCGCTTCTGCGTCTTGTATTCTTTCAAAGCCGTTTTCTTGCCGAGGCCGTTTTCGCTCATGGTCAGAAATTGCGCGTCCTTTGTCTCCCCGCCCTTGGCGGAAATGATGGCCACGCCGACAATGATGTCAGCACTTTTTAATCTCATTGCCCTTACGCCGGAGGCAGTTCGCCCCATGGTGCGAATGTCGGATTCCTTAAAGCGAATTGATTGGCCGCCGGAAGTCGCGAGCATCACCTCGTCTCCTTTCTCCACGAAATGCGCCGCGTCAAGCTCGTCTCCCTTATCAAGCTTTATTGCAATAAGTCCGCTCCGCCGGACATCTTTGAAGCTATCGGCCAAAACTTTTTTGGCCGTGCCTTTCTTAGTTACCAGAATCATGGCCTCGCTCGATTTTTTGATTTCCTTGGGCATCGGCAAAATTGAAGTTACTTTTTCATTCGGCGCCAGAGCCAGGAAATTCATGACTGATTTGCCCTTGGTCGCGCGGCGCCCTTCCGGAATTTCGTACATTTTTAGCTGATAGGCCTTGCCAAGATTAGTGAAGAAAAGCATGTCGCTGTGCGTATTGGCCGAGACCAAATGAGTCACGAAGTCTTCTTCCTTCGTTTCCAAATCAACAACACCCACCCCGCCGCGTTTCTGCGCTCGGAATTCGCCGGGATCCGTTCTCTTGATGTAGCCGCCAGCCGTATAAGAGAGCATCGCTTCTTTCTCCGGGATAAGGTCTTCCGGAGCGAGAATTTTAACTCCGCCTTTCACAATCTTGGTCCGGCGATTGTCGCCGAACTTTTCTTTTATTTCTTTAAGATCGTCGGCGATAACTTTGAGGATTTTTTTAGGACTCTTTAAAAGGTCTTTTAGGGAAGCAATCAATTTCTGCTTCTCCTCCAGCTCCAACTCTATATTTTTGCGTTCCAGACCGGAGAGTTTCTGAAGCTTCATTTCGAGAATGGCCAGAGCCTGGCGCTCGGAGAACTTAAACTCTTTAATCAAATTAGTCTTGGCAACATTCGGATCTTTAGAAGCCTTAATGACTTTGATAATGCGGTCAATGTGATCCAGAGCCTTTTTCAGGCCAAGCAGGATATGTTCTCTTTCCTCGGCTTTTTTCAGATCAAATTCCGCCGCCCGCCGGACAATGATTTCGCGGTGAGAAATGAAATTCGACAAAATAGATTTCAGAGAAAGAGTCTGGGGCACGCCGTCAACCAAGGCGACGACATTAAAATGAAAAGCTGTTTCAAGAGCCGTGTGCTTATACAAATAGTTCAGAACATTTTGCGGATGAGCGCTGCCCTTAAGGTCAATGACAATGCGGATGTCTCGAGTTGATTCATCCCGGATATCCTTGATGCCGTCAACTTTTTTCTCATGAACCAGTCCGGCAATGTTCACCAAAAGATCGGCTTTATTAACCTGGTAAGGCAATGAGGTGACGATAATTTGAAATAAGCCGCTTTTCTGTTCGACGATTTCGGCTTCGCCGCGCACAACCACGCCGCCACGGCCGGTCGCATAAGCGTGAGCCAGATCTTTTTGGCCATAGACAATGCCGGCGGTCGGGAAATCGGGACCCTTGATAAATTGGAGAAGGTCTTCGGTCGTCGCTTCCTTGTTTTCAATCAAGTGGATCGTGGCATCGAGCACTTCAGAGAGATTGTGCGGCGGAATTTTGGTCGCCATGCCGACCGCAATGCCCAGTGTGCCGTTTAGAAGCAAATTGGGCACAGCCGAAGGCAGAACAACCGGCTCACGACGGCTATTGTCATAGTTGAAACGAAATGAGACAGTATTTTTTTCAATGTCGCGGAGCATGAGCGAGGAAATTCGGGACATCTTACTTTCCGTATATCTCATGGCCGCCGCATTGTCGCCGTCGACTGAGCCGAAATTTCCTTGGCCTAAAACAAGCGGATAGCGGTAAGAAAAATCCTGGGCCATGCCGACCATGGCATCATAGACAGACGTATCGCCGTGAGGATGATATTTACCTAAGACCTCGCCGACTACCGCCGCCGACTTCCTGAAGCGGCCACCTGCCAATAAGCCCATCTCATACATGGAGAAAAGAATGCGGCGATGGACAGGTTTCAAGCCGTCGCGCACATCAGGCAGTGCTCGCGCGGTAATAACCGACATGGCATAATCCAAATAAGAATCTTTCATCTCACTTGTAATACCCACTGGCACTATGGCCGCTCTTTTTTCCGGACCCTTCTCCTCTTTTTGATTTATTTCTTTCTTACTCATTTATATCGATTACGATATATTGTCTTCGCTCGGACATTGTGTAAGTGATTACACTTCCACATGCTCCTCGCTAGCCAATATAATAGATTTAAGATTAAAGATTAAAGATAAAGGATTAAAGATTTAAGATTAAGGATTAAGGATTAAGGATTAACTATTACCTTATCGTATCTCCAATACCTGTAATCGTATTTGAAACCTCCTGCTTTAAAAGTTCAAACGGCTTGATTGATTTTTTTAATTCTTCCTTACTGCCGCTGAAACGGTAAGGCAAAGTAAAAACCCAAAACAAAACAATAATTCCGGTAATGGCAAGCGAAACAATAAGAATAATATGGCGGCGAACCGGCTCCGGCTTATTTCTGACTTTGTTAATTAATTTATGCATGTTGTAACACTACAATTTCTCCCTGCTTGCCTTCCAAATCTTTCTTTTTGAGCGTCAATTTTTCAACAGGCGCTACTTTGTCGCCTCCGGCTTCCTTGAGAAATATCTTCAAGCTCGCCTCATTGTAATCCATCGGGATAATCAAGGAGGGCTCAAGGGACACGGCCAGTTTGTAAGCGTCTTGGGGCGACAAGAGGTCGCCCCCGCCGATCGGCACGAATAAAATATCAGGAACTCCGATTGCTTCCCGTACTTCCGAATTTAAGTCCTTACTTAAGGCTCCAAGGAAGCAGATTTTAATATCGGAAGCGATCAGGGTGTAAACAGTATTGATGTAACTTTTGCCGCCAAGCACTGTGGAAACCCCCGCGCCGTTTGCGAAAATACCAGCCACTTCGTAATCACCCGGGCCGTCAATGACGAGAGGAATGATATCGCCGTGAGTCACCATTTCCACTCCATTGTAATCAGGATGATTAGCCGTAATAATGGCAATATTGGCTCCGAAGCGCGATCCTTTGTCTAAAATCTTTGATTCCTTGCTGATTGGATTAAAAGCCAAAGTAAGATTGCCTTGAGAAATCTTAAAAAACTGTTTTCCTAAAAAACTGATAACCATGGGCTGAATTATAGCAAACCCAGCAAAGATTTGAAAGCCTTTACAAAGGTTTTTGTTTAAGTATAATTCCATTTATGTCAATTAAGGAAAAAGTCACACCGGCCCCGAGTTTCGTCATGATGTTTGAAGTGGCTCCGCTCGAAACCGAGTCTCTGATTGAAGGCCCGGTTATTGAAATTAAGCGAAATTCTGTTTTCGTTGATTTAGGCCACTGGGGAACCGGCATCATCTACGGCCGGGAATTTTTGAATGCCAAAGACATTATCAAAAAAATCAAGGTGGGCGATATCGTCAAAGCCAAAGTCATAGAGAGAGAAAATGAAGACGGCTATGTTGAGCTGTCTCTGAAAGAAGCCAGGCAGGCCATCCTCTGGAACGAAGCCGAAGATGCCATTAAAGACAAAATCGTTTTCGAAATGCCAATCAAGGAGGCCAACAAAGGCGGGCTTATTTTGGAATGGCGAGGCATCCCCGGGTTCTTGCCGGCTTCGCAATTAAAACCGGAACATTATCCTAGAGTGCTTGACGGCGACAAGGATAAAATCTTGAAAGAACTTAAAAAAATTGTCGGACAAAAAATTTCGGTCATCATCATTTCGGTTGATCCAAAAGAAGGAAAGTTAATCTTCTCTGAAAAAGATTCCAATCCGAAAGAAGCTGAAAAGATTATCGGCAAATACAATGTCGGAGATGAATTGGAGTGCGTAGTCACCGGCGTGGTTGATTTCGGAATCTTTCTCAAGATCGAGGAAGGCTTAGAGGGCTTAGTTCACATTTCAGAAATTGATTGGGGCCTAGTGGAAGACCCGAGGTCAATGCACAAAGTCGGAGACAAGATCAAAGCCAAGATAATTGAAATAAAAGACGGCAAAATTTCCCTCTCAATCAAGGCCTTGAAAGAAAATCCTTGGAAGGAATTTGAAGGCAAATTGAAGAAAGGAGATATCATCAAAGGTGTTGTCATAAAATACAATAAGCATGGCGCGCTTGTTTCAATCAAGGAAGGCGTCGCCGGACTGGTGCACAATTCAACTCTGGGTAGTGAAGCCAAACTTCGCGAGAAATTAGAGCTCGGCAAGACTTACAATTTCCAAATCACCCTCTTTGAACCAAAAAACCAGCGCATGATGCTCGCCTACCTCGAAGAGAAGAAGTAAAGACAGTGAAGACAGTAAATTCAGTAAATTAAGCGAGAACAGAAGAAAGCTAAATTTACTGTATTTACTGTATTTACTAAATTTACTGTATTTACTGATTATAAATGCTCATGGTTTTGTCTTTGCCTTCCGATATAAAAGTCTCTAGGGCTTCATTAACTTTTTTAGATAGTTTTTTGAGTATCTCGACTTCTTTCGGCTTAAACTCGCCCAAAATGTACTTTAGGACGGCCTTCTCCCCTTTCGGTTTTTTTACTTTGCCTGACGGAGTCGCCGGAGTAATGCCGATTCTGATGCGCAAAAACTCTCTTGATTTTAATTTTTTAATTATGGATTCCAGACCGCGATGGCCGCCAGAACTTTTGTCATATGATATTTTCATTTTTCCAATCGGTAAATCAATGTCATCATAAATAATTACAATGTCTTTCAGATTCAGTTTATGTTTCTCTTTCACATAAGTCACAGCAATACCAGAATTATTCATAAAGGTTGTAGGTTTTATATATTCAATTGGTTTACCTCCTATAGAATCTTTATAATAAAGCAACTTTGTTCCTGAACTTTCTTTCCATTCGATCTTTTTACCCAGCATAAAATCAAGCATAATCCATCCGGTATTGTGCCGCGTATTTTTATATTCTTCCCCGGGGTTGCCAAGGCCAACGATGATAAACATAAATTTATTTTACTAAACAAAAGGCTATTGCGTCAAGGCCTTATTTATACTAAAATTACCTTATGGAAGAGAGCTATGTGGAAGAAAACAATGTTAAAAGAAAGGATCATCCGTTTTGGGAACTTTTGCAATTTGCCATCATTGCTCTTTTAATTGTTGTCCCTATTCGTGCTTTTGTCGCCCAGCCCTTTATCGTTTCCGGCAGCTCGATGTATCCGACTTTCGAGGACGGCAATTACCTGATTGTGGACGAGATTTCTTACCGTTTTGAAAAGCCGGCCCGCGGCGACGTAATCATTTTTCGATTTCCGAAAGACCGAAAGAAATTTTTCATTAAAAGAATTATCGGCCTGCCCGGAGAAAGTTTGGAAATCAAAAACAGCAGCATCACCATTGTCAATAAAGATAATCCCGGTGGCTTTATCTTAAATGAGCCCTATATTAAAAATGTTTCTTATAATTATGAAAGCGTGAAATTAAACCAAGATGAATATTTTCTGATGGGAGACAACCGCGGCGCCAGTTCGGATTCCCGCAGCTGGGGCAATGTCAAGAAAAATTTAATCATCGGCCGGGCATTTATTCGGCTCCTGCCTTTGAATGAAATTGGACTGCGACCCGGCGGCTACGAGTTTGTAGAGTAAACCCCCACACCTTTCATGGCATAGTTTCGGCAGTGCCGAAACGCGCAAAGCGCAATGCCATGAAAGGTGTGGGGGTAAAATAAAAAAATATGACAACTAAAAAAACACAGAGAAAAAAAGAGCTGATCACATCGCCTAAAGGAATGCGCGATATATTAGGGGACAAATATTTTAAATTTCAGGGCTTTTTTGAGAAGGCTCAAGAAATTTCCACTTATTACGGATTCAAGCCGATCGAAATGCCGATCTTAGAAAAAAGAGAAGTTTTCACGACGACGATCGGCCTGGGCACAGATATTGTCGACAAAGAAATGTACACTCTTCGAACAAAAAGCGGCGACCGCCTCGCCCTCCGGCCGGAAGGCACCGCTCCCTCGATCCGAGCCTATCTCGAGGACGGAATGATCTCCTGGCCGCAGCCGGTCATGCTCTATTATTACGGACCATTCTTCAGGCACGACAGTCCCCAGCGCGGCCGTTATCGGCAGTTTTATCAATTCGGCCTGGAAATCATCGGTTCAGAGAAAAGTATTTCTGACGCCATGATCATAAGAACAACCACAATCATTCTCGAAGAAGCCGGGGCTAAAAATCTGACTGTGGATATAAACAGTATCGGCGACAAAGAATGCCGGCCGCAATATGTCCGGGAGCTGATTTCGTATTACAAAAAGTATATCAATCAAGTCTGCCCAACCTGCCGGCAAAGAATCAAAGAAAATCCGCTTCGGGTCTTAGACTGCAAAGATCCAAAATGCGCAGAAATCAAAGAAGGCGCCCCGGACGCCATCAGCTATCTCTGCGATGGCTGTAAAGATCACTTTAAGGAAGTGTTGGAATACCTGGAAGAAATGAAAATCCCTTACCGGCTTAATAAAAATCTGGTTCGAGGCCTGTCATATTACACCAGAACCGTTTTTGAAGTATTTGAGAACGAGGAAACAACTGAAGGAATTTTTCCTCTCTCGATCGCCGCCGGCGGCCGCTATGATTACTTGGCTAAGCTTCTCCACGGCAAAAGAGATATCTCGGCCGTAGGCGTTAGCATCGGGGTCGACCGAGTAGTTGAATCAAATTGGTATGCCGGGCTTGCCCCGAAAATATTGAAAAAGCCGAAAATTTATTTTGTTCAGCTCGGCTTCGATGCCAAGTTAAAGAGCTTGAATATCATTGAAATGCTCCGCAAAGCCAAAGTGCCCGTTCTCCAAGCGCTTTCTAAAGACAGTCTCGGCACCCAGCTTAGCATTGCTGAAAAAACAGGTATTCCTTACGTCATTATTTTCGGCCAAAAAGAAGCTATTGAGAGTTCCGTCATCGTGCGCGATATGAACACCAGATCGCAAGAAACTGTGAAAATTGATAAATTGCTTGAATATCTTAAGAAACTAAAGTAAATGTCTAATTAACCTAATTATTCTAAAAAATTCCAAATTACAAATTCCAAATCACAAACAATATCTAATGACCAAAATCCAAATGACCAAAATGTGTTTCGAATTTTTAATTTAGAATTTTGAATTTGTTTGTAATTTGGTGCTTGGTGCTTGGGATTTAATTAGAAATTAGAGCAATTAGAATAATTAGAAATTTTATGACGTTCCCTATACTTCAGCAACCCCATAAAGTTCTCCGCCAAAAAGCCGAAGAAGTGCCGGTTGATGAAATCCCCTCTCCTAAAATTCAAAAAATTCTGAAAGACATGGCCCTGGCGCTCGGCGAACAAGACGACGGAGTAGCTATTGCTACGCCGCAGATCGGCGTGCCGCTCAAAATTTTTGTCGTTTCCGGAAAAATTTTTTCGAAAGAATTTGTGCGCGGGAAGGGCGTACCGGAAGGCACTAAAGATATTCCCAAAGATCTGGTTTTTATAAATCCTAAAATAATAAAGCTCTCTAAAAAGAAGGAATACCTGCTCGAGGGCTGTCTTTCTTGCAGATGGCTTTACGGAGAAGTTCTGCGTAGGGCAAATGCGACAGTCGAAGCGTATGACCAGCACGGTAAAAAATTCAGGCGCGGGGCGGGCGGTTTTTTGGCCCAAATTTTCCAACACGAAATAGATCATTTAAACGGCATACTTTTTATAGATAAAGCTAGAAATTTGCAGGAATTGCCGCCGGAATCAGTAAATAAAGCTGGTAAGCAAGTTAAGTAAATAAAGCTTGATTCACTTAATTTACTTGATTTACTAAATTTACTTTATGAATAAAATCAATTTTGTTTTTTTTGGCACGCCGCAAATCGCGGTTGACACTCTGGAGATTTTAAAATCTCATAGTTTTTTGCCGTCGCTTGTTGTTACAGCTCCCGACAAGCCCGCAGGGAGGAAAATGATTATGACTCCCCCGCCGGTTAAAACTTGGGCGGAAAAAAATAATATTCTTTTTCTCCAACCCGAAAAATTAGATGAAAATTTTAAAAAACTACTTTCTACTAACTACTTTCTACTTTCTATTGTGGTCGCCTATGGCAAAATTTTTCCCGAATGGCTGATTAATCTTCCTAAACTCGGCACTTTAAATATTCATTATTCCCTTCTTCCTAAATACCGCGGGGCCTCTCCGGTGCAAGCGGCAATCTTAAATGGCGACACAGAAACTGGCGTGACAATCCAGAAAATGGTGCGTGAACTCGACGCCGGACCGATCGTGGCGCAAGAAAAAACTGAAATTAGTCCAGACGAAAAAACACCAGAATTACTCGAGCGTCTTACAAAAATCGGCGCCAAACTCTTGACAAAAATCCTCAATCAAGTCAGTCAAGGGTTACCCTTGACTGCAATAGAACAAGATGAAAGTCAAGTGACTCTCGCTCCGAAAATCAAAAAAGAAGACGGCCTCTTAACGCAGATCAACGCAGATTCCACGCAGATAAACGCGGATAATTATAATAAATTTAGAGCTTTCTATGACTGGCCGAGGGTGTATTTTCTTGCCCCGCGTAGCCCTAGCGAAGTGGGGATGAAAGACGGCAAAAGAATAATTATAACTGAGGCTACCCTAGAAAATGGAAGGTTTGTGATTAAGAAAATATTACCCGAGGGTAAAAAGGAAACCAACTACAAAATTTTTTAAAAAAAAATGCCCCGTAGGCAGCTATGCTGTCCTTCGGGGTAATCCCCGAGGGCGGAAAAGAAATCGCGCTAGTAGTTATTAGTTATTAGTTATTAGTT
>Ga0209541_10007192_pt1 | contig 18781 bp, 23 predicted proteins | sample RifCSPlowO2_01_FD_184027 | JGI IMG/M metagenome (GOLD analysis project Ga0209541, IMG submission 184027) | Groundwater microbial communities from Rifle, Colorado - Rifle CSP2_plank lowO2_0.1 (SPAdes) (version 2) | ecosystem: Environmental > Aquatic > Deep subsurface > Groundwater | place... | reverse complement strand
TAAGTGAATGAACGCATCTCCTAAAAGAGCTCCGGCTGCCAAACTTACAAGCAGGAAAGTGCACTTTCGTACAATCTCTTCTTTTAAGGAAAGTGTGAAAACTCCAATCAACGAAACTAAACTTACCACAATAACTCCCAGCAATGCATAAATGTATGATGTAATCATAAGTTATGCTACATCTTCTTGGATTTATAGAAGTAATAAAGCGCAAGTGGCGCCGCCCAATTGGCGAACCTCTCTATAAAATCCCATATTGGCAAACCTACTAGCGGGCGAACCAAGGCAGTCCAGAAACCCCAGAATGCCATCCATAGTAAAAGAGGTCTAACGGGTTTAGTTAATACCAAAATTGCCAATAAAATATCTACCGCTCCCACAACGAGCATAAATGTCGTGGCAGTTGCTGTATCAAACCCGGTCAACTGCTCCGTCCACTTTATCCAATCCGCTTTGCCTAAAACAGCAAAGACACCGTGGCCAAGAAACTCGCCAGCGACACCAATCCTCAAAATCCATTCAAACTTTTTTTCATTTGTCATAAAATTACTTAAAACATTAACTAATAATTCTAACTAAAATTAATAATAAAGCTGTACATACCCATTCCACACACTCCCTGTATTGGTTTTCCTGCTTTTGGTATGCCAATATCAATTTCTGTTTCTCCGGTCTGGGGCAAAATCTGCTGATATCCAACCGAGCGAATCACAAGCGACGCAGAACAATCATAGGTGCCGTTCGTTTTCATAATAAGTTTTGTGGGGATGCCACTTTTCGCTTCTGTTACTTGGGGAGAATACCCACCCCCTGCATCAATGGTAATATACTGAACACCATCCTTAATTTCTACACCTTGCACCGACCCCATATTGGTATTATCTTTTGTCGAGCCACCCATAAAAATTATAGCAATACCTACAAATAGTGCCAGGGTGATAATAATTGATACAGCTTTCATAAGTTTAATTATATCAAATTAAATGCTGAATAAAGGACTAATAATACCAAGGCCTGCTAATCCTGCCAGTAACGCAAATAAGCCCAGGCCGATTACTACCACTCCAGCAGACTTGAAAAATAGTGGTGCATGCTTGCCGTGCGCGAAAGATGCCGAGCCAAAAGAAAGGAAGGCAAGCATTGGCAAAGTACCTAGAGCAAATGCAAACATAATTAGAAACCCAGAAATGAATGACCCGCTTGAAATAGCCACTATTTGCATTGATTGAGTGAATCCGCAGGGCAAGAAAAAAGTTCCAAATCCTATCACAAGCGGAGTAAAAGTTTTGTGTTCTATTTTCCTGAAAGCTGAAGTTATTTTTTGGAAAATTCCGGAAGGCAGTGCCACTTTATTTTTCGCAAACACTCCCACTAAATTTAAACCGAGTAGTAACATCACAATAGATGCGACAAGACCTAGAATAGCTGTAAATGTAAAATTAATTCCAATGGCATTACCAACTAAGCCAAGAACTCCCCCAAGAAGAGCAAAACTCACCAATCGACCTCCATGAAAAAGCAAGAAGGTTTTGGTATCACTTACATTATCTTCCGATATCTTTGCCGAGAGTGAGAGCACAAGTCCTCCAACGATTGCCAAACAACTTGAAACCGAAGCAATGAGCCCGATAATAAAGCTGGTCGTGGGTGTTGTTGTGCCTCCAATACCAAAATTCAGGATTCCCGATTTTTGCAATAAGAAAAATAATATCAAAAACACCAGCCCGATAGGTAGAGCCTTCCAGATAATGCCGTCATCTGATTTTGTTTCTATATTTTTCTCAACTGAGAGAGTGTAGCCGTTTGGTTTTATTTTACTTGTTAAAAGCTCTGCTAGTTCTTTAGAATTTTGGTCGCTGTCAGTTTCGCTGTTTGTCTCAATAGTTACAGTTTCTCGTTTTAAGTCTACTTGAACATTTTTCACAAACTCCTGCTCGCCCAAAACATCTTCAATCAATATTTTGCACGCTGCGCAATGAGTACCGGAAACATGAAATATGTATTTATTAGACATTATAAATACAATTTAACACGTAACACTAAGCTGCACAACCTGCTGGTTGTTGTTCTACTTGCGGGAACCAAAGTGCATTCACTTCGGTCGCTTTTTCATTCATCTCATCTTCGGTTGCGTCCTGTGAAGCCATCAGTTCCAAGAGTCCGAGCATTGCCATGCCATGATTGCAGTCGGGAAAATATGTAGAATTTCTACAACAAGGTCTAAAAATTTCCTTGGAAACTTTTTCCACTAATGCTTGTTGTTCGTCCGTTAGAGTTATAAATCTATGCATGCTGTAATGGTCCATTGCGCTACCTTTTGCAAGCGTCCAGCCACCAGTAGAAGCAAAGTTACCCACGCCGCCATATCTAGGATCCATCATCGGCCCAGTCTCTAAAATTTGATTTTTATTACCGAGCCCTAATGCCCAGAGCATATGCAATGACATCTCTTGATTCTCCGGAGTAATTTTAAAATTTTTATTGTTATTACCGTACATCATTTTTCTATCGGACTCTGTCAGACCTCCTCGCGCTACATGAAGGTTTTCCATTTTTTCTTTGTCCACCACGCCGGTTTCTATCATTCGCATTCCCATATTTCCCCAGTCCAAGGCGAAAGCCACTTGTCGCTCCACCGGAGTAAATCCGAAGAGCGCAATAAGGAAAATTATACCAATCGCAGATAATAATTCTTTTATTTTATTCATTGTGTTATTTGTTAGCTTATAATTTTAACAGCAGTCTTTCAATTTACGACTAATTTCCTTCACAGACCACCCCTTTTCTCCTATTTCATTTAGAATAATCCTGCGTTTTTCGCACTTAGCACAATGAGGAATATGAAGAATTTTGGCAAGTTTGGCAACTGCGTCGCCTAATTTTAGGTTGATATGTTTTGACATTAGATGAATAAAACTAAGATACCGATAATAATCATGGCAATGCCGGCCCAGAGCTTGACCGCCCCTATGTTGTCGCGTCTCCAGACCTGCATTTTATCGACCAATGTTTTTTGAGCCGCTACATAAAGTACAACAATTAGCGGAATAATTAGAAGAATGTTATAGAGTGCAAGGTAGCCTACTCCGCTTAAGTAAGTAACCTGGTCTTTCAGAAGACCAATTACCATAAGATATGGTCCGCCCATACAAGGAAACTGACAAATCCCAACCAAAAATCCGAGTCCAAACACCGCAGGAAAAGAAGCTTGGTCCATCAACTTGCTCATTGCAGATTTAGAAACCGCCGGCATCCGAAGTCTTATCGGAAATCTCGGGAAAAAACGATTAAGCAAATTTAGCACTCCGAAGGTAATAAGCAGAGCCGCTCCCAGTTTTCCCATGAAATGCGGAGTATTGAACAAATGAAGAACTTTCAGAATCCCAAGTCCTATCAGGAAATACGCTACAAATATTCCGGCAATATATGTACCACCAAGCTCTAGGATTTTCTTTCGGCTCATCTGAATGCCAAAAAGAAAGGCAATAGTAATGAGAAGAATAGAAAACGAACAGGGGTGAACGCTATCTAAGAGCGCGGAAATTAACACGAGCGGTAAAAGCCAAGTACCTTGCTTGCTTAGATTCCAGATGATGGACGAAGTTTCCGGATTGTACTTAAGAATGACTATGCCGATAATGGCAACAAGCACGATGCCGATTGTAATGATAATTTTTTTCATGGCATTACGGAGTTACATTTACCTTGAATTTAAATTCCATCACATTGCCGTTCTCGTCCTCCAAGAAAACAGAGCGTTCGATGAGGCCTACTCCGACCGGACCGTGAGCATTCGGATCATATACAACTTCAATGTCAAGCGTTCTACCAGCTTCTACGATAGCGTTAGCTTTTGGCACCGCCCCGCCGTGGCCCGGCATGCCAAAAGGCCGGCTTCTCTCCCCATTTTCGTTCAAGATAAAAGCAGTAGTGCACATACAGGAAGTAGTTATGCTAGGAACTTTTATATCTTCCGTGGAATTATTACTTACCTTGAATATTTTGTTGACATTTCCGTTCTTCATAGAGATCGTGCCGAAATCATAAAATGTTTCTGGGGTAGTCAAGATTTTGCCCGTTCTTGCTGGATGCGAAGTGGTTGAATCCCCCGCAACTATTTTTTGAGGTGTAGACACCTGGTTACCACCCCACACCATAAGTCCGATAATTCCGAAAACAATAAGCGTAAAGAATATGATTGTTGTGCGTTTCATAGATTTTAAGATAATTAACATAGTAAAAAATCCTCTGGAAAAGGATTTAAAAGACACAGCTAAAAACTTTACGACAAAGTAATTAGTTGCGCCTTACATATAAAAGAGACGGGCTATTCTCAAAAAGAGCCAGCCATTTGATTATTTCCTGCTTACGGGAATATAATTTTTTATTATCTAAATAATACTTCCATTTATAAAAATACTGATTTTGATTTAAAAAGTTTTGTTTGCCAAATAGATATAAAATTACTCCCAAAATTAAAAGGGAAAAAATAAGTAGTGATGGAAAAATAACATTTGAAAACTGTTGCCAATTCTCTATATGACTAAGGGTGTTTTCACATATTGAATAGCCACCCGTCGCATAGGGGCAATTTATCATCGGTGCCTCAGCTGAGTGGCTAGTGTGATTAAGTTGCAACAAACCAAACACACCAATACTTATATAGATAAGTAAAATAAAAACACCTATAAATATTTTTACTCTATTGAACCCCATATGCGCTACTTATTAATGTGTTTAACAAGCCAAATACCAAGTAGGATAAGGTCAATCAGTACTATTAAGGCAACAATGGAACCAAAACCTCCGCCCATCATTCCACTATATCCATAATACCCCATCATAAAATTATCTAAATTACTTGTTTATAATAATTCGACTAAAGTCATTATAATACTACTGATTCTTATTGTCTATATGAAATACTGTGTGCAACCAACACCAGCCCAAGAAGCTTTCAACAAGAGCAATTACAGCCACAATCAAGATAATCGTATTGTACGTACTACCATCAAACTGCGGAGCGAGCGGGCTGAGCCATACCATTCCCAAAACAAACCGAAAAATTCTATCTAAATTCCCTAAATTTTGTTTCATAATTTTGTTTAAATTAAATTAATAATTTCGACCTTTTTTAATTTTATAATTTCTTAGCTTTAATTCGTAATGAATTTGATACCACGGACACAGAAGACATCGCCATTGCAAACCCCGCGAACACTGGCGACAGAAGCCAGCCGAAAATCGGATAAAAAATTCCGGATGCAAGTGGAATGCCGACAATGTTGTAAATAAATGCCCAGAAAAGATTCTGCTTGATTCCGCGCATAGTCATTTTAGAGAGCTTAATCGCTTTGACAAGTTTTGAAATATCTCCGCCTAAAAGCGTGATTCCAGCAGATTCAATGGCCACATCCGTTCCGGTACTCATAGCAATACCCACATCAGCTTGAGCGAGCGCGGGCGCGTCATTTACGCCATCACCGGCCATTGCCACAATTCTTCCTTGCGATTGAAGTTCTTTTATTTTCTTTAATTTATCCTGTGGCAATACATGAGCCATAACATCATCAATGGAAACTTGTAACGCCATATATTTTGCCGCCTTTTCATCGTCTCCGGTAATCATAACCACTTTTATTCCCAGCTTATGAAGATCCTTCACCGCTTGTTTTGATTCCGCTTTTATTTCATCCGCCACCATTACAAACCCAAGCACTTTTTCAGTAGTAGCTAAAAGAACTGGGGTTTTGCCTTGGCTTGTATATATATCCAAACTTGAACTGTTAAAATTAATTTTTAAATCTTGGACTAATTTCACATTACCGACAAAATATTCAGTATTTTTTATAAACCCCTTTAATCCTTTACCTTGTATGCTCTCAAAACTATTTACTTCTGCTAGTGTAATTTGTTTTTCCGTAGCATAATTTGTAATCGCATGAGCAATAGGATGTTCTGATTTTTTTTCAAGCGATGCGAGAATTGATATGAATTCTGGCTCCCCGAGGTCGGACCTCAAATCCCCCAGAGGTCCGACCTCTTCCGCCAAAATTTGAATATCAACAAGTGTCGGCTTGCCTTTGGTAATCGTGCCTGTTTTATCAACTACCACCGTATCAACTTTATGAAGCTTCTCCAATGTAGCCGCATCTTTGATTAAAATTCCTTCTTTTGCTCCTTTACCAACACCCACAATTATAGCGGTAGGAGTAGCGAGACCCAGGGCGCAAGGACAAGCAATAACAAGGATACCTACAAAAGAAACAAGACCAAACGAAAGAGCTTGAGAAAATCCTAATGAACCGGAACCCAATACAAGCCACACTCCAAGAGTCAAAAAGGCAATGACAAGCACAACAGGCACGAAAATGCTTGAAATTTTATCAGCTAGAGCTTGTATCGGCGCCTTGCTTCCCTGAGCTTCTTCCACCATTTTTATAATATGGGCAAGTAGTGTTTCTCCGCCAACTTTCGTAGCCTTGAAGGTGAAGGACCCACTAGTGTTAATCGTACCTGCCACAACGCTATCGCCAGTTTTCTTTTGGGTGGGCATAGGCTCCCCTGTAACCATTGATTCGTCAATAAAAGAAACGCCCTCGGTTACAACTCCATCAACTGGAATTTTGGCGCCAGGTTTTACAATAATTAAATCGCCATGTTTAACTTCACTAACTGGAATTTCCACCTCTTTATTATTTTGAACAACCAAAGCTGTCTTCGCTTGTAGATTTAATAATTTTTCAATAGCATCGCCAGTCTTTAATTTGGACCTTGCCTCCAGATATTTCCCAAGCGCGATAAAAGTAATGACAATGATTGTCACATCGTAATATGTCGCATCAACATTTATAAAAGGTCTAAGAACATCTTCAAAGGCAGTTACAGCGAAACTGTAAAGATACGCAGCTACTGTGCCAATACCAATCAAAGTATCCATGTTCGCTTTTCCATAGCGAAGGAATCGGTAAAATCCAAGAAGATATGGCTTACCCACTACAAATAGCACGTATGTAGCCAGAAGAGGCAAGAGATGATGGAAAAATTCCTCGACTGTAATACTCATTGGAGAAATAATGCTGTATTCTGCCAAAATCTCCCAACCCATAACGAGGACACTTATGGTGGCAAGTGGAATTGCAGACATTAATTTTATTTTCATGTCTTTGATTTCTGCTAGTTTTTCTTGTTTAGATTGACCAAGTCCGAGATGCTCCGCATGCTCGCTTTCTGACATACCCATCCCGTTAGAGATAGAGGGTCGCTGCGAGCCCTCGCGATCTCTAACGGGACCCATTTCCTGCAAAACGTATCCTAGCGGTTCCAATTTTTTATTAAAATCTTCCGGGCTGGTTTTATCTTTATCAAAAGATATTTTTGCATTCTCTGTGCCAGTATTCACAGCTATACTTTCTACACCCTCAATTTTTTTCACTGTCCTTTCAATGATTGAGGCGCAAGAAGCGCAGTGCATTCCTTTTATTCTGTAGGTTTGTGTTTGCATAATTTTATTTGCGCTTTAGTTGATAAACTTTTAATATCTCTTTAGTAGCTTTATCTGTTTGACCTTTTTTAATTTGATTTACCACACAATGCCCTAAATGCCCCTCAAGGAGAGCATCCTCTATATTAGAGAGTCCCTGCTTGATAGCTGAAGTCTGAGTAATAATATCAATACAATACGTATCTTGTTCAACCATGTTTTGTATACCGCGAACTTGACCCTCTAGTATTTTTAATCGCCTTGTAAGTTTTTGTTTATTTGCTTGCATACGACAAGTATATACCCCCCTAGGGGTATTGTCAAATACCTTGTTGCTAACCAAGATACTATTTTTATAAACTACATGGCGCGGCTGATGGGTGCTGACCCCACGACCTCTCGCGTGACAGGCGAGTGTTCTACCGTTGAACTACAGCCGCATATTTTCATTATACATAAAATCGTATAATTTCAAAGAGTTTTTACTTTTGTGTCGGGGGTGGGTTACGATCCCACTACCTGGAGCTTATGAGTCTCCCGCTCTACCGATTGAGCTACCCCGACAATAGGAGAAATATAACAGAAAACTCATTAAAATAAAAGTTTTTAAATACCTGCTATTGATTCTATTGCACCTAGAATCTTATTTCTCAAGGATGTTCCCTTCCTTACTTTAACCCTCAAAATGCCTTTATAGTTTTCTATGTTTTTTAAAGAAGCTTTTTTAAGATTTGTTTGCATAAAAGTTGTCTTAGAGAACTGATCTTCCTTAATTCCCAAAAAATTTATCCAGAAATTTTTCATAACCTTTTCTTTTTCTCTAAAAAATTCATTAAGGGTAAGGCGAAATATCAGAAAATCTTTTTTAACACCCCACAACTCTAACCATTTAAAGTAAAAACGTATCATGTGTGGATTGCTATTGGTAAATCCCATTTCACTATTTTCATATTTATAGCCTTCTCCCCAGTATAACCCTAAGCCGATCATTAAAATATCCCGATCTGATAATTGACCTAATGCATCTACTCCTTCTTGTTTTTGCAAGGTACGTCTCTCCATCCTTTCTTTTCGCTTGAATTCTGAATATCTAAGGAGTCCCCTTATAGATTTAATTCTGCCTTTTGTCTTTATCTTTAAAATCGCATCTTCTGTGAGGATAATATCTTTACACCAGAAACTAAGAGTAGATTTTTTTACACTCAGCTTCTCCGCAATATCACCTAAGCTCACCCCCCTTTCTCGCATCTTTTTTGCTGTCTCTTTTATGTGTGGATAGTACATAAGGTATATTATACACCTAGTACTATACAAAACAACTTGCATATTTTCATGCATTAACGTATAGTGTTTTCACAGCGGGGTAGAGAAGAGGCATCTCGTAAGGCTCGACTAAATGGGCCCCCTATTGGGAAACCTTTAGGTGCGCACTCGTCAAATTCGGAGAAATCCTCTCTGTTGTCTATTAATAAACATAGGCACAGAAAGACAATTCCGAGCTAAATTCTTCAACCTGGTTTCTGTTGTAGATAAATGTGTAGAGACTAGATGGCGAGCTCCTAAATTTTTTAAGTAAATTAAAAATAAGGAGATGGTATAGTCCAGACCACAAATTCAAAAAGAATTTGGAGCAGTGAAAACTGAAGTGGTAAAGCATAACCTTAAGACCCACGTTCGATTCGTGGCCCCGCAACAATCCAAGAAGTAAATTAAATATACCCAAACTCCCGAAATATTTGCTCGTAAATAGTAATTATTCTTTTTGCTTCGCGCTGGGTCATCTCAAAGGCCACACCCTCGTGAGCTATGCGATTTCTTATATTGTGTACCTCCCAAGCAGCAGTAAGATTGCGAAATCTCTCTTGAGTAGCTGATTTCAATTTTTCTCCGAGGGTATCCCCCTTGAAACCCAAGTCGTCCATCAGGCTCTCCAACATCGAGTCAGCTTCTATGACTGCCAGTTTCCAGTCGCTGGAGTGTTGTGAAAAAAGATAGGTCAGAGTCTGCACCCATCGTGGATTTTTAGACACTTCTGCCGATTGCTCTGCTTGCTTTTCTCGCTCTTTTTGTTGATGCGCATATTCCGCAATCTCATGTTTTAAGTGCGCGTGCTCTTTTTTTCTTATTTCAAGCATTCGCACAATGGTATAAGAAATAATTACAAGAAAAAAGAAAGCGAAAAAGAAAAGGAGGGAGTTAAATATTGATATTATGCCCGAACTGGAACTAACGGTATAGTTGGAGAGATTTTTGAAAAATTCGTAACCCTGAGTAAAAAGATAGTCGGGGTTAAACCAATTAGAATCGAAAAAAGAACCCTCAATGAGACTATTTTGATTTCCTGACTGCGGGAATGAAGATGTTTCCATGTGTAATTTACATTATAAACTCATTTCTGCAATGTCTCAAATTTCTTCCCGACTTCAAAAAGGTAATTTTCGCGGAAATGTGGCGCCATGAACTGGATAGACAAAGGCAATCCTTCTCTAGTCACACCCGAAGGTACGGCTATAGCAGGCACCCCCGATAGATTTGCAGGCGCAGAAAAAATATCGCACAGATACATAGCTACAGGGTCGTCCAGCTTTTCCCCCAGTTTAAATGCCGGGGTTGGTGTAGTCGGAGTAGCTATCAAATCAACTTTTTCAAAAGTTTTTATTATTTCTTCTCTTATCTTTTCACGAACCAGGAGAGCCTTGTTGTAATATGCATCGTAATAACCATGAGAGAGAACATAGGAACCAAGCAGGATACGCCTGCGAGCTTCCTTGCCAAAACCGTTTCCCCGACTTTTCATATACACCTCTCGTAGATCTTTGCCATCTTCTTTGTATCCATAACGAATACCGTCAAATCTAGACAGATTGGTGGAAACTTCCGCCGGCATAATGATGTAATAAGCTGCTAAGGAGTATGTAGAATAGGGCAACTCTATATCTACTATTTCATATCCTGAATTTTTTAGTTTTTCAATAGATTCTTTGAAATTATCCATCACCACAGTATCTACTCCCTCCTTAAATAAATGCCGAGGTACTCCAATTTTTTTGGAATTTAATTCTTTTGATTTAGAAGCTCTCAAGGATTCAGGCACGGACGTGCTGTCTTCTTTGTCATATCTGGATAATGTCTTAAAAATTATTTCGGCATCGGTTACATTTTTTGCAAAAGGTGAAACTTGATCCAATGAATTTCCCATAGCGATGATGCCATACCGAGAAAGCGCTCCATAGGTCGGCTTTAATCCTACCAATCCGCAAAATGATGCAGGCTGGCGCACGGAGCCACAAGTATCCGTGCCTAGAGCCACCAGAGTCATATTTCCTGCGACAGCCACCGCCGAGCCGCCGCTAGAGCCACCGGGCACCCTAGAGATATCGTACGGATTTTTAGTTACTCCAAAGGCAGAAGTCTGAGTAGAGGAGCCCATAGCAAATTCATCCATATTTGTTCTGCCTAATATCACAGCGCCAGCATCCTTTAAATCTTTCACAACTGTCGAATCATAAACAGCTGTATAGTTTTCTAAAATTTTTGAGCCAGTAGAAGCGATGTGCCCTTTAACTAGGATATTATCCTTCAGCGCAAAAGGGATGCCGGTTAAAATGGTAGCGGTTCCATTTTTAAACTTCTCATCCGCTAGGTCAGCCTGCGAGAGCGCATCGTCAAAAACTTCAAGGTATGCATTTAATTCTTTATTTTTTTCCCCTATGACTTTTATATATTCTTCCACAAGCTCTCGAGAGGTGAAGTCCCCTCGAGAGAAACTTTCATGTGCCTTTTCTATTGTTAAATTTTTTAAATCAATCATGGCTGATTTATAAAAAGCGAAGCGACTATATAAATCGACACCCTGTTAAATGTCCTTCGGACAAATTTTGCTTTGCAAAATTTATTTAACAGGGTAAAAAAATTTATATTCATTTTATTCATTAAATTTTAATTACAAGATCTTTTTAACTTTCAGAAAGCCGTCTTGGGAATCCGGAAATTGCTCTTTAATTAGCTCAAGAGAAAAATCACGCGGCTCTAGCACGTCTTCTCGGAATACATTTCGCAATTCATACTTAGCATCCACATTTCCGACATCTACTGAATCTATGACTTTTACATACTCCAAAATACCCTTCATATCTCTGAGTAAATCCACTTTTTCTTCTTCCGAAAGCTCAATCCTCGCAAGCTCTGCCAGGTGCTCCACATCCTTTATTTCCATAACTAAAAGTATATCAAAATTAAACGCAAAAACAAACTTCTTAAAATTTATAATCTACGCTATAGCGTAGATTACTTTGGTATGGGGTAATTTTTTGCCAACTTAAAGGTCTTAAATTCTTTTTCTAAACCGATATCTTTTAAATAAGCCAGGAAACCAAAAGGCAAGGGAGACGGTCCCACCCATGCACTTCTCTGAATCATAATAAAATCCAAATTGACCAACTGACGGCGAAACCAGTCTCTTTCTTTTTTTCTTCCTTCGGGAATATCATAAATAACAAGTAAATTTCTTTTGGGATTTTGACTAGAGTAAGAAGTGAATGAACGAAGATATTGTCGTTTTAGAACACGGTCTTTGGATTTTTTCTCTCGGTAGGGATTAATCTCCGGCAAGCCAAAAAATCCCACCGACACTCCTTTATATCGCAATCTCCTCCTGTAATGCATAAATAAATTATAATTCATTATCCCCATCTACGCTATAGCGTAGATGGGGATAATACTTCATTTACATGTCAAGATGTATTATTTAGGAAGGAGTTGTTTTATTCTATCAGCTTCAAGGGTATAAGCTCTTACAAAAGAGTCATCCACATGAGCATATAAAATACCTTTGCCAGGTGCTGTTTCTACAAACTGACTGGCAAAGGTGATTATTTTTGCTTTACTGTCTTGAATAAAAGGCTGTGGTGATACCCATTCAATTTCTCCTTGCTCATAGTCATAGATAAACAATCCCACCGAAAAAATTCCATACTTTATTTCATCTCCTATCTTTTGATCAGCTTCCCGCCCATTGATGACACCTACCACCTTTCCATTTCCTAGATCAATAAAACTCTTCGGAAAAAGAGGTCCGGGCGAAGCATGACCGCCAATCCAGGGAATGTTATGCTCCGCGGGGTGAAAGGCTGTTTCTCCGTATTTCCAGGGTCCACTCATATCTTGCACAATCGCCACCCGGACCGTGGAATATCGGAAATCCCCGCGGTGATCACTGGACTCAAAAAGATTGTATCGAGATCCTTGTTTATTGAGCGGGGCAATGGAAACTTCTTTTGCCCGGCTATTTTCATTTCCCAGAAGCACCGGCATAGTCATAGTGAGTGAGTCAATATTTTTACCCTCTGCATGTCCGAGATGAGTAATGGTGTGCTTACCCTTAATCGGTATCGTAAAATATACGTGCATTAAATCGGTCGTGTCATCAATCCAGATATCCGGGTCTTCTAAGCCAATAAAATTTCCACCTTCCTTGATTAGTTCAGTAATGATTTCTTTTTCATTTTTAATGTTTAGTTTATCGCCAATAATAAATTTCTCCAGAGAATCGCCGGAAATCTTGTAGAGTTCGCTTCTATCTACATATCCTTTTACTCCCAGTTCTCCTTGCCGACTGGTAATACAACGTATTATCCCCTGATAATGAGTTCTCGGATCTAGGGTGATAGCCATTACATGTTTAAAGGCGGTGCCCGCTTCTACTGCTTTATTCTCATGTTCAATATAATTTTTCATAATCCTGAATATTTTCCATCTACGCTATAGCGTAGATGCGGGTAGTTGCGATCACAGATATGTTATTTTATAAAAACCACAATTAAAATACATTATTAAGCAATATTGGCAATTTTACTTGCCGAGAAGCGCCTGAACCCGTTCTTCCACCCGCGGATGGGTACTCCAGAGATTTGAAACTTTTTTGCCTGCACCTCCTTTTAATGGGTTAGAAATAAAAAGGTGTGCCGTAGCGGTATTTGCACGACGCATTTTGCCGGGGTATTGAGAAATTTTCACCAGCGCACTTGCTAAGCCGTCGGGATAACGAGTGAGCAGCGCGCCGGATGCGTCAGCCAGAAATTCTCTTTTTCTGGAAATGGCCAAGTGTATGAGCGTGGCAAAGATAGGCGCAAGAATAGAAAGAATTATTCCTATGATCAGTATGAGTGCCCCAGCCTTTCCACTGTCTCGGTCGCGTCCCCCACCCCAGAACATGGAACGCAAAAACATATCCGCAACGATAGATACAAACCCAACCAAAACTACCACCACGGTAGAAAGCAGAATATCGCGATTTCCAATATGCGACAGCTCGTGCGCGATAACTCCTTCTAATTCAGATTTATCTAAAATATTTAAAAGTCCTGTAGTAACTGCTACTACCGCATGCTCCTTATCTCGCCCCGTGGCAAAAGCGTTTGGCGCAGGTTCATCCATAATGCACAGCTTCGGCATAGGTAACCCGGCCGTTATGGAAAGATTTTCAACTATATTCCAAAGTTCTATGTTATCCTCGCGTTTTATTTCTCTGGCGCCATTTAGCTTGAGCGCTATCTTATCCGAGTACCAATAGCTGGTGATATTCATCACAATACTGAAGGCAACAAAAAAATAGAGAATATCTGAATTGCCATAGTATTGAGAAAAGAAAAATCCCAAGGCAATAATAATCACAAAAAACAGGCTCATCAAAAACCAGGTTTTAGTGACATTTTTAGATTGCTGTGTATATAAAGTAGCCATAATACATATTATAGCACTTTTCCTATATCGATGAAGTAAGATCTTTGATTTATTGTGGCCTCCACCACTTTCTTTTTTTAGAAGAACTGTTGTCTGAAGTTTTAGTACCTTCTTTTTTCTTGCTTTTTTGTTGATCTTTTAATTTATTTATTGTTGTATCTTTTTCTTTTAAAATACGATTTTTAGCCACTTCAAAATCGGCTTTGGTTTTTTCTATAAATCGCTGAAAGTCTGCACTTCGTCTGGCCGCATACTCTTTTTCTTCTGCAACTCTTCTGTCGTAGTTAGTTTTTTCTTCTCTAAGCTGGTGACCGTAATAATCCAAGAGTTCTCGCTTTTGTCTTTCATGATATTCACGGATATCTCGTTTATCTTCGGGAGAATTATAAATGTCTTGCTGAGACATTGATAAATTATACTCAATATCGCGTACAGCTTGATCCCTCTCATATTGTAAATCTCTCATAAGCCCTCGATAAACATAATCCAGTTCATGTAGCTCTGATTGTAAAAAACGACTTACTTCATTTATTTCAGCTGTGTAATATGCTATATCCTCATCTCTTGAGCGTTGATAGTCTAGGATTTCTTCTTGTGCACGAGATTCTTCATACGCAATGCTTTCATTTATGTCATCTACAGGGGGTTGTTCAGAGGTATGACCCCAATTTGGCGCAGCACCATAGCGCGCCTCAAAATCTCTCATAAAATCCTCGAAGTCCGATCCAGGATTAAAGCCAAACCCAAAACCATGAGTAGATTGACTATGAGAAGGACCAGAACCACCCTTACTCCTACTACTTGAAGCAGAATTATAATCTAACCTTGAATCATATCTTCTTCTTAAATTTTCGTCCTTTAAGTGATTATAAGCCTCGGTTATCCATTGATATTCAGTATAACCTCCGAAGGATCGTTGGTTTGGTTTTTTATCAGGATGTGTTATTACTGATAACTGCCTAAATTTTGCCTTTATTTCCTCAGGCGTAGCAGTTCTTGAAACTTCTAAAATTTCATAATAGTTAAGCCTTGAAAGGTCTCTCTCTCTCTGGTTTCCCTAGAATTTGTATTTGCATTAGAACCCGGTCCTTTTTCTGACATTCTATTGTAGTATAATTAAGTTTTAAAACTTCACTGCTACGGGATTCTGCGCGGCGTCATTATCAGCAAGATCAAAGAATTCTTTTTGACCAAAACTAAACATCTTTGCCAAAACATTTGAAGGGAAAGATTCTATCTTTGTATTCAAGTCACGAACATTTGCATTGTAGAATCTGCGCGCGGCTTGGATTTTATTTTCTGTGTCAGAAAGCTCACGCTGAAGTTCCAGAAAGTTGGTGTTCGCTTTTAAATCCGGGTATGCTTCGGCGAGCGCAAAAATTGATTTCAAGGCACCCGTCAACATATTCTCCGCCTGTGCGTGTTCTGCGGTCGGGCCACCAGCTCCCATAGCCATATTTCTAGCCTTAGTTACATTTTCAAAAACTGAACCCTCATGGGTAGCATAGCCCTTTACTGTATTTACCAAATTCGGAATAAGGTCATATCTGCGTTTCAATTGGACTTCTATATCCGCCCACGCCTCCTCTACCCTGTTGCGCAAAGTTACAAATCCGTTGTAAATGTAAACAGCCCACAAAACCAAAACCCCTAAAATTATCCAAAAATATATCATATTAATATATTGTAATTAATAGTAATAAATTGTAATACTTAGCCTCTTCTCGCTCCATATTACCATATATTACCAAATATTACTATTTATTACTTTTACCCTTCTGCCATTCTTCTACTAATACCAAGAGCGAAGGCGCCAGAAATATTGAAGAATATGTCCCAAAGAACATACCGCTCATAAGCATAAGGGCGAAAAACCTTGTGGAAACAGGTCCAGAGAACACCAGGGCTAGAAGCACCAATATAGTGGTGAGAGAGGTGCAAATTGACCTTACATAAGACTGTTCCAAGCTTTTGCCAATCACATTTTTAAATTCTTGCCTTGGATTCTTTAACTCTTCTTTTAAGTTTTCCCTAATTCTATCAAAAATAACTATTGTGTCAGACACAGATAGGCCAAGGATGGTCAAGACTGCGACGACAAAAAGAGTGTCTAACTCCGCTCCGTAAAAACGAGAAAGAGCCACATACAATCCTATAGGCAAGATAACATCATGCAGGAGCGTGACTATGGCTATAAAACCGTACCTCCATGAGGATACAGGCTTGGAAACTTTCCTAAAAGCAAACGCAATAAAACAGATAATAGCAAGTGATATTAATACCACAGCGGTGATGGCTTTCCTGGTCAATTCACGCCCGACAGAAGGGCCTATGGAATTAAAACTTTTTTCTTCTAGTGGAATCTTTCCATTTTCGGATATAGCGCTGATTAAAAACGAGTACTCCTCTTCAGTCAGGTTGCGAGATTTAATTATGTACCCTTTTTCTTCTGTCGCTTTCTTTTCTGTCGGCTGTATAAGCACAGAACCTAAGTCTAAAGATTTTAATTGAGAATCTAAAATCTCTTGAGTAGGACGTTCCTCTGTATAGACAACTTCTGTAAGTGCTCCTCCCTTAAAATCAATACCGACTTTTATTTTAAAGATTGCGAGAGAAATAAGTGAAATGACAACCAATGTCATCGATATAGTAATAAATATTTTTTTGTGCTTTATTATAAACATATTGATTACCCCCTGTTAATTCCTGAACCAAATAAAAATCGCGTAACTTTCCCCTCTCCTTTTGGTTTTATGGCGGAAAGAAAAATCCTGGTAATAGTAATGGCTGAAAACATTGACACCAGCACTCCCAAGCCCAAAGTAAGCGCAAAACCTTTGATTAAGGATGTGCCAAACCAAAAAAGGATAACGGCGGTAATAAAATTTGAAATATTGGAATCGCGGATAGAAGACCATGCGCGGGAAAATCCGTTATCAAGCGCATCTCCTATCTCGCGTCCATTTTTCAATTCCTCTTTCGTACGTTCAAAGATAAGCACATTAGCATCAACCGCAATGCCGATAGAAATAATAAATCCTGCTATGCCGGCAGCTGTCAGTGTAACCGGTATGAGTTTAAATAAGGCCAATATTATGGCAACAAAAATAGAAAGAGATAGGATAGCGACAAGTCCCGGCAGGCGGTACCACAGTATCATAAAGAGCGCTACAAGCAAAAATCCTATTTGGGTCGCCTTTACTCCCGCGTTTACAGCATTTTCTCCGAGAGTAGCGCCAATGGTTTGGATAGAAAGATTGTGAACCGGCATAGGCAGAGCGCCATAGTTTAATTGTCGAACTAGTTCTTTTGCTTCCGGTGGAGTAAAGACACCAGAGATGTATGCCGACCCGCCCGTAATTTCTTCATTCACTACCGGGGTAGAGATGGGAACGCCATCCAAATAAATAGCGACTATTTTCCCGACGTTTTCTTTTGTAATTTGAGCAAAAAGTTTCGTACCAATTTCGTCAAATTGCAGACTCACAACAGGCTCGCGAGTAGTCGGGTCAAATTCTAAAGTTGCCTTTTTTAAATATCTACCCGTGAGTTCTGTGGGAATAAAAATGGATGATAAATCTACATTCGCTTCGCCATTTTCATCCACAGCTATCTTCTGAGCCGCATCCGGTGCTTCAATTTTAAATTCTAAAAGCGGGGTGGCGCTTATCTTACTAACTGCCTTTGTCGGATCTGTAACTCCAGGCAATTCCACGGCAATCCTATCCTTGCCTTCAATCCTAACCACATTCTCTGCTACACCAAAAACTCCGGAAATATCAGTACTGTTTAGTCTCCTCTCAACGGCGTCACGCAAAGCCTGCATCTGGTCGTCAACTTCCAATGAGTCAATCTTGGAAGTATCGGCCTCGTAAAGCAGGTAACTACCCCCGGATAAATCCAAACCCAGGCGAAAGGGATGATTCTTGAAAAAAGTATTTTGAGTTTCGAAATTCTTATTTAATCCGGGTTCTGATTGAAACACGAAAAATGCTACCCCGGCGCCTAAAATAAGTATTATTAAAGCTAAGATTCTATGTTTCCACATGTCTTATAAGCGGTATTGTATACGTTTTCAATAAATATGCAATAATACCGCCGAGAATAAAGCCACCAAAGATATCAGCTGGGAAATGCACCCCAGCCGCAACACGGGCAAGGCCCACAATGATGGCAAAAAACATAAATATATACCCTGCTTTTTTGTGGGTGAAAAATAAGGCAAAGGCTATTGCCGACGCGACAGCAGTATGCCCCGAGGGGAAAGCGTAGACATATCCGATTTCTAAAAAGAGTGGCTGCACGTTTCCAAATATGTCAAAGGGTCTCTCGGTATGAATTAAAATTTTTAATATTTTCGCCAGGATCCAGGCAAGGCCCCCAGACGCGCCCAGAAAAATAAATTCTCTCCATTTGCTTATAAATTCTTTGAATGGATTTTGAGAGGGCAAAATTTTGTGGTTGAAAAGCAAAAATAATCCTGCTAGAACAATTACAATATAAATAAAATCAACAGCTAGAAAAACAATCACCCGATCCAAAAACGGTGAGTGGTTA
>Ga0209541_10007189_pt1 | contig 18785 bp, 16 predicted proteins | sample RifCSPlowO2_01_FD_184027 | JGI IMG/M metagenome (GOLD analysis project Ga0209541, IMG submission 184027) | Groundwater microbial communities from Rifle, Colorado - Rifle CSP2_plank lowO2_0.1 (SPAdes) (version 2) | ecosystem: Environmental > Aquatic > Deep subsurface > Groundwater | place... | reverse complement strand
CGTATGCAAAGATCGGGAGCGTTTCCGGAAGAGATTTCGCAATGGATCGAGACGAAAATTGGGACCGCGTTGAAAAAACATACAAATGCATGATAGGCGTCTGCCACAATGAATTTAATGAGGCTTCAAAATATATCGCGGAATCTTACGAAAAAGAAATTTCCGATGAATTTATTGAGCCCGCGATGTTAAAAGGCGGAGAGGGTAAAATATCTTCCGGAGATTCATTGATATTTTTCAATTTTAGGGAAGATTCCATGCGAGAGCTTGCCTCTGCTTTCGTCGCCGATGAATTTTCCGGATTCGCAAGGGATAAGCTTTCGGATATTTTTACCGTCACAATGACCGAATATGACGGCAGGATGCCGGCGCGGGTAGCGTTCCCGCCGCTGGATGTTCCGTGGCCGCTCTCCAGAATAATTTCGGAAGCGGGGTTATCCCAGCTTCATATCGCGGAAACCGAAAAATACGCCCATATTACTTATTTTTTTAACGGCGGAAAAGAAACTCCTTACAAAGGCGAAGAGAGGATTCTCGTACCGTCTCCCAAAACACCAAAGTTTGATTCGGCGCCGGAGATGTCGATCGGCAAGATCACCGAAGAAATTTTGAAGGGGCTCGCGAAATATGATTTTATTCTCGCGAATTTCGCGAATGGCGACATGATCGGGCATACCGGAAATTTTGACGCTACGGTAAAGGCGATCGAAGCGCTTGATGACGCGATCGCCAAAATTTATCCGGAAATCCTTAAAATGGGCGGGGCGGTGATAGTTACGGCAGACCATGGGAACGCCGAAGAAAAAATTTATGCAAGTTCGGGAGAAAAAAGGACAAAACACACCGCCAATCCCGTTCCATTTTATATAATTTCCAATGACGTAAAAAATAAGGAGCCGAGGACGGATTCTGAAATCGCCGCGCGCTACGGCGAGGTTCGCGGGGTGCTTTCGGACATTGCCCCGTCCGTGTTGGCGCTTCTCGGCCTCCCCAAAAAAGAAGAAATGTCGGGAATCGACCTGCTTCCGAAAATCCTCTGACCTGTCCCGCTCATTGTTGCGGGGTTTCCTTGATTTTTTTCTCTAATCCTGATACAAATCAGGGAGATTGTTTGCGTTAACAATGAACAACACTCCCAAGAGGCAAGGACTAGGAACGGGAATTTTGCTGGCCGTTGTCGTGATCTCCCTCATAAATTATTTTGCTCCAAAAAAAGATAATCATGTTACGGAAGTAGACTACGGCGAGTTTCTTCGCATGGTGGAAGCCGATAAATTTCAGTCCGTTGTGATCCAGCATACCGAAAAAGGCGGAAGCGGCATAACCGGATGTTGCGTGAAAGAGAAAACAGAAAAAGACGGGCCCGAAAAAAATATGTCATACAGTACTTTCACCGCAGATCCGGATTTTTTGGCCATACTAAAAACTAAGCCAAATCTTAAAATAATCGAAAAACCGATTCCGGAAACCTCTTTCTTGGCCACATTAATATCCTGGATATTACCCGCCCTGATATTTGTCGGTCTTTACTTCATGATGATGCGTAAATTTTCACCAATGGGTGGCGCGGGAGGGATCATGAATTTTGGAAAAAGCAAAGCAAAGATGAGCGTGGGACACCAAGTAACTTTCGCGGATGTTGCCGGAGTGGACGAATCGAAAGAAGAGCTTGTTGAAATGATCCGCTTTTTGGAAGACCCGAAGAAATTCACCAGGTTAGGCGGCCGAATGCCGAAAGGCGTCCTGCTCATCGGGCCCCCGGGGACGGGGAAAACCTTGCTCGCGCGCGCGGTCGCAGGAGAAGCCGATGTTCCGTTTTTTAGCTTGTCGGGCTCCGAATTTGTCGAGATGTTCGTTGGAGTCGGCGCAAGCCGGGTGCGCGACCTTTTCGAGAACGCAAAAAAGAACGCTCCAAGTATTATTTTCATCGATGAAATCGATGCCATAGGAGGAAAGCGTGGAATGACAATTGGCGGAGGGCGTACTGAACAAGAGCAGACGCTAAACCAGCTGATGGTCGAGATGGACGGGTTTGACCCGAACGTGGGAATAATTATTATGGCGGCCACTAATCGTCCTGAAGTACTTGATGTCGCGCTATTGCGCCCGGGCAGATTCGACAGGCATGTGGTCGTGCCGCGGCCTGATGTTAAGGGAAGAGAAGAAATTTTGAAAGTCCACGCAAGAAAAAAACCTCTCGCGGAAAATGCAAATCTGACTGCTATCGCAAGAGGCACGCCGGGATTTGTTGGGGCCGATCTGGAAAACCTTTTGAACGAAGCGGCGCTTAAAGCCGCTCAAAAAGGGCAGGAAACCATAACTCATAATGATCTTGAGGAAGCAAAAGACAAGATCATAATGGGCGGCGCCGAAAGAAAATCGATGGTCATGTCTCCGGCCGTAAAAAAAGTTACCGCTTATCACGAAGCGGGACACACATTGGTGGCAAAACTCATTCCGGGAAACGATCCCGTCCACAAGGTTACGATCATTCCGCGCGGCATGAGTTTGGGTCTTACCGGCACATTGCCAGAAGAGGAACGGTACAACTACCCAAAATCGTATCTGGAGGCGTTGCTTCCCATGTTGCTGGGCGGTAGATGCGCGGAGGAAATTGTTTTCAAAGACATTTCCACCGGAGCCCGGAATGATATTGAAAAAGCGACGGAACTCGCGTCTAATATGGTAAAGAAATGGGGAATGTCCGAAAAACTTGGACCGTTAAATTACGGCCAAGATAAAGAACACGCATATTTGGGATTTCAGATGCAGGGCGCGCAGGATTATTCCGAAAAAACCGCGCAAACAATCGATGAAGAAAAAAAACAAATCATTGATGAAGCTTACCGCAAAGCAACGGATGTTTTGGTCGCAAACCGGAATATTTTGGAAGCGCTTGCGGGCGCGCTTTTAGAAAAAGAAACCCTCACGGGAGAAGAAGTAAACAATATAGTTAAACAATTTAAAACCCCTCAAGCTAACTGAGAGGTTTTTTATCGCATTATTTCTTGTGTATTCCGTTCTTCGATTTTACTATTTCGTCAACCAGTCCGTATTTTTTTGCGTCTGCCGCATCCATATAAAAATTGCGGTCGGAGTCGCGCTCGATCTCGGACAACGGCTTCCCGGTATGTTTGGCTAAAATCTTGCTTATTTTTTCCTTGACATGAACTATATGCTTCGCGTCTATCGCGATATCCGAAGCCTGGCCTTCCGTGCCACCCAAAACTTGGTGAATCATTACTTCAGCGTTTGGGAGCGCGAAGCGTTTGCCTTTCGCGCCTCCCGTGAGCAGTATGGCGGCGCCGGAAGCCGCAAAACCAATACAAAGCGTCGCCACATCCGGCTTGATGTGCTGCATGGTGTCGTAGATCGCCAATGTGGCGGAAACCGAGCCTCCCGGCGAATTTATATAGAGCCAGATATCTTTTTTCTGATCCTGTAATTCAAGGAATAATAGCTGGGCGATGACCGTATTCGCGACCGGATCCATGATCGGGCCGCCCAAAAAAACTATCCTATCTTTCAAAAGCCTGGAATAAATATCATAGGCCCTTTCCCCGCCCTGCTCTTTTTCGATGACCGTTGGTATTAAATATGTGTTGTACATTTCATCTTCCATGTAATACTAATTACAAATAAGCTACTAATATACTCATTAAAACAATTCTACTTCAAATTTTCCAATAAATCAAGTATCATCTCGTTCTGGAGCCTGCCGAAGATGTGCTCTTTCAAATCGGCGCGCGATGTTTTTTTTCTGTCTTCCTCGCTAGCCTCGAGCAATATCTTATCAGCCTGCGAATCAAGGTCTTTTTCTGACGGAACAAGGTTTTCGCGCGAGGAAATCTCACGCAAAACCAAGCCAAATTTTGCTCGCTTTAGGGCATCGTCTTTCCAGCCCTCTTTCAGTTCGGTCTCTGTTTTTTTAACATGGGCCAGATAATCTTCCCATTTAAGCCCCATGTCTTTTAACGAGTTTTTCAGTTCAAATTCCATTTTTTCAAGTTCCGACAGCAAGAGAATATCAGGAACTGAAATTTTTGAAACGCTAACTATTTTATCCAAAAGATCCATGCGGCGCTTGTCTTTTGCTTTTCTTTTTTTCTCAAGTTCAAGATTTTGGCGTATTGCATCTTTCATCTTTTCCTCGTCAGCGCCTTCTTTAAAATACGCCGGATTATTTTTTTTAAGCATCTCTAGTGTTTCGGTTATCTCCGCGTCGCTTATATCCGCTTCTTCGATTTTCGCCGAGTTCGCTTCCTTTGCGATTTTTTTGTAATCCGCCAATTCAATGGGCTGGAGCACCGAAGTTATTATTTTCAGCCCCAGAGGATTGCCCTTGGCCAATTTTGTAATATTAAATTCGGGCCGACCTATCGCCTCGATCTTTTCTTCCAGGAGCAATCTCGGCCAGATGTCACGAATTGCAAGCTTCGCCGCACTCTCCAAAATCAGCGCGTCTCCTACCTTCTCCAAAACCATACGTTCCGGCGCTGCTCCTTTCCTGAAGCCGGGCATGTCGACTTTCTCCCGGAAATCTTTAAGCGCCAGCTTAAAAAACCTGTCGAATTCTTCCGCCGGCACTTCGCATTCTATTTCAATTTGCGAATCGCCCATTTTTTTTATGTTTGTCATGTTTTGATGAATAGTCCCGCCTCTTAATCGGCGGGACCGTATATGTTTTGCCGCGCCTGCTTTTCTTTTACTTCTGCTTCCCAAGCCGAATGTGCTTTTATGAAGTCGTCTGCCGTTTTTTGCACTTTTTGCAGATTATCCAAAAAGTCATTCGTGCCGCGGCTTTTTCTGTATTCTGTCGTTGCTTCGTTTTGCTTTTTTTTTGCTTCCCAGGCCGCATCCCACGCCTTTTCTTCGGCGTCTTTTTCTTTCTCTACATCCACCGCAACTTCTTCTTTTTCTACAACTGCCGAAACCTCTTCTTTTTCTTTTCTTTTCTTGAATTTATCCTTTTTCTTTTTCAAGCTTACTCCTTCCGAAGTGCGCAAAAAATAACTCTAAAAAGAGTATCATTAATTCTAAATGAAATCAAATTGCTTAGTTTTTTGGACCCACCGGGAGTCGGACCCGGACCTTACCCATGCGAAGGGTACGTAATGCCATTTTACTATGGGCCCACAGTGACCTAAACTCGGTTTAGGTCAGAAATTTCCTCAACTCTTTTACTTTATCCGTCTTTTCCCACGGCAAGTCAAGGTCGGTGCGGCCAAAGTGGCCGTAGGAGGCGGTTTGGCGATAGATGGGGCGGCGGAGATTTAATTGCTTGATTATCATTCCGGGGCGAAAATCGAAAATTTTGCTAACCGCGGCTTTCAGCCGCTTTTCGGAAATCGTACCGGTTCCAAAAGTATCTATATCAACCATTAATGGTTTGGGAATCCCGATCGCGTAGGCGACTTTTACTAAAGCTCTCTTCGCAAGGCCCGCGGCCACGATATTTTTCGCGGCATAGCGTGCGTAATACGCGGCGGAACGGTCAACCTTGGTTACATCTTTTCCGGAAAAAGCGCCTCCTCCGTGCGGCGCCGCGCCACCGTATGTATCAACTATTATCTTTCTTCCGGTGAGTCCCGTGTCTCCCTGTGGCCCGCCGATAACGAATCTTCCCGTCGGATTCACGTAAAATTTGGTTTTTTTATCTATCAATTTTTTCGGCAGAACTTTTTTTATTATTTTTTCTACGATATCGCTTTTCATTTTGGCCTGCGAAACATTCGGATCGTGCTGTGCCGAAACTAAAACTGCATCAATTCTTTTTGGTGCGTTATTTTCATACTCAACGGTGACCTGCGACTTGCCGTCCGGCCTTAAATAGGGAAGAGCTCCGGTTTTTCTCGCGCGCGCGAGCTCGCGCGTAATCCTGTGCGCGAAAGCCAAAGGCGCGGGCATCAGCTCCGGCGTTTCATCGGTCGCATAGCCAAACATCATGCCCTGATCTCCCGCGCCGACAAGCTCCGGTTTTTCAACTTTTTTCCCTACGCCCTGCGCGATATCGGGAGATTGTTCGTGCAGAGCCACTAAAATTCCAGCGCTCGCCGCGTCTATGCCGTATTCGCTTTTGACGTATCCTGCTTCGCGGAGAACTCTCCGCGCGATGCCCTGAACATCAATATATGCTTTGGTCGTAACCTCGCCCGCCACAATAACCTGCCCGGTCGTAAGCAACGATTCAACGGCGACCCGCGCGTATGGGTCCTGCGCCAAAATGGCATCCAACACCCCATCCGATATCTGATCGGCCAGCTTATCCGGGTGCCCCTCTGTAACAGATTCCGATGTCAAAAAAAATTTTGCCATATGAATAAGTTAACACAAATTCATTGACCTGGTAACAATAAAGAGCTATAAGGATATTAGAAATTCGCGGCGGAAAAAGGAGAAAATATGTTCGAAAGATTAATAATCGTAGGCGGCGGAGTAATGGGTAGCGGGATCGCGCAGGTGGCGGCGGAAGCGGGCATAAAAAATGTCGTGGTCGCGGATAAAGCGCTTGGCGCCTCTCCGGGTTTTTTGAAATATGTTCAGGATAAAGTCAAAATCGGAATTTTCACAAGCAGGGACGAGCATGGAAAATTCATCAGGAGAACGCGGGAAGAAGTTGACGAGGTTTACAAGAGAATCGAGTGGTGCGACACCGGCTCCAAACAATTTAAAGCGTTTCTTCTCCAGACGACAATGGTGGTCGAGGCGATCGAAGAAAATATGGATATCAAACAGGAACTTTATAAAACGATCGAGCATTATCTTCCGATGCCGGCTCCGATCTTTACCAATACTTCGGTTATTTCCATAAAAAAACTTTCCGAGTGCCTTATACATCCGGAGAGATTCATGGGAGTGCATTTTTTTAATCCCGTTCCGTTGATGAAACCCGTTGAATTCATAACGCATCCGGGAACTTCTGTCGGAACTTTCAAGGCGGCGGAAGAGCTTGTTGTAAAGCTGGGTAAAAACCACAAAAGAGCGCCTGATATTCCTGGATTTATCGCAAACAGGCTGTTTGTAAAAGAGATTGAAGCATTCCTTGACGCGCTGGGAGAAGGTGCTGATTTCAAGCAGATCGATAAAGCATTCACGACAGGCACCTGGTTTTCGGACCCCGTTGCCAGAAAAATAGTCGATCGCTTTTTGGGCGCCGCGCGCGATCTCATCGCGAAAGACAGAGCTCACGAACTTCTTGGGGAAAACGAAGAAGAATTCAAGAAAAATGTTGATGAATTGATGAGGCTTGGCGGTGCGCTGAAAATGGGTCCGTATGAATTAATAAGCTATGTTGACCGCGGCGAAGATCCTAAAATGCAGTTTAGGATGGGTCCCGCAAGATTTACCGATCACGTAGGCATCGATGTGGCGCAAAACTGCTGTGAGATGCTGCTGGCGCAGGAACCGGAGCGTTGGAAAACCTCTCCGCTTTTGCAAAAAATGCTTTCCGAAGGGAAAAAGGGCGTAAAATCCGGCGAAGGATTCTATGAATACGCCGATAAGGTAACTTTCGTTATTGCCCACGACAAGTCTTACGCCCGCATTGGCTGGACCGGGAAAGTTCTCTCGTTGAAATTGATAAGAGAACTTGGCGAAGCGTTCGATAAAGCGAAAGACCTCGGCGCGGAATCAGTGATCCTTGATATTAACCGCGGAAGAGGCGCGGACATCAATGAATTCTTGTTAACGCTTCTTGATGAAGAGGCCGCAATACAGGCCATTAACACATGGCAGACGACGATCCTGAAAATCATAAATTATCCGAGACCGGTTTTTGCCGCGATCAAAGGTTCGGCCTTCGGCGGAGCCTATGAATGCGCGCTGGCGTGCGATTATATTATTGCGGAGAAAAAAGCGAAAATCGGATTGGTTGAGCTTAAGCTTGGCATCTTGCCAGGAGGAGGGGGAACGCAGACCCTCACAAGAAGAGTCGGGGAAAGCAAGGCCAGACAGATGATCCTTCGCGGCGCGACGATTGAAGAGCTCGGAGAAGATGTCGGGCCGCCATGGGTTGATTTAGCTGTTGATAAAATCACGGAAGAACAGCTTATGGAACTCGTTGTCAATAACAAAAGTATAAAGAAAAGAGACAGGGGCCCATTAAAAGATTCTCTCATTTCAAATTTTGTTGAAAGTAGAAAGGAAACAAAAGAGATCAGAAAGATCAGAGAAAGCTGGGGGCCGCTTGAACCGGAATCATTTGAATTAGCGCGGAACGCCATCTGGTACGGCAATCGGAAGCCGATTATCGAAGGCATAAGAGAATATGAATTCGAAGCGATCGTTGCGGCATTTAAGACCGGCACTGCGCTCAAAAAAATAATCGAATTTTTTGAGCCAAAAGAAAAAGAATAACCCCATTAGTCCCCCTTACTTTAAGGGGGATTTTAATATACAAAAATCCCTCTCCTTATGAAGGAGAGGGATAGGTGAGGTTACATTATTTCAAACACCATCGCCGTGGCTTCGCCGATGGCGTTGCACACCGACACCACTACATATTTCTTGCCTTCTTTGCGCGCCTGGCAGATCGCGTTCACGCAAAGTATCGCGCCGGTCGCGCCAAGCGGATGCCCGAAAGCGATCGCCCCGCCCCACGGATTTACAATTTCCCAGGGGATATTGAGGGTTCTCATGAAATAAAAAGGCGGGCTCGGAAACGCTTCGTTTATCCAAAACGATCCGATTTTAGAAAGCGGCAACTTTGCTATTTCAAGCGCTTCTTGTACGGCTCCGACCGGAGCACAAATAAAATCTTTCGATTCTTTTTCAGCATGCTCTGCATAGCCCAGAATCTTTGCAAGAGGACTCCTATGCCGTTTTTTCGCGCTTCCGGGAGAAGCAAGCGTCAGCGCTCCGCATCCGTCGCCGAGTTTTGAGGCACTAGTGAAAGTAGTTATTTCGCAACCGGAAATTTTTCTCATTTTTGCCATGCTTTCGGCGGTTACTTCCCGGTAAGTTACATTTTGATCAATGTGAGGCGAAAGTCCTTTTCCGGGCACATAGATTTGGGTTAAATAATTAGCATCCCAATAATGTTCCAGATGTTTTTTTGCGCGGGTGAAAGATTCAAGAGCATACAAATCATAATCATCCCTTGAAAATCCTAGTTCGCGCGCTTTTTCATCCGACAGCTCCGCCATGCTTTTTTTTGTGATAGGGTCGCGAAGCGCTCCGTCGTTTATTTCGGCTGAAGCTCCGCTCATCAGGTCCACTCCGGCGCCTACCGCAAAACCGCAATCCTCATATCTTACCGACATTTCAGCTTCGTGAATTGCCCTTAAACCTGAAGAGCAAGCTTTTTCCGCGATATTACTCGACGCATTCGGTATATGCGAAAGCAAAGCTATTTCTTTTGCGGGGGCTTGCGTTATGCTCGCGGACTTCAAAGAAACCACCGAGCCCAATTTAAAGCTCCTGACCTCCGAACGGGGGATGATTACTCTGCAAAACATTGCTCCTAAGACTTGTATTGTAAGGTCCTGCATAGTAAGCCCGAGGAGATGCGAATCGCTCCTTCCGCTGCCGATAATAGAGCGCATCGCGCCTACCACCAAAACATCTTTCTTGCTCATGCGATATTTCAATTCTGCTTTCGGTATAGCAGATATAGTGCAAAATTAAAACCCGGCAGCCGCCGGGTTAAGTTTAAACATTCGGGTTTTCAAATAGCATTGCTGAAGAGGAATCGACCGCGTGGCAAAGAGATACAACGTGGTATTTAACTTCGTCAGTCAAGGAAATATCGATAGATTTTATCGTGAGCGAACCGCCCGTTCCGCCGATTGCATGTCCATGAGCAATTGCATCTCCGTGCTTGTTCATCCGGTCGCGCGCAATCTTATGAAATTTCATCAGCAAGACATTCCCTGCGGCAAATGCGGCATTTACTTCAAAATGTCCGATGTCGTTCCACTTCAGCCCCGCCATCATCAGCGCTTTGCCTATCGCTTCTTCCGGTTTTAAAATAAAACTTTTCGGATCAGAACCTGTGGCTCCGGCGTACGCCAGAACTTTTCCCAGAGGAGGGACACCTAATTTCTTGAGTCCGTCACGCGACGCCAAAACAACCAATCCTCCGCCGTCGGCGTACGCCGCGGAATTTCCTGCGGTTATCATTTTACATTTCTCGGCGTCAGCCGCTTCGGACACAGGATAAGTCGGCAATTTTGAAAAAAGTTTTCGGGACATTTGGTGCGCATCAACCTCTTCATCGCGCAAAACGGTCAGCGAATCGCTGACGCGCACCGGAGCAATAAATCTGTGTTTGCCCTGCCACAAAAGCGCGCGTTGCCGTGACTCAAACGCGTAATCATCCAGCTCCTCGCGGGTTAACCCGAACATTGTTGCCGTCTCGTCAGCAAGCCCGGCCATAAGATGGCCGTCGAACGGATTGGTGAGTCCAAACCGCACAAGCCGGTCGGGAACACCGCTCATTTTTTCAATTCCTCCGCCGATAGCAAAATCGGCTCCGTGTAGAGCAATTTGGTCGTAAGCGAGGCCGATCGATTTGAGGCCTGACGAACAAGCCATATCTTCGACAAAGGCATGCGCGCGGTTCATCCTCGCGCGGAGCGCGATCACCTTCGCAAATGCGTGCACGGCGTTCTCATCGGTTTTGTGTGAAATAACCGAACCCAAATAGAAAACATCTATCAATTCGCGCAAATCATATTTTCCGTTATATTGCCGGAAAAGATGTTCAAGCATGATAAGCGTCAGGTCAGCTGCCGAAATATTTGCGAACGAGCCTTCGTTCGGAGGATATTCTGTTTTTATTGTAAGCCCCGTCCGCGTCTCGAATTCCTTCACTTCGAACAAAAATTTCATCGCCGCCGCATGCATTTCTTCAACAACTTTCGCTATCTCGTCTTTTCCATATTTGCCTGAAGCTATCGCCTTTTTCCGCAGATAATTTTTAAAATTGTGCGGCCCAATCTGGTCAACCGCGCCAAAAGGCAATCTTGACGCAAACGCAACATACACTTCTTTCATATTCCTTATTTCAATCTTCCTTCGGTATAGCACTTCCAATAAAAACTAAAATATTGACAATTGAAAAATTGCCTGCGTAAGGCGGGGCGGATATACCCTGTCAATCTAAACCAACGACTTTGGTCTGTATTGCAGAGCTTCCAGAATGTGGGGGCTTTTTATGGAGGGAGAGGCTGCGAGGTCGGCGATCGTACGGGCGAGTTTGATGACGCGGTGGTAGGAGCGTGGCGAGAGGTCGAGCCGGGTGGCGGCGGCCTGCAGATGCGATTTTGATTCATCGTCTAAGACACAATATTTTTTAATTTCGCGGATGGACATTTCGCTGTTCGTCATTATCTTTGAACCGGCGAAACGCCTTTTCTGTATCTCTCTGGCAGACATAACCCTTTTTCTGATTTTGTCCGAAGTTTCTCTCATTGACGCTCCCGGAGCGTCAATGTCATCCTCTAATTTTTTGTGGTCAATGGAAGAAACGCCGAGCCAAATGTCAATGCGGTCGATGATAGGCCCGGAAATTTTTCTCTGATATTTATTTATCTGGCCGTTGTTGCAGATACACGCTTTGTTTGAACCCAAATTCCCGCATGGACACGGGTTCATGGCCAAAAGCATCGTTATCTGCGCTGGAAAATTTATCGTTGCCCGCGCGCGGGAAACGGTTATTACTTTATCCTCCAAGGGCTGCCTTAAGGATTCAATTACTCTTCTTTCAAATTCCGCGAATTCGTCTAGAAATAATACTCCGCGGTGGGCCAGAGTAATTTCTCCGGGCTTCGGATATGCCCCTCCGCCAACAAGCGATACGTATGATGATGTATGGTGCGGATTCCTGAACGGGCGCACACAGATTATGTCGTCATCGGATTTTAACGCGCCGGCGATTGAATGGATTTTTGTCACCTCCAGCGCTTCTTTTACGGAAAGCGGCGGTAAAATGGAGGCGAACGAACGCGCGAGCATTGTTTTTCCGGTTCCCGGGGGCCCGATCATCAGCGCATTATGCGAACCTGCGGCGGCGATCTCCAAGCCTCTTTTTGCCGATTCCTGCCCGCGAACATCATAAAAATCGAGCAGCGTTTGTGCATCTGCAAGTTCGAGCTCTGTTTTTTCCATTTCCTCCAATTTTTTCCTGCCTTCCAGATGCAAGACTATTTTTTCCAGCGAATCCGCTTCGTAAACTTTTATGTCGTCGATCAGCGCGGCTTCCCTGCCGTTCCCCTCCGGAACATAAATTTCCGAAAACCCTTTTCGTTCAGCTTCCTCCGCCAGCGCCAAAACTCCTTTTATCGGGCGGAGCGAGCCGTCCAATGCCAACTCTCCCAAAAATATTTTTTTCTTCGGGTCAAATTCGGTTTGTTTTGAGGCAAGAAGATATGAGAGCGCGATTGCGAGATCAAATACCGGTCCTTCTTTTTTGATGTCGGCCGGGGCGAGAGAGATGACAACTCTTTGATTTTTTTTCTGCGGACTTTTTGCTCCGAGATTTTTTATCGCGGCGGAAATGCGCTCCTTGGATTCAGCAACCGCCTTGTCGGCAAGTCCCACTATCGCGAAACTAAAAAGCCCCGGCGAAAGATCAATTTCGACATCAATAATCTGTCCCTCAAGCCCCACGACTTCCGCCGAATGCAGTTTAATAGCCATGCGCATATTCCTAGCGCACTTCATGAATAAATTGCAAGTAAAGAAAAAAGCCAGCATTTGCGTGGCTTTATCGTGTCTATTTTATATTCAGTCTTTCGCTAATCACAAAAAGATATTTACCGTACTCATCGGTGATTTGGATAATAGTTTCATCCGAAGCCTTTTTCCAGCCGGATTGCTCGCTCTCTTGTCTGTCTTCGTATAAATATTTCTGAACACCAGCTTTTTCTCCGAGGTCTCTTTCTTCTCTTGTAAATCCCATGTAAACTGGTCCTTGTTTTTTCGTATTTTGCTGGAATATGTCTACTTCCATGTCGATATTACGATCATAGATATGTACTTCAATATTGATTTCCGCTCTGCCGAACATTAGTTCGTACGCTACAAGATCGGCCGGATTTTTTAATGAACCAACAGGGCGATTTGTAAGGTAATGGTTTATGGTCAAAGTTTTTTGGCCATTTTTATACGTTTTGTATTCGTCGACTACTAATTCATAAATTTCGTAGCCGAAGTAGTACTTGTAGGTATAACTTGTTCCTTCATCTACAACGCCGGCGTTAAAGGTGCTTTTCTCGCCATTTACAACGACATAATTCGCGACTTTTTGCGCAAGATTTTTAGGCTCAGGAAAAAGATCAGTATTCTTTAAATTTACCAGCCATAGGCCGACGAATAGCGATATCGCCGCTAATCCCAATAGGATCAAAACAGATTTTTTCATTTCTTTCTCCTTTCAATGTTCAATTAAGCCATTTCTATACCATCGGGATGGATACAAAGAGGGCAGTTATGATCTTCTCCGTTCGAGCTGTCCGGCCTTAAGATCAATCCCGCGCCGCAGATGCAACAGTCTTCAACCAGCATATTATGCGCCAGCTTGCAAAACGGACAATAAGTTTCTTCCATATTTAAAAATAGCCTCTAATTTGAGGCTAGCATATTATTTATCTTTATTTTAGTCCTGCCTGCCGGCAGGCAGGTCTTTGTAAACCTTGCCAGTCTTTTTGATGGAGGGCGTCAGGGTTTGGCCTCCCTCGTCCCAGGAGGCAGGACAGACATGCCCCGGGTTTTTACGGACGAAGTCTAATGCTTTCAATTGCCTGAAAATTTCTCCCGCAGAGCGTCCAATTTCATCTGCCACGACTTGGACGGATCTTAAAATTCCGTCAGGGTCGACAATAAAACACGCACGGTGTGATTTCCCGCTTTCTTCATAGTAAATCTCCAGATCTTTGGAAAACTTGCCGTTGTGGTCGGCCGCCATTTTGTATTTTATTCCTTTCAATATCTCTTCCGTCTCCACCCAGGTCTTATGCGAGTGAACCGTGTCCGTTGAAACGGAAACTATTTCGGCGTTCAGTTTTTTGAAATCGTCATATCTCTTTTGCAGATCCGCGAGCTCCGTAGGGCAGACAAAAGTAAAATCCGCCGGGTAGAAAAATAAAACCAACCACCTGCCGCTAAAATCAGATAGGGTTATTTTCCCTATATCGTCTTTTTCAGGGTCGTAGATCTCCAAAGAAAAATCCGGAAATTTTTGGTCAATTTGATACATATTATTGCGCGTGTTTGACGCATGTTGCCGCCGCGGGGTTTGCGCGGAGCCGCGCCTCATCGATATCTTCTCCGCCCACAATGCATTTGCCGAATTTTCCTGTTTCAACGCGAACCATCGCATCATTAATATCCCGCAGACGCGATTCCAGCTCAAGCTCAAAGCTCGCGCGGTTCTCATATTCTTCTTCTTGGTCGGCAACCTCCTCCTTGTCCGCGGCCATGATATTCATATCAGGGTAGGTTGTGTTCCAGTCTTTCGGCTGGTCTGGGTTTCTCTTAGCAACGGTACCCAACTCTCCTTCGAGTTTTTGCTTTTCCTCCTCCAACTGCTTTTTAAAAAAAATGATATCTAAAGACATAAGTGTATTTTATGACACTTTCATTATTAAGTCAAAATGATGAAAAAGATTATTACGGTGGAAGGGCGATGAACCGGCCGAGGACGAGGGAGAGCGCCTCGCGGGAGGGGCTTATGATAATGAATTTTTTGTTGAACAGCGCGTATTCCAAAAGCATTCTGCCGTCAGCCGCCCTAAAGGCGCGGGCATCATTATTTTTGATAAGATCGTCCTCAAACTCTTTTCTGTAAAGAGAAGCCGGATCAATGTTTTGAAGATCAATAAATGGTTTTAAGTCTTGCCAAAGCGTATTGATTTTTCCTCCGTTTCCAGTTTCCCATTCGAGAAATGCGGCGTATGAGCTTGCGAAATTCTTTGTTTTAAAAACGAAAACAGGGGCGTTGTTTGGCCTGTCTGCCGCCGAAACAGAATCCTGATAAACAACAAACACATTAAACGCCGGATCCAAATTTTCCAAAAAGCTGTTTGGCGGGCTCCACAACATTATTTTTATGAATTCTTCGGCATTCAAATAGGGCCGGTTTTCGTTTTGCCTGATTTTTAAATAATTTATCGTTCCAAATTTATATTGCCGGCCTAGAGCAGTTTTTATCGCGTTGGTCAGCGACCCGCCGTCGGCTTTTGAATATATTGTTTCGGTTTCCGATTCGGCTTGCAGGAAAGCCGGGTATGCCTGCGGTTTTTGCAGATCGGATTCCTTGGTTGAAATATTTCCCATATACATTTGATATCCAAAGTATCCGGCGCCCGCGAGTAAAATCACTCCACCCAAAACATAAGCATAAATTTTGTAATTGACTGTCGGTATTTTCCAGCGCTCCGCTATCTGCGAAACATAATTTTTTGTGTCCATCTCAAGGCGCGTAACCTGGTTTTCGTGCATATAGGTCTGGGCATCTGACTTGAACGTGCGGATCTTTGGAATACCCTGTGGCATAGGTGGCGCGGATTTTATATTTTCTTCAGGAGGCATAATATCAATTATACCAAAATACTTTTATCTTCTCCGTTCGCGGTGTTCTTGCTGTTGTCTTGCTTCCGATTCGCCGTTAACGCGCGCTTCGGGAGATTTTAATTTGAGTTCCATGACCGCCTTGATCGAAAGGTTCACTCTTCCTTGGTCGTCAATGCCGACAACTTTTACTTTTACTTCATCTCCTGGAGAAACCACGTCGGTTACTTGGTTTACACGGAATGGCGCCAGTTCAGAAATATGCACGAGGCCCTCCTGTTTTGGGCCGATCTCAATCATCGCGCCGAACGGAAAAATTCTCGTAACTTTTCCTTCAAACGTTTCTCCGATAACGAATTCTCTTGTGAGCATTTGTATTTTTGCTTCCGCGGCTTTCATTCCGTCAGGATTTGTCGCGGTGATGAAGATTGTCCCGTCCTGCTCGATATCGATTTCCGTGCCGGTTTCGGCGATTATTGACTGGATCATTTTGCCTCCCGGTCCGATAACATCTCTAATTTTATCAGGATTAATGTGCATAGTAAGAATTCTTGGCGCGTATTCTGAAAGTTCCGGTCTTGGCGCGCGAAGTTCTTTTGTTACGACTTCGAGTATTTGGATGCGCGCTTCTTTTGCCTGTAAAAAAGCTTCCCGCATGATTTTTAACGGGATGCCTGCGACTTTTACATCCATTTGAACCGCCGTAATCCCGTCTTTTGTTCCGGCAACTTTGAAATCCATGTCTCCGTGGTGATCTTCCGGCCCCTGGATGTCGGTAAGGATTTTGTAGCGGATTTCGTCAGCCGGGAAGAAGTCCGACTTCCCGGGGAAGTCGGACTTCGAGGAGGCTGGCTTCTTCCCCGGTGTCGCCTTCATCATTAACCCCATCGCGATTCCCGCGGCCGGAGTTTTGATCGGCACTCCCGCGTCCATCAGGGACAAGGCGCCTGCGGTAACCGAACCCATCGAGGATGATCCATTTGACGAAAGCGTTTCGGAAACTACGCGGATGGTGTATGGAAAATCTTCCGGCTTCGGGATGATCGCCAAGAGAGCGCGCTCCGCCAAAGCGCCGTGCCCGATGTCCCTTCGCGCTGGCCCTCTCATCGGTTTTATTTCGCCGACCGAGAAGGGCGGGAAATTATAGTGATGCATAAATCTTTTTTTCGCGCGGATTTCCATCCCTTCAATAAGCTGGACATCCGAAGGCGCGCCGAGAGTTGTGATCGAAAGAATGTGCGTCTCTCCTCTGTAAAACAATCCTGAGCCGTGGGTGCGTGGGAAAATGCGCGCTTTGGCAAAGAGCGGTCTTATTTCTTTTGTTCCTCTGCCGTCGGGCCTTTTTTCTTTTTCAATTATGTTTTTGCGCACTATCTCGTCTATCGCCTCTTCAAAAAGCCCATCAGAGACGGATCCGAAAACTCCGGGGAAAAATTCAACGCAGGTTTCCATCCATTCGCGCTTCAACCGATTCATTGCTTCGTACCGGTTCAGCTTTTCTTTAATATAAATTGATTCCTCAAGTTTTTTTACGACATTTTTTTTGAACATCTCTTTCATGTCCGGAGGGGCCTCGGCCAATTTTATTTCGGTCTTTTTCTCCCCTAATTCGGAAATTATTTTTTTTTGGAAATCGCAGAGCTTATCGATTTCTTTGCTCGCCGCTTCCAGCGCCTCCATCATCTCGTCTTCCGAAATTTCAAGCGCGCCGGCCTCGATCATATTTACTTTTCCGTCCTTCCCGCAAATAACGGTGTCGAGCGCCGCGTCCAGCCTGTCTTTGTAAGAAGGATTGACGATAAATTTACCGTCCTTTTTTCCTATCCTTACCGCGCCTATCGGACCAGCCCATGGGATGTTCGAGGTGCCGAGCGCCAAAGACGCGCCTAAAATAGATAAAATATCCGGGTCGTTATCTTCATCGATTGATAGCGCTAAAATAATTACCTGAACCTCATTCCTGGTTTTTTGTGAAAAAAGCGGGCGTATCGAGCGGTCAATAAGCCGCGATACCAAAACGGCTTCGTCGGAAGCCTTGCCTTCTCTCCGCATGAAGCGCGAACCCAATATCATTCCCGCAGCGTAAAATTTTTCCTCATAGTCAACCGTCAGCGGAAAAAAATCCGTTCCCTCTCTTGCGTTTTTTGATTGGACCGCCGTCGCAAGAATGACCGTTCCGCCGTAAGTTATTAAACAAGAGCCATTGGCCTGATGGGCCATATCAGTAAATTCAGCGGTAAGAGTCCTTCCGCCGATCTCCGTCGTAAATTTTTTACTTTGCATTGTTTTAGTAATGTGACCCCGTCATGCGACAGGGCGAAGTGGTCTTCGGATTTTAAAGCCCTCGACAATAAGGCTCTACCTATCCAGAGACCACCGCGATTATTAATAATGAATAAATAGTATATTATTTGGCTAAAAAGTCAAAGTATTGACAAGGTTTAGATAGCGTGATAAGATTGCGGAAGAGAAAGGAGGTGGTATACTTATGAAAATGGCCTATACGGTCAAAGCAGTGAAATGGGCTCAAGAAAAACAAGCAAAAGTTTTTATAGTGAATACGGCGAAGCAAGTAAAACTTTTCAAAAAAGCTGCCCGGTCTTTGGGAGTCAAAATGACCATTCGGCTTCCGAAGGGAGGCCCTTGCTTTGAATGTTACGAAAATCACAAAGACACTGAACGGGATTGTTGCCCTCCCACCGACATGTCATCGATTATGCCAAAAATTGTTTCTTTGAAGTCTTCTGTGCTGTAACTTTATATGCCGTCCGGAAAATTCCGGCGGTTTTTTGTTTTGTGTTTATTCTCGCATATAACACTTTTGTAACGGTCGTGAAAGAAATGTTATATCAAAAAACCGCGATGAGGTTATCTCTTTATGATATATCTCCCCGTCTCTTCACCCAAGTCTATAAATTCGTCACAGACTTCTTTGAGTTTGCCGGAAGATGAACGGCCGAAGGCGATTACTTCCACGCGGCGGCCCTGGTTTTTTAAATATTCGACAAGCGGGATGAAATCTCCGTCGCCCGAGCCGATGACTATTGTATCGACAATTTCCGCCGTGCGTATCGCATCCACGGCCATGCCGACGTCCCAGTCGGCTTTTTTTGCTCCGCCGAAAAATTCCTGAAGTTCTTTTTCTCTTGTTTCAATTCCAAGTTTTGTGAGCGCCTCAAAAAAAGGTTTTTCTTCCCCGGTCTTTGTGCTGATGACATATCCGAACGCGCGGATGAGCTGCCGCCCGCCGACCGCGGTGGCCAGCAAATTTTTGA
>Ga0209541_10007188_pt1 | contig 18786 bp, 17 predicted proteins | sample RifCSPlowO2_01_FD_184027 | JGI IMG/M metagenome (GOLD analysis project Ga0209541, IMG submission 184027) | Groundwater microbial communities from Rifle, Colorado - Rifle CSP2_plank lowO2_0.1 (SPAdes) (version 2) | ecosystem: Environmental > Aquatic > Deep subsurface > Groundwater | place... | reverse complement strand
ACTTATTTTATTGCTTTCTGATATAGTGTAAATATTACACTAAGTAAGAATATATTATGGCGAGAGGAGTTATCGTTGGAAAATTTTACCCGCCCCACAAAGGACATCATTACCTAATAAATACCGGGATTAAGAACTGTGATGAATTGACGGTTATTGTTTGTGCGAAGAAAGAACAATCAATGCCTGGAGAATTAAGAGCAGATTGGATAAGAGAAATCCACCCAAAAGCAAAAGTAATCTTAGCCGATGATAATATTCCCGAAGATCAGGATAAGGAGACTTACTCAAAAGCTTGGGCTGACTATACTATAGAACTTTTAGGATTTGTTCCCGATATTGCTTTTACTTCTGAAGGATATGGCGAAAGATGGACTAAATACATGGGCTGTAAACATTTCTTGGTTGATATTAAGAGAGAGACAATCCCCTGCTCTGGTACAATGATAAGAGATAATCCATTAAAATATTTAGATTATTTAGAGAAACAGGTAAGAAACTATTTCTTAAACAAGTTAAATCAAACTTGATTATATATTGTTGATGGCAAATCACAAATTGGCCTTTGTCGTCAACTTGGTGTAATATACTACTCGCCTAATAGAACCTTAAAAACAGGATGGAAACAATGAAATCAAGACAAAAAGAGGTAACAAAAGATAAGATAAGAGGAATGTTCCTTGGTATAGCCATAGGTGATGCCCTATATATGCCAGTTGAGACTTGGTCTGCAAGAAAAATAGCAGAAATACATGGACGACTTACAAACTATATACGACCCGATGGCCATAAATGGTTTGATGGACGAGAGGCTGGAACCTGGACTGATGACACCCAGCTTACGCTAGTTGTAACAGAGTCTCTCATTGCTAAAGAGAAACTTGATCTTGATGATATGGCAGATAGGCATATTGAGTCTGTTAGTAAAGAAGGTGACCTCGGATTTGGTAGCACGACGAAAGAAGCGATGAAAAAATTGGCTTCGGGAGTCCACTGGTCAAAATCTGGTAAGAACAAAGATTCAAAATATGGGATCGGGAACGGAGTAGTAATGAAATCTGCTCCACTGGGAGCATTCAGAGCTTCCCCGGTATGGCATGAACTATGGGTAGAGGATAGATCACAATTTATTGATAATCTTATTCGTTTTACCCTAATGACCCACAATAAAAAGCTGGCCGTAGAATCAACTCTGGCTCATGTATATGCCATAAATGTCTGTCTTGACCATGATCCAATTACAAAATTATCAGTTGAAAATTTCTTTGACCAAATAATCAAAATGTCTGATTTCGTAAATTATAAGAGCCCATCAGCAGAACCAGAACTGACTCTAACCTCCAGAATGGAAATGCTCAGAAGATTTAAGATAGAATCACTGACGCCCGATACAATAATCTCTGCGTTTGATGGTGGAACATCTTATGTATATAATTCACTCCCTTTTAGCTATGCCTTCTTTATAAGAGATCCTAATTCAATAGAAACTCTGTATGCAGTAGGCAACGCTGGCGGTGATACTGATACAAATGCTTCTATTGTTGGCGGCATGTTAGGTGCATTGAACGGTGCTTCCATATTTCCTGAGCATCTAATTGATGGTTTATGGCAGAAAGAAAGAATTATAGACACAGCTGATAGATTTTATGAAAAATTCTTTACGAAAGACCCTCCGTCGCGTAAAGCTATGGCGGACAAAGAAGGAGGACAGAAATGAAAATAATCTACTACTACGATGAACCGCCGGAATCATTCAGCAAATCGATATTTCTGGCCGGACCAAGCCCTCGCAGAAAGGATACTTCATCGTGGCGTCCTGAAGCACTAAGAATTCTGGAAGAAAAAGGATACGATGGAATAGTTTTTGTTCCTGAAGGACCTCCAAAAAAAGGCAGTTCTAAATATAATCCCGAGCTAAGCGAAGCATGGGAACATAAAATGATTGATATGTCTGATATTATGCTTTTCTGGGTTCCCCGTGACTTAACGATAGTGGGCTATAGAGAAACAAAATTTCCCGGCTTCACCACGAATGTTGAATTCGGGCACTGGGTTAATTCGGGCAAGGCAGTCCTCGGCTATCCGCCGAAAGCACCTAATACAAGATATCTTAAATTCATGGCCGACAAATTCCATGTTCCAACATTTCTTACGCTAGAAGAAACTATTGATAAATCTCTAGAGCTAGTTGGAGATGGTGCATTAAGAACTGGCGGAGAGAGGGAGATTCCGCTGTTTATATGGAAATTGCGAGCATTTCAGAACTGGTATCAAGCCCAAAGAAATGCTGGAAACAGACTTGATGGAGCCAAAGTTGAGTGGATTTCTCGTGTTAGGAATAAGCCGGAAGCAATATTCGCTTTTGCCCTTAGACCAAGAATTTATATAGCCTCAGAGGATAGAGTTAAGCTGAATGATCCGGTTGTCTTTAGATTAGATATCTCTTCTGTAGTTCTCTACAAGAGACACTCCGATCCGCTTGATTCTGAAATTGTGCTAATAAAAGAATTCAGAAGTGCTTCTTCTACGGCTGATGGTTTTATCTGGGAGCTTCCGGGTGGATCTTCGCCATTTACCACCGACCCGCTAGAAGTAGCTACTGAAGAGATAAAAGAAGAAGTCGGCCTTGAAATAGCACATAATCGCTTAGAGTATCTAGGATCAAGACAAGTGGCAGGCACTCTTTCTGCTCACAAGTCTCATACATATTCGGTTGAGCTTACAGACGAAGAACTTGCCTGGGCAAAAAACCAGAAAGGTATCCCCCATGGTGCTGATTATCCTGATAATCTAACCGGGGAAAGAGCTTATACTGAGGTTCTGAGCCTAAGAGAGATTATAAAAAATAACTTGACGGATTGGTCAAATATTGGTATGATTCTATTAATGTTCCTTGCGAACAAAAAGGGGAGGAAGTAGTGGTAACCAGAGTCAGACCTGCATTACTTGTTGTAGATGTACAAAACGACTTTTGCCCAGGTGGAGCATTAGCAGTCACTAACGGCGATAAGGTTATTGAACCGTTAAATGAGCTGATCAGACTCTTTGATAAAGATCACCGGCTAATTATTTTCTCAAGAGATTGGCATCCGAGAGAAACAAAACATTTCGCTGAATTTGGAGGAAAATGGCCAGCTCATTGCATACAGCATACGCTAGGAGCAGGTCTTCACCCTCAACTAGTAACTCCTGCTAAAGCTTACATTATATCAAAAGGTTATGGAAAAACAGATGACGGTTATTCGCCATTTGAAGGAGTTTATTTTAGGTATAGCGATTGGCCATTGTCCCTTCAGGTATTATTACGTAACGTGACTGAACTCTATATCGGCGGTCTTGCTACTGACTACTGCATCAAGGCTGCCTGCCTTGATGCCAGAAAACTTGGCTATAATGTTTATCTCCTGACGGATGCCTGTCGAGCTGTGAACCTAAAGCCGGGTGATGAAGCGCTGGCTCTTAGCGACATGGCTAATGCCGGAGTAAAATTCATAACCACGGATGAAGTTTTACGCGAATTTGAGTCGAGCTAAGCTCGACTTTTTTATTTGTTTATAATCTGCTCGTACGAGCACATTATAAACATTTGACAAATCAAAGAAATTCATTTAAAATATAGCCAAAGTTCGTTCATAATTTGAGGAGAATAGGATGTTCTATCGCGAGCATAGTGATGACTATATTATTAACTCCTTCCTGGATACAGATTTTTATAAATTCACAATGGGTGATTTTATATTCAGCAACCCTAAATTTGCTGATGCGACTGTTACCTTCCGACTGAAATGCCGAACCAAAAATATTAAACTTGGAAATGTAATTCCGATGGCTCACCTCAGAGAAGAGCTGGACCATACCCGCCGATTAAAACCTACTAACTCGGAGCTATACTATCTGCGAGGTATGGACGTGTATGGCGACAGAATGTTGTCTGAACCATACCTTCAATTTCTAAAAAATATCCAGCTACCTGAATATGAGATGAGATTTACTGGCGATGGAGACCTCGAGCTTGAGTTTAGGGGTCCCTGGAAGTCTGTTACTTATTGGGAACTTTTTGGACTTTCGATAGTCAACGAACTCTATCGTAGATACACTCTACGCATAGGAATAACTAACCAGGACGATAGAAGTAGGTACCTCCTGAACGGCTTCTCTCGCCTACTTATAAAGATAGCAAGGCTTCGTGAGTATTCCGACCTGACTTTCAGTGATTTCGGCACCCGTCGACGAGCATCCCGACAATGGCAAGATGATGTAATTGATGTAATGGCTAATCAATTGCCGAAACAATTCAGAGGCACTTCTAATGTCCACCTGGCGATGAAATATAACCTTGTGCCTATCGGCACTTCAGCCCACGAACTTTTCATGGTTGCCGCAGGGCTTGCCGATATTCAATCAAGGAGTGATGTAAATTCTATAAGATTCTCACAAGATGAGGTTATGAGGAGATGGTGGGAAAAATACGGTCATGGGCTTTCAATAGCTCTAACAGATACTTATGGCACTAAATCTACATTTGAGAATGCCCGACCTGAAGTAGCCCGAGACTGGAAAGGTACCCGCCAAGATTCAGGCGATCCCCTCCGCTATAAAGAGAAGTCTCTTCAATGGTATAAAAGACACGGTGTAAATCCTAGAGATAAAATAATTGTATTCAGCGATGGGCTTACTGTTGATTCTATGATTCAAATTCACAAGGACTGCCGAGATGAAATAATCGACACTTATGGCTGGGGCACAAACCTGACAAATGACTTTGAACCCAGACCCGAGGTCGGACTTATCCCCCTTTCACTGGTAATAAAACCGGTAGCAGTGAACGGCCAAGGTTTAGTAAAGCTTAGTGATAACATCGCTAAAGCTATTGGCACACCGGAAGATATAGCCAGATACAAAAAAATATTTGACTATGACGAAACATATTTCGAACCATGCACATACTAGAGGCAAAAATGCCTCTTTTTTATTTGAAAATAAAAATCTCGCCATGTGGCGAGATCAAACTACTAACTGAATTTTAGGATTTTGGGAAAGGCATAGATAAATAGCAGCTGCAGTACAATCGGCCAAGAATCCCCTACCGACGCCTTTGTCGTGAGACTTCACTCCGTGCCTATATGCTTCTTCAACTTTTCTAATAAATAAACGCTTGGAAGAATTCATCATTGAATCGTACATTAACTTAACCGTCGGAAAGCCGTTAACAAATTCTCCGTTATGAGCTATCCCCGTAGGATTAGTTGAGGAGGCCAGATCAGCCGAGTAATACTCAAAAACATTCCTAGCTTCCGGATATTCAGGAACTGGCCGGTCATTATACCGGCAAAGGTCATTGGCAAATCTTTTCATTTCAACAAGACGCAGGACATCAACCTTACCATTTCTTTTTAATATTTCTCCGGCTTTTTGAGTCACGTCACCGACAGGCGCCTGCCATAGGTTGTTAAAATAGTGCTGGGCAATAACAATTGGAGTTAATATTTCGATAATACCTTGATTTATTCTGCCGCCGGAACGATTTCTCAGGCTCTCTCTTTGAGCCCTAAGAACAAAATCATATAAACCAGTCGGACTAACACCTAACTGGCCCAACTCTTCTGCCTCCTTAGCTAAGAACTCAAATGTCTCTCCGAGATTAACGGCTCCCGTTATAAAATACTCCAACTTGAGATGCCGACTGACATCAGTGAATCTGGTCGTACACCCCGACTTATCAGCAACAGGTTCAAGTGCAGCAGCCAGCATTACTAGTCTGGCCGTTTCCCTAGGAGCCCTACTAATATACATCCAAGATTCTTTATACAAGTTCTCATCCGGGTCATCGGTTTTAATATACCCCCGGTCAAGAATACCAACGTTATAAAGTTCTTCTACAAGCTCTCCTCGGTCAGAGTTAAACTCTAACATTTTTTGCCTTATCTCTTCTCCGGTAAGTTCTTTCCCTTCTTCAAACTTATTATTTTTACGATGAAGCGCATCATAAACATCAGAGATAGCTAGAGTTCTCCCGTATTCCATTATGAGTACCCTAGTACCTTCTGAATAGGCATGCAGATGAGGCGGTAATTCTACCGGATAAACATTTTTCTGAAATCTATGATGCAACAAGACAATATCTGCCGAAAAATCAAATTTATCTCGAAGCAAACGATAACTATCCATCACATGACTTTCCATTATTTTACTATCTTCTGAGGTCCAGCCGCTCGTTTTATGAAGAGTGCTAAGAGGTATTAGTGATTTACCCAGATCGTGAAATATACCGGCAAAGAATAAAGCCTTTTCATCCAGATGCATAAATCTAGCTATTCTTCTGGCCAAAAGTCCGACTCTTAGACTGTGCATATAGGTAAACTCGCTCTTTTGTTTAAGGGTCGCCAATAAGTCTCTGGCCGATGTTTTTATCTCTTCACTGATCTTAAGCTCATCCATAGTTTCTTCAAATTCAAGTTCTGTCCCCGTCACCTGATCAATTGTAGCCGTTTTAGCCCTTTATTTTAATGAACTTCTGATCATATTATACATAAAATATTAATCTTGACAATAGCCTTAATTAATACTAAAATATAGCCAGAATATTAATAATTGAGAGACTAGGCTCTATGAAAGCTAGCAGAGAACGCTGGAATGCATTGTGTGGAAGACTGGGGGCACTCGATAATCCTAAGGCAAAGAGGATTTTCGCGGGTGATAACCGTGCATCAGGAAGGTTAGTTAATAGAATTTATGATAAGCTCATTGCTGCTTATACTGGGCCCGAAAGACATTACCACAATTTAAATCACATAAATAGTGGCCTCGAGAAGCTAGATGAAGTCTATAACCTAGATCTCAATCCTAACCCGGATGCACTAGAAATGGCTTGGTGGTGGCATGACTTTATCTATAACATTCATAGTAATAGTAATGAGGATCAAAGTGCCGCTTCAGCTAATATGGCACTAAAAGAGTTAAATGTCCCCGCCAAATTTAGAATTCATGTTATGCAACTTATCATTGCCACCAAGCATGACTATATTCCCGATAGCTTTGACCGGCGTTTAATTATTGATATTGACCTCACCTCGTTAGGCAACTCGCCGGAAATTTTCGATCAGAATACGGCTAATATTCGTAAGGAATACGCTCATGTTTCTAATCAAGATTTCGTCAAAAAACGGGCTCAATTTTTCCGGAAATTTTTAGAGGGCAGACCATCGATATATCTGACCAATATTTTTAGAAATAGATATGAAGCTCAAGCCCAAGAAAACCTAAAAAGAACAATTGAAAAATCCTCTAGCTAAACCGCGTAATGCGGTTTTTATTTTTACACTTGACCCCGCCCTTGAAAAGCAATTACTTCTAGCAATCTATTTACATAATTAACGAATACTTACTCAAGTTACTTATTATATTTTATTGAGCTATATCTTTAACTTTGCTTCTCAAGGGCGGGGTTGACTTTTAAACCCCTGGTGATATAGTGTAAATAGTACACTAACAACAGGGGGTTAGGACATGAGGAAAAGCATAGGTGAAGTCACAACTATGTTTTACAATAACTGTTCCCGATTCGCCGAGGATCTTTATCCCGGTAGATACTCTTTTGCCAAATGCCGTGAGCTAACCGAGCAAGCATATGAGATGGTAAATTTAGCCAAAGAAAATGGGTCGGTTTTTCTTGCTCATTACTATACCCTACCCGAGTTTCATGAGCTGGCTCATAAATTAGGTGATTCTCTGGCCCTAAGCTGGTATGCTAGGGATATAAAAGCAGCAAAAGTTTATTTTATAGCTGTAGCCTTTATGGGTCAAACAGCGAAAATGATTACGGGAGATCAATCCAGGATTTTCATACCGGACACGCCAAAAGTCTTGGGATGCTCACTAGTATTCGGAACGGATCATGCATGGATTCAGAATTGGCGAAAAACTAATCCTGAAGGAATCATTGTTGCCTATATTAACAGTGACCCCTATACAAAGACACTGGCCAGTTATTCTAACGGCTATATCTCAACTTCCCGCAATACTGATAAAATAATTGCCCATGCCGTAAAAAACAATCCTGGCCGTAAAATACTTGTATTACCGGATAAATTCCTTGGGATTGTAATGAAGAAAAGAGCACTTCAGCTTCTTGAGAAAGATGGGATCAAGATTAATCCTGATTTAATAGAAATATATGACCAACCGGCCAACGGATACAATGCTTGCTGCTATGTACATGAAAAACTTGGAAACGACTCAATTTTGGTAGCTATGGCCGAACATCCAGATGCCGAATTGATGATACACCCGGAATGTGGCTGTTCCTCATTCTGCTTAATGCAGGTTGAGGAGGGAAATATTCCCCACGGAAAAGCCTTTTTCCTTTCTACTGAGCAGATGATCCAACGAGCCATGGCCTCATCAGCTAAAAAGTTTCTAGTTGCCACTGAAGCCGGTCTTATATACGCCCTACGCACAAAGCTACCCGATAAAACATTTATTCCTGTTTCTACTAATGCTCACTGTGATTTTATGAAAGGTAATACATTTGAGAAGCTCCTGCGATCGCTCCAAGAAGATAGATTGGAGATTATAATTTGTAATAACTGTCCGAAATGTCTTGATCAGCTTAATCCCTACGAAGACGATCAAGTTATCCATATCCCTCGCCGAATTGCCCAATCAGCCAAAGAAAGTATCAATAAGATGCTTGAAATAGTTTAATCCCGTATTTACGGGATTTTTTATTTACTCCTCTACATTGCTTTTCAAGTAGGTATTGATCCTTTTCTGAATTCTTTTCAACAGATCCGGATCAATTTGGCCCAGACCCAATGAACCCATCATGGGTATAGTCCTAGCCTGACCTTCTTCAACGTTAGCCGTTCTTAAGTCTTTTAAGAATTGAGATGTAAAAACTTCTGAGAACATTTCCCGAAAGTCTGCATCGCCTAAATCTTCACCCTCTATTTTACCCCTGACTATCGCCTGCCAGACCATCTCGCGAGATACTCCAGTTTCATTAGCAATTTTAACTATCATTGCCTCCACCAAGCTGACGGCTAGATTATAGACTTTCGGCTTTGAGTCATCCTCGTAAATTTTCTTCCGCTTATTTAGATCCTCCAGATTCGGGTGACTTTCTAGATATTTTATGACTAGCTCTCTGGCTATTTTTTCTGTCACTCCCTCATCAAATAGACTATAAGACTCGCTTTGGGTTACGGTTTTATCTCCCTCGACACCAATAATATGTTGGGCATAACCGGACTTTGCTTTAATATTTCGCCTCCCCTCTTCATCGTAATCAAAATACCCTACACATATATTTCTAGAGATGGCATGGCATTCTTCATGCAGTATAATAATTGCCAATACTACAGCCGGATTGGAGCTCCATCTAAGGTTTTTTCCTATTTCCTCGTAATTTATTCTTATTAATTTATCGGGGTCATAAGAAGCCAGACCTCTTATACTATTATCCGGAACTACCATACCCGGTTCTACGAAATTTATAGTATCAGGATCAATCTTAAATCTGGCCAAAATCGCCTGAAAAGCTTTCTTCATCCACTCAAAATCAACCTGAGTTAGAAGTTCTTCAAATTCAGGATTCTCTTTTTTTATTAATTCCGCCTCTTTTCTTGTCACTAACTCTCGGGTTTTAAGCAATCTTGGATCCTCCGGCTCGCCTGATTTTTTTAAAAATTCTACCGGCATATTATTTTATTACTTCTTTAATTAAAAATTCTATTAATTTTCTAAAGGCTCGGCCGCGATGGCTTAATTCGTTCTTTTCTTCACTAGAAATCTCTGAAAAAGTCTTGTCATAACCAACTGGTATAAATACTGAATCATAGGGAAGACGTGGATGAGCCACACCTATGGACTTCGTTATTATTTTACCCTCGACTTTGCCGACAAAAGTCCAATACCTGCCGTCCGGAGCTATAAGAACAGCACAAGTTTCAAACCAAGCGTCACGCTTACCTTCTGGGATTTCCTTCATCTTCATAAGAAGAAATCTAACCCATTCTTCCCCCGAAGCATTTTCGCCAGCCCAACGGGCAGAATAGATGCCTGGTGCACCGCCAAGAGCTTTAACACAAATTCCTGAGTCATCAGCCATTGTCCATTCTTTAGTCTTCTCGTTTATGAATCTTGCTTTCTTAAGAGAGTTTTCTTCAAAAGTCTTGCCGTCTTCAACCACATCTTCGCTTATGCCGGCCTCATCTGCGCTTAATATATCAATATCTAAATCTCCAAATATCTTCTTTATCTCTTCAACTTTCCCCTGATTGTGAGTAGCAAAAATTAGTTTCATGTTTTCCAGAAAAATGCCTTGGCTTTTTGTTTTAGTTCAACCCATCTCGGATGATCCCCAAAAACCATGTCCATGCCGATAATAAGTAAAATTGACCCCGGCGTAAAGGGTGTCAAAACAATAACTAAACCTAATATTATTAAAATCCATCCGACAATTTTCTTTTTTAAATCCATAATTTATTTCAGCAGCTTTAACATTTCTTCCCACGAACGAGTATTTATAATATCTGCCTTTTCAGCCACATCCCCGTCGTCCGTTGTCGCGACTCGCTTCGCTAGCGCGACAACTCCCCTCCTTGAAACCCCTCGGTTTCAATTATTCCGCCACGGGAAAACAAGTTGTGTTTTCCCGACCCCTTTCCAGGGATGGGCAACAAAATTACTTTAACTGCTTAAGCATACCCTCCCAATTTCTCGTATTTATCACGTCTGATTTTGTTGCCCATCCCCTCCTCGCTTGGGCAATACCGTATTCAAGGTACTGAAAATGGTTGGCTGAATGGGCGTCAGAGTCTATAGAAAATTTAACTCCCATCTCTATGCCCTTGCGTATATATTCGTCTTTTAGATCAAGCCGATCGGGAAAAGCATCTATTTCCATTATTATTCCGGTTCTTTTAGCTACTCGTAATAATTCTTCCACATTTACTTTATATGCTTCTCGTTTATTTATGATCCTACCGGTCGGATGAAAAATTATATCTACGTTAGGATTCTCCATCGCCCTTATTATTCTTTTAGTCATATCCTCTTCGGACATATTAAAATTTGAGTGCACAGCCGCACCGACGACATCAAGCTTGGCCAGAGTTTCATCATTAATATCAAGTGAGCCGTCTTTCATAATATTAACTTCGGCACCCTTCAATATCTTGAATTGCGAATTACGAATTGCGAATTGTGAATTGGTTTTATCAATTTCAGCCATTTGTTTGAGGAGTTTTTTCTCATCACTTCCACCGGTCATAGCTAAAGATTTAGTATGATCAGTTATACAGATATACTCAAGACCAAGTTTCTCAGCCGCCTTGGCCATCTCTTCAATAGAATGCTCCCCGTCAGTCCAATCTGTCTGAACCTGTAAATCGCCCCTTAAATCATCATAACCGATCAATTTAGGCAGTTTTCTGGCCTTTGAAGCCTCTAACTCTCCATGATTAGTTCTTATCTCTGGCGGCATATATTCAAAGCCTAATTTTTCATAAATTTCTTTTTCTGTCTCACCGGCAATTAACTTCTTGCCCTTATACAACCCGTATTCGCTTAATTTATAGCCCTGCTTAATAGCAACTTCTCTTAGTTGAACATTATGATATTTATCACCGGTAAAATACTGCAGTCCGGCTCCGAATGATTCCGGCGAAAGAACTCTTAAGTCGGCATCAATGCCCATCTTCAGCCTAACTGAAGAACGGGTTTTGCCATGCTCATGCACTGCTTCAACTTCAGACATAGAAATAAAAAAGTCCATCACTTTTGATGGTTTAGTTGAGATAACAAGAATATCTAAATCACCGACCGTCTCCTGCATCCTCCTGACCGAACCGGCAAATTCAGCCGCTTTAACTCCTTCAACCTTCCTTATCTTATCCAAAATCTTACGAAAGTCCGGCATTACAAAACCCAGAACAAGTCTTCCGCCTGAGCTTTTGAGAAAGCCTATGCCTTTTAAGATTTTTTGTTCGGTTTTCTCGCCCATACCGGCGATTTTTCTAATTTTCCCCGCTTTAGCCGCCTGTTCAAGCTGTTCAAGATTTTTAATGCCCAGCTCTTTGTACAAATGAAGAATAGTTTTTGGACCAACTCCTTCGACCGAAAGCAAACCTTCGATATCAATCGGTAATTCTTTTTTTAACTTTTCGTAATCATTAATACGACGAGTCTTAATGTACTCTTCCATCTTCTCGGCTATACCTCTACCAACGCTAGGAATAGCCTCAAGAGCCTTTAAACCGCCTTCCCTATAGATATCGCTGACATCCTCCTGCAAAGATTCCATAGCAGAAGAAACTCTCTCATAGGCTTGGGGTTTAAATGGAACCTCTTTCATCTCAAGAAAAACCGACATTTCTCGAAAAATTTTAGATAGGTCTTGGTTCATCACCTTAGTACTATGGAACCTTAGGCTGTGGTTTAACCATGCCTCTTGGCACCTTTGCCCTGAGATCTTTGAATATTTTTAGTTCAATAACAGTTCCTATGGCAGTCACTACCCCGCCTATTATAAATACAAGATTAAAACCAAATCTTTGGGCTAGTACCCCGCCAAGTGCCGCTGCTCCGGCCACAGAAATCCCCAGAGCGACTGATTTAAGCGACCACTCCAGGTTCTCCTGTTCTTTGTCCAGATGTCTGGCAAAAATAGCTAGTCTAGGCGGAACAAAAAAAGCCAGACCGACTCCGAATAATGCATGAATCATATAAATGTGCCCTGCGCTTGAGGCAAATATATATAGAAAAGGAGATAAAGAAATTAAAACACTGCCAATAAGCATAGAATAAAAATCATCAAACTCACCATGATTTTTATCCAGATAACGGGCAATCGGTATTTGCAAGCCAACTTTGAAAATCTGAGAGATAGCCGCAGCAAAACCTACAACCTCAAGAGAACCGTTTTGTATCTGACCGGTTATAAAGACTGCAAATATAGGAGCAAAGACGCTAAGCCCGCCCTCTATATAAAAGTCCGACCAGACCATAATTTTTACAACGTGATTGATTTTCATGATAGATATAATTATAGCACTACGGATTACGGATTACGAGTTGGATAAGAAGAAGTATAGATAACTTTATCAAATATTAAAATCACCGCCAATAGCAGTGATTTTAATATTTGAAATTCGAAATACGTAATAGGATAATTCCTATAAATGGGGGAAGCCGAAACCCGACGCATCATCATCTCCAGGAGGCAAAAGATTTTCCGAAAATTTATGCAAAAGTTCATGAGTCGCTGAATCAGGATCTTCAGCATCTTTCTGCCACAACTTAGCGGCTAATCCAACTACGTGAGGGGTGGCCATAGAAGTTCCGGATAAAATAACATAACTGCCATCCTTCCAAGTTGATTCTATATTCACGCCCGGAGCGGCAAATTCTATATCTCTATCTTCTACAATGTATGGCTCCGTTTCTGAATTTATACCTCTAGAACTCCACTCCGCAATATCAGAAGTGGAATCAAATGCACCCACTGCTATTACGCTCGGATTGGCTCCTGGATAATCAATACTTCCCAAATAAGGTCCATCATTTCCGGCCGCGGCAACAACAAGAACACCCTTACCTACTGCATAATCAACAGCTTCTTTTATAAGAGAACTTTCAAGATCACTGCCCAAACTCAGGTTTACTATGTTAGCATTGCTGTCAGCAGCTGTTCTTAAAGCAAAAGCAATGTCATCAGACCAGCATGAACCGTTAGTTCCACAAACTTTGTATGCAAATATATTCGCTTCCGGAGCAACACCATAAATTCCCTTGCCATCAGAACCTCCATCGGCAGCAATAGTGCCGGCTACATGAGTACCGTGGCCGTTTTTATCTTCGCATTTATCGTTTACTATAGGAGTCCTTGCTACAGTAAAATCCTTACACTGAACAACTCTATTCTTTAAATCGAGATGGTCCCTATAAACTCCCGTATCAAGAACAGCCACATTTACATCAACACCACCCGATGTTTTTGTAAGAAGAGGGTTGTTGTTATAAACTGCTCTGACTCCCCAAGGTAATCTATCTGACGGCAACACCCGAACTGGCGATGGCGCTACCGGCTTACGGGATACCTCATCAATGGGCTTTCCTGCTTCGTCTAATTGAGCAACCGGTGATTCGGGAAGAATGTTTAGCTTGATAACCGGCACAATCTCTAAGCCGAAAACCTTGGCAACCCTTAACTGCCAATCCGTCAGATCAGCTGTAAATCCCTCTCTAAATTCATGGCGGGCACCAAATGACTTCTTCCAGAAACCCGAGCTGGATTTGACTAAATATCTTGTATCTTCAGAAGCGCCGTAAGCAAAGCTAGAAAAGCCCAATAACAGGGAAAAGACAAGCAAATAAGCTATTATCTTAGTATTCATCGTATTCCCTTAAATATAGCATAACGATTGCAAATGAGCAATGATTATCCACAATGGTTTTTATCCTCTTTTTTAGTAGTATCCGTAGCTAATCCTCGGTCATTTACAGACCGCTTGGCTCCGCCAGCGTCGGGGCCAGCTCTATCTCAGCCTCGCTCTAAATAAACGGCTAAATCAATGATTTAGCCGTTTATTTAACCATGCCCGCTCGGCCTCCGAACGTTCTGCAAATTACCAAGGATTCGCTACTCAACCTAACATCTGTAAATAATAATTTTTTCTTTATTTGCAGACCGTTTGGTTTCGAGGAGAACACAACAATAAAATCGGCGATAATTTAGTTATTCCACAAATTAGGGTGGAGTCTTCGACCGAGTACCCTGATTTGTTAACTAAATTGATGCCGATTTTATTGTTTGTCCGAAGAAATCCAACAGGTCGAAAATAAAGAAAAATTATTATTCCTTATCCCCATCCCCGTCTGAGAGAAAGTGATCTAGGCTGCTCTTTATCTTATCGCTAAGATATCTGACCCTTTCATGCATGATAATTGACTGTATAAATGCCGATCTGAATATCCATTTAAGAACATAGATAAGGGCGATAGCTCCGCCGAGAAAAACAATGGCATAAGCCATATCCTTAACATACACCAGAAACAATTTATAGCTTTGACCGAAGAAGTAGCCAATAGACATGGCAAATAACGCCCAACAGGCTGAGCCGAGAAAATTATACCAGCCGTATTTCTTCAGATCATATTTTAAAGAACCGGCCATTATCTGAGTAGCGATGGTGAGAGAAAAGGTAAACTTAGTTATAAAGATAGCTTTGCCGCTATGCCGGTTAAAATATTTTTCTACTTTTTCTATAATTCTGCGGCTTTTTTCTTGACTGCGGCCCCACCTATCCAGAGATTTGGCTCCGGTATAATATCCGACTCCATACCAGATAAACCCGTTAATAGTATGCCCTAAGGTAAAAGCCACCAGTGCCGGCAAGAATTGAATGCTATCCGTAGAAACTAAAAAGCCACCGATTACCAGCGCACTCAAGCCCTCGATTGCCGCTCCGATAAACAAAAAGAGGTATTTATGCTCAATAAGTAACGGAAAATGAGTTTGTATAAAATAGAAAAGTGCTTCCATTATTTAAAGTTTTTTAAAATTTCAAAATCTTTTTTCAACTCTTCTTTCATATTTGAATTGTAAACTGCCACAGCCGGATGATACAAAGGAATAATTTTTACTGAACCATACGAAGTATCGGCATTAAAAGACTTACCATGAGCCTTACTTATGGGCTGTAATTGCGAACTCAAGCCCAGTCTATTCATTATATATACCATAGAAAAACGGCCAAGAGTAACAACGACTTGTGGACGAATAATTTCTATCTGACGATCAAGATATGGAGCATAAATTTCTATTTCCTCCGGCAGAGGATCGCGATTCATAGGCGGACGATCTTTAACTATATTTGTTATATAAACATCGGGACGAGATATACCTGTTGAAGCAAGCAATTCATCCAATATACGCCCCGAAGCTCCACAAAAAGGCCTGCCCTGTTCAGCCTCATTCTTCCCCGGAGCTTCGCCTATAAACATAATTTTAGCATAATGACTCCCCTCGCCTATTACCGGAAAAACTTTATTCTTAGTTCTCTCTTTATATAAAGGCAGATGTTTACCAGCAATAAGCTCGTCTTTTATTTCTCTTAATAGTTCAGTTCGGTTATTTTCTTCAGTCATAAACAGTAAGTTTACAATACCGGCCTAAATTTACAAATTAAAAAGAGGGCGACCGATGTCGCCCTCTTCGCCTAGCCCCACTGGGGCTTAGGCGCTTGTCTCAACTGCCACCTCGGTGGCTGCTGCCTTTCTAGCCCTGCGAGTCTCACCGCTGATTCTTCGTCCGCCCGTGATAGCAGCGACCACGCGCGGTGCACGCGCCCGTGCGCGTGTGACCAACGCGGCCCTTGATCTTGGCCTTGTCGATTGTCTGAAATTTGATAGCCAGCGCCTTCTTCGCCATGTGGTATCCCCCCTAGAACGTGGAATTTAGCCTTGTTTTTCAATTATATCACCTTTTGAGTAAAAAGTCAATACTCCTAAAACTAGCCATAGTATAATTCTCCCCTGCTGGAGAGTCCAGAAGAAATGATCGAAAAAACTAATAAAAAGAAGCCCGCCCAGAAAAACCGCCAGAGACAGATGATAAGATTTGTTAAGCCTAGTTTTCTGAACAAAATCTTTTATTAAAAAAACTAGAAGTAGGATAAAAGCTAAAAGCCCCAGTATCCCAGTTTCTGAATACATTAGAAGATAAATATTATGAACCGGCTGGTAGGCATAAAAGGGCATATAAGGATTCTCGCTTATCAACCAGGATACAAAATTACCCAATCCTATGCCGAAAAAATTAATTACGCTCCCGCTTCTTAGGGCTTCCTGAGCATAAAAAACCCTTAATTCAACAGCTTGGTCTCCCCCGCTAATATTTAATCGACTGGATATTTCACTAAAATATAGAGAGCTGAATAAAACGATTGAGATAAAACTTATAATTAGAAGGGCCTTAATTCTTTTTCTTGCCTCACCCGTTCCAAAAATTGACCTATAATGCCGCCTCAACGGTATAATAATGGCCCGCAAACAAAAAGATATAAACCAAGTAAAAACTACCACGCGAGAGAAAGTGGTAAAAAGAGCAAAGACCATAATACCGTAAGAGATTGCGGTAAACTTGTCCCATGGATCAGCAAATGGTTCATGCTCTGAATGGATTCGAGAGTAAAAATAAATAAAATAAAAACTAAAGAGGGACAGAAAAATATAAGCGGCAAGAACATTGGGGTGAGGCAGAGTGCCATAGCTACGGATTATTTTTTCGCCGTTAGTCATATAAAAAGAAGCGATACCAGGCAGGTCAATATTAATAACGCTCTCCCCCAGATACTTAAGTCCTATATTTGATTGTTTTAAAAACTGAGTGATGGACAGTACCGCCTGAAAAAGACCGCTGAAAAATAATGTGAAAAAGGAATTGAATATACCGAATTTCTTGAAGGCATAGTGCGATAAATACCAATAGAAAGCCGCGAACTCTACCAGCTTAAGCCACTGAAACCAGCTAATGATTTGATTATCCGAATTTTTAATAGAAACAGCCGAAATTATCAGAAATAAAATGAGATAAAAATCCGGTTTTTGAAATTGGGATTTTGGATTTTGAAATTGTTTAGAAATTAGAAATTTGAGATTAGAAATTTGACCACTGCGAACAGTAGAAAAAAACCAGAATAAGAACAGAACAAGTAATAGGAGGTCAGTCAGGTATAACGACACTGATTGCCACTCATTAAACCTCCACCCCTCAAAATACAAAATCTTCCGTGCCTGAAACGGGATAGAAAATAAAAATATATAAAAGATGTAACGTTCTAGTTTTTGAAGCATGATTTACTCACTCCTCCCCATTTTTCGACCTGTTGGCTTTCGTCGGACAAATAGTTAAATTAACCTCAATTTAGTTAACAAATCAGGGTACCCGGTCGAAGACTCCACCCTAATTTGTGGGATAACATAAATTATCGGTTAATTTAACTATTGTGTTAGCCTTGAAACCAAACGGTCTGCAAAATAGGGAGGGGTTCGCTCTTGATTAGTTTATGTAAATCTAGCTTAAATTATATCTTATTGACTAAGCTTTTGTTGTATTGACAAATTCATCTATTCTGATACACTAGGTGAACGTTTAATACAGGAGGCTAGCCTTGGGAAGACAGGAGATCAAACAGAAGCATTACCAAGACATAAACGACACACATGAGAAGCTCGGACACTTAGATAACAGGAAACGAACCGAATTTAGAAGAAAGGAATTTTTTGAAGAAATTAAAAAGCTTGGACACTCAACTGGACATCTAGAAAAGTGCCAATGCTGGGAAGAGCAAGAACCACAGCGATAAGTTGCCGGCCGGCCATAAGGCCGGTTTTTTAATTCAAAATTTTTATTTTTCCATTCAGAGCCTAACCATCTTCACCACGCCTGCTAGCTCTGGCATTTCGTCGCCCTTTGCGACTCAACAGCACGCTTCCGGCTCCTCGGCACTTCTCCAAAGCTGCCTCGTCGCCTCAGCTAAGCTCGCCCCTCTGGTCGCTGGCTGATTGGCCTGCTGGCTAGATATTATATCATCCAGCTCCCTCGGGGTCTCAATTGCTTCAGATGGTTAGATCCCTGAAAGGAGGGGAACATTAATAACTTTAATAAACCAACCCCTTCCGTATCGTTTTAGATAACCGTTGCGGGAGGGATAGGTATAAACAAAGCTTTATAAACTGATAGGAAAGCTCAAGGCGAAGGTTCACTGGAGGAACTTCCAGGGA
>Ga0209541_10007187_pt1 | contig 18786 bp, 21 predicted proteins | sample RifCSPlowO2_01_FD_184027 | JGI IMG/M metagenome (GOLD analysis project Ga0209541, IMG submission 184027) | Groundwater microbial communities from Rifle, Colorado - Rifle CSP2_plank lowO2_0.1 (SPAdes) (version 2) | ecosystem: Environmental > Aquatic > Deep subsurface > Groundwater | place... | reverse complement strand
AAGCCTGGATTTGTTTTTGGTCCCATCCAACTTGATCAAGGCGGTATCCACATCCCGCTGGGTCTGAAATAATTTTCCCACCAGCGCTTTGGCGATGGGACCATTGACGTTTTGAACGGCCTTTAAGACCCCTTTTCCGTCAAATTCTTTTCCGGCATCCCGCAGTTCAAGGGCTTCATATTGTCCCGTTGAAGTTCCGCTTGGAACCATAGCCGAAAAAGACCCAGTACCCGTTTTGATCGAACACGCCACGGTGGGGATTCCGCGCGAATCGAGTATCTGACTGCCTTTAATCGAAACTATTTTCATGAGAAATCACTGGAAAGAAAAAAGCCCCTCATAAATAAATAGGTATGGGTCGCGACGATTTATAGTTCCATGAGATCTTTACGCGCTTTTTCTTCCAATTGTTTTTGGCGCGCTTCCACGAGTTTTCCCATGGTTTCGGACGACACCAACTGGCGCTGCAACTGAAAATGAATGAAATTCTTTAACGGATCCAGGTTTTGAACGGGAAGTTTTCCCAGCAACACTTTTCGCAGGTCATCCCAATCCAAATGAATGTAATTCAATCCCTTCATCACTCGCTCGAACGGAACGCTTTGATTCGCCAAACCGTCTTTGACCAAAACGAAATCAACTTGGGAAAAACGCTGGGAATAAAACGCGTCAAACCAGATGTCATGCCCCACGAACACGACCCGATCTTTGGAAACGTTTAACGATTCAACGATTTGATCAATGGCTTTTTGCTTGAAAAACTCGTCTTTGAAAAGCGGATCCTTGGCGATCTGCTGGTCATAGATTTCGCGATCCATCGGTTCCTTAGAATCCAAAAATTCCTGAGAAACGAACCGCGTGTTTTCTTCGGAAAAAAAAGCATCCAATTTGTTTTCCCTGATTTTTTCGAATGTTTTTTCTTTCTGATACCCGCACACAAGAAAAAAACGAAACGAAGGGATTTTTTCGGAAAGCGTTTTCAAATGAGCCAACACGATTCCAATTTTTTTGTGATCTACCGACTGCAATACTTTTCCCGGAACCAAAATATCATCCAAACCGAAAATGACCACGGTTTTTTTCAGTGATTTCCCAGTTAACCCCTCAAGTCCAGCCATATACGTACACCCAACCCAAACGAATAAAAAACAAAAGGAACCAATATCCGCATGGAAAACGAATTGCAAACCGCAATCGAAGTCGTAAAAGCGACGCAGATTTTATTAAAAGCAAATTTCGGAAAAGGAATTTACAACCAAAAAACAAGTGCACAGGATATTGTCACCCAAACCGATTTAGACGTCGAAAATATCGTGAAAGCCGCGTTAAAGGAAAAATTCCCAAAATACGGCTTTTTAGGTGAAGAAACAACGGAAAAAAACGAAAAAAAAGATTTTTGGGTGCTGGATCCAATCGACGGCACCACGAATTACGCGGTTGGCCTGCCCGAATTCGCGGTCTCCCTCGCGCTCATCAAGGATCAAAAAACTGTCCTGGGAATTATCTTTGATCCGATTCACGACGAACTCTTTCATGCGACGCTCGGGGGCGGCGCTTTCTGCAATAACAAACCAATCGTTGTATCCAAAACCCCCACGCTTGCCAAAAGCGTGATCCACTTCAATTCGGGTTACAATCACCGAAGCGAATGCGGACAAATCGTTGCCAAAATCGGCGACGCCATTCGACAACCCTGCATGGGCCGAAGCACCGCCATTCAATTGACCGATATTGCGTGCGGTCGAAGCGATGCTGTGGTAAAAAACCATAGCTCACTGATAGATACGCTTGCTGGATTCCTTTTGATCACGGAAGCAGGTGGAAAAGTAACGGATTTCTTGGGAAAACCGCTAACCCTGACAAAGATTTCACAGAATGCAAAGAATTGGAACGTCCATTACCTGGCCACCAACAGGCGTATCCACGACGAACTCGTTTTGGCGTTGAAATAGGCATCTATTTTTGTTTGGCGATTCGCCGCGCAATGAAAATCCGCTGTAACGCCGAGAAATTCGTCAAAACCGCAAGCAATGCCAGCACGTACACGAGCCAAAGCGGGTTAAATGCCGCCAAAACAATCCCGATGAACAGGATAAACAAGCGTTCCGCGCGTTCCAACAAACCTCCTTTGAGTTCTTTTCCTTCGCGGATGATTTCTTTTTCTTTTGCCGCGGATTTCGCGTAGGTCGTCAGAAAACTGCCGAAAAAATAAGCGAAAATCCACGCGGTTACCGGCAGATACCAGTTGGGAAGCACCGCAAACACCAATCCAAAAATAATGAGCCCTTCGATATAACGATCCATGATCGTATCCAGGTACGCGCCGTATTTCGAAGCCGTGTTCGTCACGCGCGCAACGGCACCGTCCACCATGTCCAAAAAAGCGGAAATCAAAAACAAGACGCCGGCTGCCAAAAAATCCTGGCGCATCAAAAACCAGACCGCGAAAATAACGGGTACAAGAGACAAAACCGTCCACTGGTTCGCGGTCAAGGGGATCTTCGAAAAAAGAAGCCCGATCTTGATGCTCACCTGCTTGAATTTTTCCCGTTGCGCGTACAAAGTCATGTGTTATTTCCTCTTTGAACTTCATTTAATGATATCTTTTGTCGAATGTCCGATTATCGTTCTCTTTCTCCGCGGATAAACTCTTCTAGCATGGACCTAGCCACCTCATCCGGATACTGGATGGGCGGATGCTTCATCAGGTAGGCTGAAAAACTGGTCAATGGCCCGGAAATTTTTCGATCCAACGCGAGTTTGGCCGCGCGCACCGCGTCGATGACTACGCCGGCTGAATTCGGGGAATCTTCCACCGAAAGACGCACTTCGATGTTCATGGGCACGTCTCCGAATTGGAGTCCTTCGATACGCGTAAAACAAATTTTCTGGTCATTAAGCCACGGTACGTAGTCACTGGGGCCAATGTGGATTTTTTCCCAAGGCAACGGCACCGGAAGATTCGACTGAACCGATTCGGTTTTAGAAATTTTTTTCGATTTTAAGCGGTCGTATTCCTTCATGTTCAAAAAATCGGTGTTTCCGCCCACGTTCAATTGGTAGGTTCCCATGATCTTGATCCCGCGATCGGCCGCTAGTTTGGCGAGCACACGATGCGTAATCGTGGCACCGTACTGGGACTTCATGTCGTCGCCGACAATCGGAAGCCCTTTTTTGCGGAACTTTTCCGCCCACTCGGGATTACTCGCGATGAAAACCGGCATGCAGTTGACCATAGCGCACCCGGCGTCCAACGCAGCCTGGGCATAGTACTTGGTGGCTTCTTCCGAACCCACCGGCATATAATTGATGAGGACTTCGGCGTTGGCTTTTTTCAGTTCTTGTGTAACATCCACGGGTTTTTGCTTTTCATCCACGCGAAAACTGCGTTCTTCCGGCCAGTCCGCCATGTGCGACGCGACGCCGTCCAACACGGGGCCTTTTTGGACCACCACGTTTTGCTTTGGAACGTCCCTGCAGAAAACATTGGTGCAATTGGGTTTTTCGAAAATCGCTTCGGAAAGGTCTTTTCCAACTTTTCGCGAATCGATATCAAACGCGGCGACAAATTCGATGTCCGAAATACGGTATCCGCCGAGCACGTTGTGCATCAGACCCGAAACCGTGCCATCATTGGCCGACACGTCACGATAATAATACACGCCCTGCAAAAGCGATGAAAAACAGTTTCCGACGCCCGCAACCGCAACACGAATCTTTGCCAAAACAACACCTCATTTACCACTGTAAAATACTGTTTTATGGGTATGAAACAATTTAATAATCTTTGTGGTCTTACTTAAAAAGATGAATCGGGGCATTCGAGCCAGCGGCAGGCGAGGCCACTTGCTTGGAAAAAAAATAATTCGAAAACGTTTGAATCGAAAGATTGGACCTGATCAACGGCCGGTGATATCAGATACACGACCCGTGGTAGTTATGTTCATATGTCTTCATGGCCTTACCAGCCAGGCGATTTCGACCAGTATCCGCAGAGACCTCCAACGCAGGGGAATCAAGTGGATTCGAACCAGATTTGGGGCTATTGCGGACGATGAACAACTATGGTCTCAATACAAAACCGAACCCAAAGTGAAACGGATGTTTTCAGGTGTCGACTTAATCATCCCCGTCACGCCTCAACCCCAATACCCACTACTTCAAAAAACGATGCCCCCCAACAGCAAACTCGGTCCGCAAATAAGCATATTGGATTTGAATACGAACAAGCTGTTAAAAATGATCAAAAAAAAATATCGAGTAGCGGGAGGAATCACAAATCACGCTTGAAGAATCTCCCGAAATGCAGCGCCTGGAACGCAAACTCGGCGTCGAACTCCTCTGGGTCTTCATTCTCGCATTGCTGAAAAAAAAACCGTCCCACGCCTACGTAATACGGAAAAAAATCCAGGAAGAATTCGGATTTTTGCCGGGAAACGTTTCTTCGTACGTGGTGTTGTACAAACTCGAGTCCCGTGGATTCGTTTCCACCCAAAAACAAGACACCAAAGTAATCTATTCCATCACGCTGGAAGGAAAAAAACTGCTTCAAACCGCAAAAAAGCATTTGGCCCAAAAAATCGGGTTATTGGACTAAAGCGCGGTCCTTAATAAAATTTTCTTTTCCGTAATCTATTACACGAAAAACCAAAACAGGTTCTTTTCCCGGTTTTCTTTCAAAGAAAAGCTGTGGGGCGTTAGTCTAGCTTGGTAGGATCGGAGCTTCGGGAAAGCCTTTTCCAAGAAAAGCCTTGGGAAAAGCCGTTCGGACGAGCTTCAGACGGGAGTTCGAATCTCCCACGTCCCAAACAGCCTTTTTTCAATGCAAAAAATCCGGGAAAAAAAGTTTTTGCCGGACCTTCCAAAACAAATAAAAACAGTAAAATTACTTGTTTCACATGGCGCCTGCACAAAGTTTTCTCCTCGACAACTGGCTGCGAAAATTCATTCCGCAGGACATTACGGACTGGTCCTTGATTATATCCAATCTGGGCACCATTGTTCTCGCGATTTTTGCCGGATGGACCGTCATGACCGTGCTTTGGGGATACTGGCTGCAAAGCGTGATCATCGGTTTTTTCACCGTGGTCAAAATCATGATTTTCGGAGCCAAACAAAACACGCAAATAGAAGCCGAGACCACCGAAAAAGGAAAAAAAAAGACGATTTTGTTGGGATCTCTCGCCGCAAGCGGTTTTTTCGCGTTTCATTACGGATTTTTTCATCTGGTGTACGCCGTTTTTCTCGGCGCATTCACCTTCGGGGGATCACAACCCTTCGATTTGACCGCGGTCGTCATCATGGGCGCGATTTTTTTCGCCAACCACCTAATATCAACCTCCGTTCACCTCCATAAAGACCTTCAATCGCCAGGCGACGCAGGAAAAAAAATTTCCGAATACTTCACGAGCCCGTACCTGCGCATCGTACCGATGCATTTGACGATTATTTTTGGCGGACTGTTTCTTAGCAGCGGAATCGGAGGCACTTTTGTCATGATTTTTTTTCTGTTATTAAAATCCGTGCTCGATTATGGCGGTCACCGCATTCAACACGCAAACGAAGGGATTCAAAATCACGTCTAAACGCGTTTTTTTCATTCACGGATGGGGCGGAACCCACCCCGATCACTGGCAAAACTGGATGGTTTCCCAAGCCAAAGAAAACGTTTTTGCACAAATGGTTCTCATGCCAAACCCGGATTTTCCGGTTGTACACGAATGGATTTCCACGCTTTTTGACGTCATTGTAAAACCGGACAAAAACACGATTTTGGTCGGACACAGCCTCGGGTGCCCCGCGATTCTTCGATTCCTCGAAAAACTTCCTACTGGACAAAAAATCGGAAAAGCGGTGTTGGTCGCGGGGTTTTGCCAGCCCTTAAAAGTTCCCGCCATCGACGGATTTGTCCAAGAACCGTTTGATTGGAAAAAAATAAAATCCGCGTGTTCCGAATTCATCGTTGTTCACGCGGATAACGATCTCCGCGTGCCCTTAAAACGCGGCCAATTCCTGGCGGATCAATTGGGCGTTACCCTTGCAATTGAACCGAACGGCGGACATATTACAACACCCCAATTCGGACCCTACCCCCGCCTTTGGAAACGAATTCTGAAATAAAAAAACTATTGAATCGTTCCCTGATACTCGTTATTCGAAGAACTGGTCTCCACAAACAAGTCGTTCGGATCAATCACCACGCGCACCGTTTTTCCGAGCAGGTTTGAATCCGTCTGATAATACAAAATGTGGGTTCCGCTGTTAATCGCGTTGGCAAAACTCGTCAACACGCCGTTTTCATGGGCATACACCTGCGTATATTCGGCCGCCAGGACGCCGTCGATATACAATTCCACCGGGATCATCGTGGCCCCCAACTTGTTGGAATCCGAAAAACCGTAATCCACCACGAAACCTGACACCCTTAATTCGTTATCGTCAAATCCAAGACCCCAGGTCGCCGGACCTGCAATCGACAAATCCCCCGAAGCACAGCCATACACTTCCGTGCGGTTAATGTCACAGCAATACGCGGAATCCGACGCGGTCGACCACCCGTTTTCATCCGGCGTATAATGAATGCCGGTTTGCGGCAAGAAATCGACAATACACGCCGAACCCACGGAACAAATCTGACCGCCTTGCGCACTGCACGTCGGAGCCGGGGGCGCTTGGCACGTACCCGTACAACAGGCATTGGAACCATTCGCGTCCACTACGGTCGTTGAGCACGAAAGCCCAGTTCCGCACACGCTTCCGTTCATTTGCGCGCAGGTTTTCAGCACACACGTGCCCGCGACACACGTTTTGTTCGAATCCGCACACGTGACCCCTGCACACGGATCAATCGCGGCGCACGTCCCCGTACAGCACGAATTCGTGTCTTTCGAAGAAACCACGGAAACCGAACAAACCTTGTTGACATCGCACACGCTTCCGTTCAAATCCGCGCAGAATTTGAAGGAACACGCCGTGCAACACAACCCCGTATTGTTCGCGTTAATGTAACCGCCCGTGCACGCCTGATTACTTGCACAAATCACGCCGTTTTGATCCGAACAATTCTTCAAACCCGCCTGAAAAGTACACGGCAATGATTCCGAAGGTTTGTTTTGGTCGATTACACAACCCGATTTCAAAGAACACGTGCGCGTCTGCTTGTTGCCGTCGCACAAGGTCCACAACGAACAATTCCACGGATTTTCGCACGGATTCGGCGGCGTCTGGTTCAAATCGGGAACAACTTGATTCGCATCCGGCACCGGAGAGCCGTTTTGATCCGACACCCCGGTGTTTTGATCCGCATCCGAATTCGAATCCGATGCATTTAAATCGGACGGATTGGAAAAACCCGTTTGTTTTTCAAACGCGCACACCAGTTGCAGATTCTGGTCCACCAAAACAACCAACACCAAATCGGCATCCTTAAAAGTGCCCGAATAAAAATCCCGCGATGCGATGTTTTGATCGCAGTTTTCCGTCCAATAATTCGCGTCCGCTTCAAACGACGCTTTTGGATAACTTCCAAACGACAGGACCGCGTTCGGATGCGACGCCAAAAATTGTTTGACTTGCGGAAAATCCTTCACGATGGTTTCCGGCGAACTGGACGAAAGACACCCAAGTAAAAGCACGGAAACCAATACATAAAACAATAACCCGTATCGACCAAAAACACTTCCGAATCCTTGCGACATGTCACAAATTGCTTTGAAGGAGTTAATAAATTTTTCCTGCATAACCCCAAAAAACCAATGAAAACCGTTTCTTTGAAGATTGGGCCGAAGAAGAAATGCGCCCTTTGAATGAATGCAACGAGAATTATAAAAAACTTGTTTTGTCCAACATAAGCCGAGAGATTTTTAAGGGGGAACCGCCAAAAGAATCTTGGACGAAAACAAAAGCAGGCTGTGCCATGAAACACCCGAAACAAAACGGAAACAAGACCAAATACATCGTGGTTACCGGCGGCGTCATCAGCGGGCTTGGCAAAGGAATCGTCACCGCAAGCATCGGAAACCTTCTCAAAGCCCACGGATTCTCGGCAACCGCCATCAAAATCGACCCCTATCTGAATTTCGACGCGGGAACCATGCGTCCCACCGAACACGGCGAAGTATTCGTCACGTTTGACGGCGGAGAAACCGACCAGGACATCGGAACCTACGAACGATTCATGGACGAAAAACTCTCCCGCACCCATAACATCACTACCGGACAAGTATTCGGATCCGTGATCCAACGCGAACGAAACCTCGAATACGCCGGAAAAACCGTCCAGGTCACCCCGCATATTCCGGATGAAATCATTCGCCGCATCCGCGAAATCGAACAAAAAACCGATGCGGATTTCATTTTGATCGAAGTCGGCGGTGTCATCGGCGACTACGAAAACGTTTTGTTCATCGAAGCCGTCAAACAAATGTACCTCAAAGGAGACCCCATGGCGTTCGTACACGTGGTGTTTCTTCCGGTTCCAAACAATCTCGGGGAAATGAAAACAAAACCCGCACAACACTCGATTCGCGCCTTAAACGAACTCGGAATATTCCCCGACTTTGTGATCGCGCGTTCTTCACAGCCCATTGACGACCCGCGCAAAGAAAAATTATCCGTTTTTTCCAACATTCCCGTCGAAGCCACGATTTCGGCGCCCGACCTTGAAACCGTGTACGCCGAGCCATTGGTTTTTGAACAACAAGGATTCTCCCAAAAAATCCTCAATCACTTCGGACTCATTTCGCGCAACATGGATTACATCAATTCCTGGCGTGAATTCGTGTTATCCATCAAAAAAGCGTCGGAAACCAAAAAAATCGGCATCGTCGGAAAATACTTTGATACCGGAGACTTCACGCTCGAAGACTCCTACGTATCCGTCATCGAAAGCGTCAAACACGCCTGCTGGAAACACGGAATCAAACCCCAAATCCACTGGATCGACTCGAAACGATTCGAAAAAAACTCCGAAACCCTCGAAGAACTCAAAGAACTCGACGGCGTCATCGTTCCAGGAGGATTCGGATCCAGCGGCGTTGAAGGAAAAATCAAAGCGATTCAATTTTGCCGCGAAAACAAAATTCCTTTTCTCGGACTATGCTATGGACTCCAATTGGCAGTGGTCGAATACTGCCGCAACGTCGTCGGACTCAAAGACGCGCACACCACCGAAATCAATCCCGACACGCTTTTTCCCGTGATCGACATTATGAAAGAACAAAAACACAATCTGGAAACCAAAAATTTCGGAAACACCATGCGATTAGGCGAATACGACGCCCAACTATTACCCGGAAGCATCGTTTCGAGTTTGTACGGAAAAGACGTTATCAAAGAACGCCACCGGCACCGCTACGAAGTCAACCCCGAATACGAAAAACAAATCGAAAACGCGGGACTCGTGTTTTCAGGGCGAAATCCGCAACGAAGACTCGTGGAATTCATCGAATTACCGGGCCACCCGTATTTCGTGGCCACGCAAGCGCACCCCGAATTCACCAGTCGACCCTTGCGACCCCACCCGTTGTTTAACGGCTTTGTTGCCGCCATGAAACAACAAAAAATTACTTTAAAAACTCTTTAAACTTCTTTTTTACGTCCACATGACTTTGGAACGATTATTCGTCGGCGAAAAAGAAATTCTTCTTATTGGAACCGCCCATATTTCAGCCGAAAGCGTTCGCCTCGCACAAGAAACCATCTTGACCGAAAAACCGGATGTTGTCGGAATCGAACTCGACGAACAACGCTATCACCAGCTCAAAAACGATTCCAAATGGCAGTCAACCGACATTGGCGCCGTTATCAAAGAAGGAAAAACCTATTTGCTTTTGCTCAATATTTTCCTGTCCAATCTCCAGCGACGCCTCGGCGAAAGCGTTTCCATGAAACCCGGACAAGAAATGATCATCGCCGAACAAACCGCGACCCAAAACGGAATCCCCGTCGCGTTACTGGACCGAAACATCCAGGTCACGATGCAACGCGCGTTCGGCCTCATGCCATTAATGGAAAAACTCCGACTCGGGTATTACTTGCTGATGGGAATATTCGGCGGCGGAACCGGAGAAAAAATCACTCCCGAAAAAATCGAAGAACTCAAACGCCAAGACATCGTCACCAATCTGATCCAAGAACTCGGACAAAAAGCGCCCACCGTCAAACAAGTACTCGTGGACGAACGCGACCAATTCATCGCCAAACGCATCCTGGACACGCCCGCCAAAAAAATCGTGTGCGTCATCGGCGCGGGACACGTAGCCGGAATCAAAAAAATTCTTCAAAACCCGGTTTTTATCGATGAAAAAAAACTCATGGAGCTCCCCAAAAAAAACAACACGTGGAGTTTTCTCAAATGGGTCATTCCACTTGCCTTCGTTGCCCTCATGGCCTGGTTTTTTTTGGAAAAAGGACTCGTATCCAGCATTCACGCGATCGCATACTGGATTCTCATTACGGGAATGTTTTCGGCCATCGGCGCCGCTTTTGCCAAAAGCCATCCGCTCACAATCGCCACCGCTTTTTTGGCCGCGCCGCTCACCACCCTGCACCCGTTTTTGGCTTCAGGTTGGATCGCCGGCGGAATCGAAGCCAAATACAACACGCCTCAAGTCCGCGATTTTCAATCGCTCAATCAATTGAACAGCTACTCGGATTTCGAAAAAAACCGCGTCACGCATTTATTGATCGTTGCTTCATACACGAACCTCGGAAGCACGCTCGGCGTTCTCATCGCATTTCCGTATTTACTTAGCAGTCTGGCGTAAAAAAAAGCTATTCCGTCAGTCTGCCGCCGAGTTCCGCAAGCAAACCGCGCCATTTCCGGGACTCGATACTGGTTTCCTGAACCAATTCCTGATTTTGTCGAACCAATTCCGCGAAATGAATCGTGAAATTCGGATGCAACCGGCGTTGTTGACGCAGCGCCGCCCACACCAACCGCAATTGTTCTTGTCGAGCGGAGAGAACGCTGGTGAAAGTGTCCATGTTACGCGCGATTTGCCGGACATACATGCGCGCCAATTGGGTTTCGTCAAAACCGCCTTTCGAATACCGCGCGTAAATGGTTCGACGCACCCGACGCCCTTCAATATGCGATCGAGCCATGGCACGCCGGGCAAAGTCAAAATTTTCCGACGCGTTTTGAAAACCAGGGTTATTGGCTTCAAAATTCGCGACGAACATTTTTTCGCGGAAAAACTGCGGTTTTTCAAGCAGCCGGTCGTATGCGGAAAGCCACTGGGTTACTGCGGGCACGCGCGCTTGTGTCGTAAGCTTCATCGCCCGCGTCAAATAGGCCCGATTCAAAGGCTGATGCTCGCCCAACAGAAAAGAATAATACACCGCTTTTCGATACACTTCGCCGGTTGCTTGATAAAGTTTCGTTTCAAGAATCCAAAGATTTTTTTCCTGTTCAATCGCCGGTTCCGTGCCTTTAGGCAAACGATTAATTTCCAGTAGCGCTTTCAAGAATTGTTCGGCCGCTTTTTCAGCGTTTTCGTGCAAGGCCTTCATTCGGCCGCGGGCAATCCGAAGCAACCGAATGCGAATGCGTTCCAGTTGGGTTTTGGAATACGTTTTGATGAATTCCCCCGTTCGAGTCATTCGCCGTTTGATAACGTCATACCCTTTGATCCGATACCGGGCCATGACAAAAAAGTGGTTTTTGAATTATTTAATGATTACGAATCCGATGGTTGGCTAAGACGGACAACAACAAAAATAAAAAAAAGAATTAGAACGAACTTGCTCTATAAATTCTTACGAATTAAATAGAAACAACTTAGAAGCGATCGTTGCGCTTTGGTTTGTGTTTGGCGTAGCAGTCCCTACAGTAAACGGGTCGGGCACCATCCGGTTGGAAAGGAACTTGCGTTTGCTTTCCGCAATCGGAACAGGTGACGTCGAACATTTGCCGTGGACCAGAATTAAACCGGTCGAAAGCCATTGTCTTTTCACTCCTATTATACTTTATCATCAAACCGAAGTTCAATGATATAGTAAATCCCATAAGACATCTTTTAAACCCGCGGTTTGGCTGGATTGCCGGTAAAACGACGTTTACAAGGGTTATTCGACCGAAAGGCCGTTTGGCATGGGCTTGTCCAGGCCCACTAACGAAAGAATGGTCACGCCATCGCCGACCGCCAAAAGCATTCCTTTGGACTCGATTCCCGCGATTTTTCGCGCGGCCAAATTCGAAACCACGATGATTTGCCGGCCGACCAATTGTTCCACGGAATACAAGGGACGCAGGCCCGAAACAATGGTACGCGGCGACTCCTCGCCGATATCGATCGAAAGCCGGAATAATTTGTCTTTTCCCGCCACGGGCTCCGCGGCCAGAATCGTCGCGGTCCGCAGATCCATTTTTTTGAATTCGTCAAACGAAATTTCGTCACTCATTTTTTTTCCTCCGAAACAAGGTTTTTTTCTTGAACTGGGTTTCATCGGGCGCAAGCGTTCCCTCGGTTTTTTCGGCCAGAATCGAATTCAGTCCAAACCAAATCCGGTTGATTCCCCCGATCCAAACCAAGAGCACGATGAACCACAAAAACAATTCCATGGTTGCAAACCCGAATACCGACGGCTGCCACAACGAAACAATCACGCCAAGCAAAAGCAACAGCAATCGTTGGGTACGATTCCCCCGGTTCGGCCAGTTTTTGGAATCCGTTTTCAGGACGAGACCCGCGCGGGCCTTGGAATACGACACCAAATTTGCGCCGCACACCGCCAAAAACGCGGCCAACGGAAAATCAAAAACAAAACCCAGGAAAAAAAATGTTTCCGAAATCCGGGCCACGGTGGCATCCAAAAAACTTCGCGTGGACGAATGACCATTCTGGATGTCCGCCAAACCGTCGTCCAAACCGTCCAACAAAAGGGAAATGACCAAAAATACGACCGCGATTTCGTAGCGGCTGCGCATGAAAAAAAAAGCCGCGATTACGGCCGCGGGAACCGAAAGAATCGTCACGGCATTCGGCGAAAGACCCATGGAATCCAATGGCCTCGCCAGCCACCGAAACAAAGGCTTTGACCAATCCCGAAATTGCGAAAACATGCCAAAAAACCAAAAAAAAACTATTTTCCACCCATCGGCGGTTCGCGTTTTCGGGTTAAAAAACGCCGAAACAAAGGAAACCGCAAGACACTCGCCGCAAACAAATTCACAGGACCCGTCGTGTGCACTTCGCGCACTCCGTTGTTTTTTACGAGATTTTTCCGGGCGTCCTCTAAGGAATCTCCGTCCACGTGCAAGTGGCAATTGCTGATTTCCCAGGGCAGATGCGCGTCGGAGCCAACAGAAAACGGTTTGTTATGTTGCAGCGCGTATTCGAGCGCACGATCGTTTCGCTCCATCAAGCGAATCCGCGCGTTAAAAACCTCAATCAAATCCACCCGCGGCAAAATATCATCCAAGCGCTGAAACTTTCGCGACGCCATGGGATTACGATTGTCAAACGGATGCGGAATCGCGACCAAACCCCCCTGGTCATGAATCTCGTCCAACACTTCTTCCACCAGGCTTTTTTTCAACGGCTGGTTCAAAAACAAACCCAGAATTTCCCCGGCAAAAGAAGATCCCCAATACACGCGTTGCTCTTGGCCCCGAATAAACATCCAATCCTGACGCTTGGCTTCGCGCTCCAAAACCCCCCATGAATTCGCGTTTCCATGATCTGTTGACGCCAAAACCACGCCTTGCTTTTTGGACCGGGAAATAAACGCTTTGGGTGACGTGACGCAATCGACCGAATACCACGTATGATTATGAAGATCCAATTTCATTCGAATGCCCTGTTAAAAAATAGGAACCAACCTGCTTAAAATAGTAAAATAGACTATTATTGACTATATATGAATACCACGGATATTCGCCGGGATTTTCCGGTTCTGGAACGCAAAATCAATGGAAAACACCTGGTGTATCTGGACAACGCCGCCACGTCCCTAAAACCCAAACAAGTCAGCGACGCCATGCACCGCTACTACATCGAAATGCCCGCCAATGTTCACCGAGGACTCCACCGATTATCCGAACAAGCCTCGCAAATCTACGAAGAAAGCCACAAAACCGTGGCCAAGTTCATCAACAGCTCCGAAACCGAAATCGCTTACATGCAAAACGCCACGGCCGCGATTAACGCCGTCATGTACTCGCTTCTTGAAAGCGGAAAACTCGATCACAAAGAAATCGTCATCAGCCGCGCCGAACACCATGCGAACCTCGTGCCCTGGCAATTCGCCGCCAAAAAAGCGCATGCCACCCTGAAATTCGTCGACTTGAATCCCGATTATACCCTTAACATGGACGACTTGGAACAAAAAATATCGGACCAAACCGCGATTGTCGCCATGGCCCACATTACCAACACGGTTGCCGCCATCAACGATGTCGCCAAAATCGCAAAAATCTCGCACGATCACGGCGCGTTGTGTCTGGTCGACGGCGCGCAATCTGTTCCTCACTTGCCCATCGACGTCAAAAAAATTGACTGCGATTTCCTCGCGTTTTCCGCCCACAAAATGCTCGGTCCCACTGGCATCGGCGTGCTCTATGGCAAAGAAAAACAACTGGACGCCATGGAACCGTTTCTTTACGGCGGAAGCATGATTCACTCGGTGACCTTGGAAACCAGCACGTGGAACAAACTGCCCGACAAATTCGAAGCCGGGACTCCGCCGATCGGAGAAGCGTTTGGATTCCAAGCCGCCGTGCAATACCTCAAAAAAATCGGAATGACCGAAGTCCGCGAACACGAAAAACAACTCGTCGGATACGCGTTGAAAAAAATGAGCGCGATTGACGGACTCCGAATTTATGGACCCAAAGACCCGAAAAAACAAGGCGGAATCATTTTGTTCGATTATCCGCGCTTGGGTTGCCATGAACTCGCCTTGGCGATGGATGAAGCCAACAACATCGCGATCCGAAGCGGAATGCACTGCGCCGAACCCATTGTTTCAAGCATCAATCCCAACGGTCTTTGCCGCGCCAGTTTTTACATTTACAACACCGAAGAAGAAATCGACTTGTTGGCCACCACCCTGGAAGAATTACTGGGCGCGTTTTCATGAAAAAAACCGTTGACGCCATTCTCTTTGATTTAGACCAAACCCTCGTCGATTTTTTGGCAATGAAACGGTATTCTTGCCGCGCCGCCATCCACGCCATGATCCAAAGCGGCTTGCACTTAAAACCAAAACAAGCCGAAAAACAATTGTTTGAATTATACGACCGCTTCGGAATCGAAGACCCGCAGATATTCCAAAGATTCCTCCGAAAAACCCAGGGAACCGTCAATTACCGGCTGCTTTCAAAAGCGATCGCCGCCTACCGCAAAGCGCAACCCAAAGTACTGATCCCGTACCCCAACACCCGCGCCGTCTTATTGCGCCTGCAAAAAAAAGGACTGAAACTCGGCATTGTTTCCGACGCGCCGCGACTCAAAGCCTGGACACGCCTGGCGGAAATGGAACTGGAAGATTTTTTCGAAACCGTCATCGGTTTTGAAGACACCAAAAAACTAAAACCAAATCCAGCGCCGTTCAAAAAAGCCGTTCAAAAACTCAAAACTTCCGCCTACAACATTCTTTTTGTGGGCGACAATCCGCAACGCGACATCGCCGGCGCCGCGGCCGCGGGAATGAAAACCTGCTGGGCCCAATACGGTTATCCAGCCCAATACTTCGGGAAAAAAAACACTGGAAAAAAGAAAATTTCACCGGATTACAAAATCGGTTCTTTTGCGGCGCTTGAAAAACTCGTGCAACGAATCAATTCACGGTAATATCCGCGACGACAAAATCATCCACGTATTCCTTGATTTCACCAGGAGAAATCTCCAGCAAGGTTTTGGAATTCCCTCCGCCCGAAAAAACGGAGGATTCCTGCATTACTTTTTCGTCACAAATCGTTTTGATGCCGAAAATACTGATGGGCGGCACCCCGCCGATTTCATACCCCGTGATCTCCAACACCTGTTTCGGATTGGCCAATTTCAATTGTTTGATTCCGAGCAAGGTTTTCACTTTTTCCATGTCCGCCTGGTCGCTTCCACGCAACAACAGCACAACGGGTTCACGGGTTTCATCCAGAAAAACAAGCGACTTGACGATACGCGAAAGCGGCGCCTGAACGAGTTTTGCCGCTTGAAAAGAAGAACCCACGTCGTCTTCGAACGGAATCAAACGAGCCTTAAGCTTGTTCACTACAATAAATTCGGATATCATCGCACACCCCACACAACTGAAAAAAGAAAAAAAGAAAAAGAAACCGGTATTAAAAACCGGCAACCGCAGGGGCTTTGATTCCCGCTTTGGAAGCCAACAAGGCGGCCTTGTCGGTTTTTTCCCACGAAAAATCGGGGTCGTTTCGTCCAAAATGACCGTACGCCGCGGTTTTAGCGTAAATCGGACGCAACAAATCCAGTTCTTTGATGATGTCCGCCGGCTTGAGATGAAAAACCTCGCGTACGGCGTGTTCAATGACTTCTTCGGAAACCTTTGCCGTTCCTTCGGTATGAACGAGCACGGAAACCGGTTCGGCGACTCCGATGGCATACGCGAGTTGAATTTCGCATTGTTCGGCCAAGCCCGCGGCAACGATGTTTTTGGCAATGTAACGCGCCATATAGGCCGCACTACGATCGACTTTGGTCGGGCATTTACCCGAAAAAGCGCCGCCGCCATGCGCCGAATGGCCGCCGTAAGAATCCACAATGATTTTTCGCCCGGTCAAACCGGTGTCAGCCGTTGGTCCACCCAATACAAAGCGACCGGTCGAATTGATGAACAGTTTCGTTTTTGCATCCAGCCATTTTCCGCAAACAGGCCGGATCACATGTTCCAAAATCTGTTCTCGCAACTCTTCCACAGACACGTTTTCGGAATGATGCGCTGCGATTACCACTGTTTCCAAGCGTTTGGCTTTTCCGTTTTCATACTCGACGGTTACCTGGCTTTTTCCATCCGGAAACAAACCCGACACAATATTCTTTTTCCGCACTTCGGATAACCGCATGGTCAAACGATGCGCCAAAACAATGGTCAAGGGAAGAAACTCCGGAGTTTCGTTACACGCAAAACCAAACATCAAACCTTGATCGCCGGCGCCTTGCTCTTTAAACTCGCCTTCGCCTTCGTTCACACCCTGCGCAATATCCGGGCTTTGACTGTGAATCGCGCTTAAGACAGCGGCATTCTTGAAATCAAAACCAATTTCAGGATACACATACCCGATTTCCCGGATCTTTTCGCGGGCAACATTCTGAAAATCCACTTTGGCTTTGGTGTTAATTTCCCCCGCCAAAATGCACAAATTCGTGGTCACAAGGGTTTCGATCCCGGTATGGGAATTGGGATCCTGCGCCAAACAAGCGTCCAAAATAGCATCGGAAATCTGATCCGCCACCTTATCCGGGTGTCCTTCGGTCACAGACTCGGATGAAAACAAATAGTTACCCTTCTTTATAGACATAAAAATCCTCCAAGCGATGAAATAATAGTGCCTCGAATTTTATTAATAATATTTGACAAAAATATTCCAATCAGAATACCATTTTTATGCCTTTTGGTGCATAAGCTAATTCATGCTACCCCAATTATCAGACATCAAAATCCGCCGCAAACAACTCGGAATCACGCAAAGCGAACTCGCACAGCAAACATCGGTTTCCCAATCACTCATCGCCAAAATCGAATCCGGAAAAGTGATTCCAAGCTACGAAAACGCCAAAAAACTGTTCGATTACCTGGATTCCGTCGAGGAAAAAAACCAGTTGATCGCCGGAGACCTGATGAACGACAAAGTCGTATTCATCGAAGCGGATTCACCGGTGAAAAAAGCGGTGCGATTGATGGAACAATACTCCGTATCCCAATTGCCCGTGGTCCGAAACGGACACGTCGTTGGAACCATCGATGAAAAAGACGTGTTAGGCCAAATAGGCAAAAGCAAAAATCCGGAACAAATCGCTTCTTCGCGGGTTGAAGACATCATGACTGACGCTTTGCCGCAAATCTCGAAAACATCCCCGTTCAAAATCGTCTCCGCACTCATGCAACACCACAACGCCGTGCTCGTGATGGAAAAAGGAAAAATCATTGGAATCCTGTCCAAATCCGATTTATTGAAATTAATCCTGAATCAAAAACGGAAAATCATCCAATTTTGAATTCGAAACTATTTTTTGAAATACTCGTATCCGATCGCGCCCAACGCCAACACGATCACACTGATGGAAACCCACAAAATCGGATCGGATTCCGAAACCGGTGCCAATTGCTGCGAAACATTCGTACACACACCCGCTTTGCACACGCTTCCCACATCACACGGCTCCCCCTCAGGTAATTGTCCCCCATAACACTGATTACGAATACAACGGCTAATACTGCACGCGGTGGAGACACCACAATCCGCATCTTTTTCACACGCTTTATTCTGCGGAACCAACGGAACCGTCACCGGATTCTGGCTTCCCGTCGGACTCGGAACAGTCACATCCAGGATTTCTCCCGGTTGTCTCCCGCAGTCCGTTGGACACGTGCGATCCGATTCTTGCACATCGCAAATCCCGTTTCCACAGCCAACCGCACAATCAAACGGACACGAAAAATTATTTTCGGTATGCGTACACGCACGATCACCGCAAACGTTGGGACAATCCAAGGGACATACCGACGCATTTTCATCCACTTCACAAATATTGTTACCGCACGAAACACTCGTTGAACCGCCGCCAGCAGGTTCAAACAACACGTCCACGCTTTGCGCCG
>Ga0209541_10007186_pt1 | contig 18789 bp, 19 predicted proteins | sample RifCSPlowO2_01_FD_184027 | JGI IMG/M metagenome (GOLD analysis project Ga0209541, IMG submission 184027) | Groundwater microbial communities from Rifle, Colorado - Rifle CSP2_plank lowO2_0.1 (SPAdes) (version 2) | ecosystem: Environmental > Aquatic > Deep subsurface > Groundwater | place... | reverse complement strand
CAACAAAAAAAACAAAATGCTGACCCGCATCTACGGCACTTGTTGGCCGACTCAAAAAGAATTGGATGACTACCTTAAAATGAGAGACGAGAGTCTTGTCAATGATCATAGGATCTTGGGGAAAAAACTAGACCTTTTTGCCTTTTCTGATCTGGTAGGCAAAGGGTTAGTAATGTATACACCTCGTGGAACAATAATAAAGAATGAACTCAAAGAAGCTCTTATACAAATAAGTAAAAATTATGGAGTTCAGGAAGTAAATATTCCCCATATGGCAAAAATTGATCTGTATAAAATTTCAGGACATGCAGATAAATTTTCTAACGAACTATTTAAAGTAGTTAGCCACTATGACGAAGAATTTGTATTAAAGCCCGTAAACTGTCCCCATCACACACAAATTTACGCTTCCAAGCAAAGAAGCTATCGCGATTTACCTATTAGATATATCGAATCTACTCAGCAGCACCGTGATGAAAAACCAGGTGAAATCGGAGGATTGAATAGATCGAGATCATTTGAAATTGATGATGGTCATACTTTTTGCACCCCAGATCAAATAAAGCAAGAAGTGATAAATACAGTAAAAATAATTGAAGAATTCTATACTGCTCTTGGAATGTGGGGTAAACATTGGGTGTCTCTTTCTTTTAGGGATCCAAAAACTCCAGAAAAATATATTGGCGATCTACCCGACTGGGAGAAAGCACAAATAATGTTGCAAGACATTTCCGACGAACTCAATCTTGGAGCGAAAGTCATGATTGGCGAAGCTGCATTGTATGGTCCAAAAATCGATATTATGCTCAAAGACGCTCTGGGTAATGATCGCCAACTTGGAACCGTTCAAGTAGATTTTGCAATGCCAAAGAGGTTCTCCCTTGTCTATGTGGATAAAGATGGCTTAGAAAAAACACCCGTAATGTTGCACAGAGCAATACTTGGGTCATATGGGCGATTCATTGCTAATTTGATTGAAAGCACTGGGGGAGCATTTCCCACTTGGCTGGCACCGGTTCAGGCTATCGTCTTACCCATTTCTGACAAGCATCAAGAGTATGCGCAAAAAGTAGTCGACCAGTTGAAAGAAGCCAGGGTCAGGGTTGAACTGAATGACAAAAATGAACCCCTCAACGCTCGAATTCGCGACGCCGAAATGCAAAAAGTACCCTATATCTTGGTCGTGGGTGACAAAGAAGCCGGATCAGATTTAGTCTCTGTGCGTCATCGGCACTCTAAAGATAGTCAGACACAATCTATCATCGAGTTTAGTTCTCAAGTCAGAGATGAAATTGCCAAGCGAACTAATAATTGATATAATCCAGGTAATCTAGTGAGTACGCCAGGGTACCGTATTAATCATCAAATATCAGCAAAGCAACTACGCCTTTTGCGTGATGATGGCACCCAAGTTGGCGTAGTCACTCTTGAAGTAGCACTTTCCCAAGCCCAAGAGCTCAAAGTCGACCTGGTCGAGATTGCCCCTCGAGCCGTGCCTCCAGTGGCCAAGCTGATTGACTTTAAAAAGTTTTTGTATCAGCAGTCCAAAAAGGAGCAGGCGGCCAAATCAGCGGCTAAAAAGGTGGATCTCAAAGAAGTCCGTCTGACTCCGTTTATCGCCCAAAACGACTTTGACACCCGCATTCGGCATGCCAGAGAATTTTTGGTAGATGGCAATAAAGTGCGCATCACTGTAAAATTTGTCGGCCGCCAGCTGTCGCACCGGGAATTCGGTAGTCAGACCATGGATCGAGTAGTGACAGCTCTTACTGATATTGCGAGAATCGACCAGCCGGGCAAGTGGATGGGCAAGCAGTTTATAGCTACATTTACACCAGTTAAGAAAAAGTATGTTCAAACAGAAAACCAGAAAATCAGTACTGAAGCGGTTCAAAGTCACTCCAACGGGCAAGGTCACCCATAGGTCTTCCTTTGGCCGGCACTTGCGCTCCAGTAAATCAGCCTCGCAAAAGCGCCGCTTTAAGCAAACTTCCACTTTAGATAATGTCCGGGCGCGTAAAATAAAGCGCATGCTCGGACTGGCCTAATATATGCGAGTCAAATCACCCAGACGTCAACGCCACAATAAACTTCTGACCCAAGCCAAAGGCTACCGCATGACCAAGCACCGGCTGTACAAAGTAGCTAAGGAAGCTGTGACCCACGCTGGTCAATACGCTTTCGCCGGACGCCGGCTACGCCGCCGACAACTGCGCCAGACCTGGATAGTCAGATTAAATGCAGGATTGCGAACCCTAGGAATTACTTATTCCAAATTTATTTCGGCCATGAAAAAAGCCCGTATCGAACTCGACCGTAAAATCCTTGCCGACTTGGCTGTGCGCCAACCCCAAGTTTTTAAACAGATAGTTGACAGGATCAAAGCTAAAGTTTAAGGTTATCTCATGCCCACGCTCACCCGGCAAATTATTAAAGACGTTGTTTCTGAAGAAGTTAGATTGGCGACTGGTGAAATTAAGGGTGAATTTAAGAATCTCGAACTAAAATTCGGTAACCTCGAACTAAAGGTTGACAGTCTCGATCAAAAGGTCGACACGGTCATAACTCAACTAACAGATATTGCTGGCCAGTTCAAAAAATTCGACGAAGAGCAAGTAGTTCTTTCCGGTCAAATGAGTGACCGAACAGATCGGATCGAGAAACTAGAAGTTGCCGCTTTTGGCACCGCCGCCGCATAAGTATGAAAGAATTTGTAGAAATGCTGTTAAACCCGGAGAATATTATTCCAACCACAACCCTAAGTCTGCTTGTCATTGGCATTATATCGGGATTTTTTGTAATACCTAGAGCAATGTGGGTCCACCATAAAGTGATGAAAGACTTAAGCAAATCAAAATAGGGAGGTTGGACTGTAATTGTTGTACTCCCCGAAAGGGGATTTTTTATTGTAAAATCAAGTAAGTGAAAGGTAAGTTACAAAATATTAAAAGTGAGGCCGTGGGGATGATCATGGTGGCTAGTGGTGGTGAAGAGATAGAGCGACTGCGGGTTCACTACTTAGGTAAAAAGGGGATATTGGCCGAAATTGCTGCAGAAATTCCCAAGCTGCCCCCGGAAGACAAAGCCGAAATCGGTGAAGTATTTAATGATGTCAAACAGGCAATTAGCAATGCCTTGGGAGCTGCACAGACAAATATTCAGGCTACCAATTCTACTACCACAGTTGATACGTCCCTTCCTGGAGTTAAACCTCCACTTGGTCATTTGCACCCAGTAACTAAAGCTATTGAAGAAATCAGTTCAATCTTTGAAAAAATAGGATTCGTCAGAGTTCGATACCCCGAAGTAGATTGGGATTGGTATGCCTTTGAGTCCTTAAACATGCCCAAAAGTCATCCTGCCAGGGACGATATAGAAACTTTCTTTGTAGACGCCCCTGAAAACTCCCGCTACGGTAAAATGGTTCTTACGCCCCAAACTAGTAATGGTCAAGTCCGGGAGATGGAACGACTAAAGGCACCACCTATTCGTATGATTAATATTGCCAAGTGTTACCGCCGTCAATCCGATGTTTCCCACACTGCCATGTTTCATCAATTTGAAGGCCTGTGCATCAATTCCGATATTAATATTACCAACCTTAAGGGTACTATTGATTATTTCTCACAACAGTTTTTTGGACCAGAGAGAAAAACCAGATTACGTCCTAATCATTTTCAATTTACGGAACCATCTTTCGAAGTTGATGTTATTTGTGATATTTGCTTAGGAAAAGGCTGTCGGCTCTGTAAAGAAGGCTGGCTAGAATTAGGTGGTGCAGGTATGGTTCATCCTAACGTTCTAAAAGCTGGCAAAATAGATACCACTAAATATTCAGGATTTGCTTTCGGGTGGGGAGTAGAGCGTACTTATATGATGAAGTCCGGCATAAAAATCGACGACTTGCGATTGTTATATAGCAACGATATTAGATTTTTAACCCAATTTTAATATGCAAATACTTATTCCTGATTCGTGGCTGAGAGAGTATTTGAAAACTAAAGCTACTCCCAAACAAATTCAAGAAGCTTTATCTCTCTGTTCTGCCTCTGTTGATCGACTGCATAAAGTAGATGGCGACTTTGTGTATGACATTGAGATTACTACTAATCGGGTCGACCTAATGTCTGTTATAGGCATTGCTCAAGAAGCTGCAGCAGTTCTACCGCAGTTTGGTCATCCTGCAAAGCTGATCAAGAATCCTTTAAACGATAAACCCAAAGTAAAATCAGCCAAGGCTGTGGATTATCTTAAAGTACAGCTTGATCCTAAGCTCTGCTCCCGCTTCACGGCATTACTAATTAAAAATGTTACCGTTAAGCCCTCACCAGATTGGCTAGTTAAAAAGCTAGAACTAGTTGGTATGCGGGGATTGAATAACGTGGTTGATATAAGTAACTACTTAATGCATCTTCTTGGCCAACCGGTTCACACCTTTGATTATGACAAAATTATTCACCACAGCATGATACTGCGTGAGAGCAGACCGGAAGAAAAAATTATTACGTTAGACGGTAAAAACCACACCCTGACTGGTAAAGACATCATCATTGCAGACGGCTCTCTGAGACTTATTGATCTATGCGGAATCATGGGGGGATTAAACTCTGCTGTAGATAAAAACACTAAAAATGTACTGTTATTCGTTCAAATATATGAACCTTTCCATATTCGTAAAACTTCCATGTCTACTGCAATTCGTACCTCAGCGGCAGTATTATTTGAAAAGGGATTACCGCTAGAGAATGTTCCACCTACAATTTCCTTAGGAACGGATCTGTTTATACAGCTAACTGGAGGCAGGCCAGAATCAGCAACTTTAGATATCTCATCCACAATCACAAAAGATAAAATCGTAAAACTCGATCCCAAGTTTATAAATCAGAGACTGGGAATAAACATATCTACTAAAACCATCACCAAAATTCTGACAAGTTTGGGGTTTACAATTAAAAACTCTCAAGTCTTAGTTCCTCCTCGCAGACATTTAGATATCACTCAACCCGAGGACTTAGTGGAAGAAGTGGCTCGAGTGTACGGTTATCACAATCTACCGTCTACTTTAATGACTGGGCAATTACCAACACCAATCCACGATAAAACTTTTTATTGGGAAAGCAAAATTAAATCTGCTTTATCACATTGGGGTTTTACTGAAGCCTACACTTACTCTTTAGTAGCCCAGGATTCCGGATTAAAACTGAAAAATCCTCTCAGTTCCGAGTGGACTTACTTACGTACATCTTTATCTCCGTCCCATTTGCAAATAATTGATGAAAATTTAGGTCGGGTGAAAGAAATAAATTTATTTGAAATAGCCCACGTCTACTTGCCTTACAAAAACGATCTTCCCAAAGAAATGCTCCACCTCATTATTTCCAGCACCAACAAAGATTACCTTCGTCTTAAGGGAGTAATAGAAGCTCTTAACATGGAATTAGGAGTTACTTTAACCAGCACAATCGTAGAACACGACCATGCACTAACGAGCGAGATTGATTTAACTTGGCCATTATTACATGCCACCCCAACTAAAACATATATGCCAATTTCTAAGTATCCGCCCATTATTGAAGATATCAATGTTATATACACTGGAAACTATGCTGAACTGGTTAACAAGATTAAAAAATTAAGTAATTTAATTACCGACATTGAACTTGTTGACAAATACGAAAATAAACTCACTCTGCGCATCACTTACCACTCAACATCTAAACAACTCTCATCTTCAGACATAGCTCCAATTCGCGATAAGTTAGAATCTACCCTCTAGCTCCGTTATTTTCACTCAGATACCCTGTAATCAGTTTAATTGCGTTTATGAGCTTATCTGGAGCCTCATTGGGAATTTTTTTGTTAAATTCATTTTTTTCCTCATCGAATTTTTCCCTATCCGCGTCTCCGCCAAAAAATCTATTTCTGATTGTATACCATTGGGTCAGCAATATTAAATCTTCCTCTGGAATTTCGCCTTGATAAACTTTTCTTGCTAGTAGCTCACGCGCTTTGGGCCATCCAGATCTAAAACTCTCACGCTCATGATGCAACCCTCCGGCAGTTCCGGTTGTCGGAAACTGTCTTATACTCATCTACGCTTATTTTATCACCCTTATGCAACTAGGGAGACGGGGAAGGAGTCGGGAATGGGGTGGGTGAGGCATCCCAAGGCTGATTGACGCCGATAGTAATGTCTTTGGTAACTTGTTGTCCCGACTCATCGAAAACTCGCACTTCCAGGCGGTGAGATCCGGTAGGTAAGTTGATCACCACTTCCCAAGGAGAGTTGGTTAGTGCCTCTTTGGTCTGACCGTCTACAATAAACTCTACTTTTTTGATGGTATAAGGAGATGAAATATTGGCTCTAATTTTGACGTCATTAGAATTTAGCTGACTTTTATCACCCGGTTCGGCAATATTTAAATTCAGTCCATTGCCGGAATCGCAACCCTCGACTGGAGGATGATAGCGGGGATCACCCTGCTCGTTTAGCCAGCTTAAAACGCCTTCTTGCCACTTATTTTGGCCGTCCTTACCAAAAGGGTCTTCCTCTTTGAAATAGAAATATTCTTTTGTCTCGCCGTTACAGTTGCGCACCAGGCGGTGAATGGGATCTACTCCGGTCGGTTCGGTGCCAGCAATAAAGTATTCTTGTTTGGCAGTAAAACCATCATGGGCTGGATAACCGGAAATTTTATCCACTTCCAGCGACACAATGCCGGGTGGGGGGACAAAGGGTTCATCACCCCGATTAGCCATGGCTGCCAAAATTATGCGCCGCCAGATAGGAGCCGCTCCGGTAACTCCCGAAGCTACTTCTTTCATGGGTGAATTGTCATTATTACCTACCCACACTCCCACCACCGGGCCGCCGGCAGTCCAGCCAATAGTCCAGTTATCGCGTTTGTCATTGGTGGTCCCGGTTTTGACCGCAATGGTCCGACCAGCGACATTGATCGCCGATCTGGCTCCAAAAGTGATCGATCTGGCGCCGGGATCAGACAGGATAGAAGAAATAATAAAGGCCTCTTTGTCTGAGATGACCTGCCTGCCGGCAGGCAGGCCTGTTTTTACTTCTTCCAATACCCGCCCAGTGGCATCGGTAACTTTGAGAATAGCTACCGGTTCTACTCGCTTCCCTCCATTGGCAAAGGCCGAATAAGCTGAAGCCAAATCAATCAGCTTGACTTCTCCTCCACCCAAAGCTACCGATAAGCCTACCCTAGATAGATTCTGGGCGGTCGGTTGTAAAGTGGTCAGGCCCATTTCATAACCGAGCTGCATCATATCTTTTATCCCCACCAGCGACAGCATTTTGACGGCCGGGACATTAATGGAATTACCCAAAGCATCCCGCAGCAGCAACGGACCTCTAAATTTACCATCATAATTTTCCGGCACATACTCCGGTTTATCTCCCGCGGGAAATGAGGTTTTGGCATCCATTAGCAGTGTAGCCGCGGTATAACCTTTTTCCAACCCGGTCAAATACACGACGGGTTTGATAGCCGACCCGGGCTGACGGGATGCAGTGGTCACATTAAACTTGCCGTCGTAATCCGGATCATCCCAACCTTTACTCCCTACCATAGTCAATATCTGACCCGTAGGAGAATCTATCACCATGGCGGCACCATTGGTAATATGCAAATTTTTAACTTTGGCAATTTCTTCTGTTAAGGCATTTTGAGCTTTTGTTTGTAAGTCCAAATCTAAAGTAGTTGTCACCCGCAACCCCCCCTGTTCCACCACGTCTTTGCCATATCGGCTCTCGAGGATATTTTTGACAAAAAATACGAAATGTGGGGCTTTGAGTAAGCCAGAAGGAGTAGCTAGTGTTAATTTGGCCACCTCCTGTTTGGCGGTCAGCTCCTGATCACGATTGATATAGCCATCTTCGCGCATCCGCCGCAAGACTTCCGCCGCCCGATCGACATACAACTTACCAGCTATAGGAGAATAGCGGGTGGGTGATTGGGGTAATCCCGCCAGCACTGCCGACTGAGCTAAATCTAGATCTGCCACTGATTTACCAAAATAGGATTCCGAGGCAGATTGGACTCCCCAGGCAGTGCCGCCATATGGAGCTTCATTGAGATACATTTGCAAGATTTGATCCTTCGTGTAATGTCGCTCAACTTGCACTGTGAGAATAAACTCTTTCAGCTTACGGGTTAAAGTGCGCTGCTGAGTCAGCAGGACGTTTTTTACCAGCTGCTGGGTGATTGTCGATCCACCCTGGACTCGCCGGGTAAACAAAGTGTTAAAAATGGCCCGGGCAATGCCGGTGACATCAAACCCGTGGTGGCGGTAAAAATTCTTGTCTTCAATAGCTACGGTTGCCTGCTGCAAGGCCAGGGGTACTTGGTCAAGAGTTATTGGAGTGCGGCGCTGGTCTTCAAATACATCATAGAGCAGCTTGTTGTTGCGGTCATATATTTTGGTAGCAAAGCCTTCCCGACGCACTACCCGATCCGGATCTGGTAAATCTTTGGCGTACCAGGCAAACAGACCCACCAGTCCCATTGTGCCCGCCACAACCAATATCAGGGCTAATCCTGCCAATTTAACCAGTAACCGGGATTGGTATATATTCTTGCGCAACCGCATGTTGTAATATCATATCAGGTATGATTTTGAATAAAAAACAAAAGAAGCTGTGGGTCATCCTGGTGACTATCTCCACTCTGGCTTTGATTGCCGCCTCCATCCTGCCATATATATTGAGGTAAGATAAGGGCATGAATTTGACGGATGGGATAACTTCACTTCCCGGCATTGGCTCGATCATGGCCAATAAACTAGCCAAATTAAATATTGCCTCGGTTTTTGATTTACTGTACCATCTGCCATTTCGCTACGAAGACCGCCGGCTAATTAGCCCCGCCCGCGGGGTGCAAATAGGGGAAAACGTCACGGTAGTAGGAACTCTGTCACCGGTTAAAAGCGTGTTTACTAAAAATGGCAAACGGCTGCAAACTGCCACTCTGACTGATGGATCTGGAACACTTCCAGTAATTTGGTTTAACCAAACTTTTTTAAGCCGGGTATTTACCTCTGCCAGTGAAGTAGCCTTGTTCGGTAAGGTAGAATTTTTTGGTCGCAAGCCAACGCTGATCTCTCCCGAATATGAATTAGTCACCAGCCAGGACTCAATTCATTTACGCCGCCTGGTTCCCATTTACCCGGAAACTGCGGGTCTTTCTTCCAAATGGCTGCGCAGTAAAATCTATGCCTTGCTAGCTAGTTTACCCCTGGATGACTTTCTGCCTGAATCTGAGGGATTGCTGGCTTGGAAACAGGCTCTGTATACCATCCATTTTCCCAATAGCCTTGCCGATGTAGCCGTCGCCCGGCACCGACTGGCTTTTGATGAATTGCTCCTGTTACAGTTGGCTGCAAGTTTAAGAAAACAGCAATGGGCAGCTACCCAGCTGGCCCATTCCTTTACGATTGATCAAGCCAAAGTGCTGCAGTTTTTATCCCGGCTGCCTTTCACTTTAACCATTTCCCAAAACCAAGCTATTAAAGACATCTTAAGCGATCTGGGCCAGTCTCGCCCCATGAACCGGCTGTTGGAAGGCGATGTCGGCTCGGGCAAAACTATTGTCGCCGCCGTAGCGGCTTACTTAGCTTATTTAAACGGTTACCAAACACTGCTTCTAGCTCCCACCCAAATACTTGCTACCCAGCATAACCAAACTTTATCGGCTCTCTTTAAGCCGTTTGGCATTGATATTGGTCTAGTTACCGGTAATAGCAAAAAGCGAATAGCAAATAGCAAAATTATCGTGGGAACCCACGCATTGTTATCGGCAAACTTCAATAATGCAGGATTGGTCATTATTGACGAACAGCACCGCTTCGGGGTGGCCCAACGGGCTTTGGCCGCGTCTCTAAGTAAAGCACCTCATATTTTAACAATGACTGCCACCCCAATTCCTAGAACCATTGCTCTGACCATGTATGGGGACTTAGACCTGTCAACCCTCACCGATATGCCGTCTGGCAGAATCCCGGTTAAGACTTGGGCCATCCCGGAATCTAAACGAGATGCCGCCTATAAATGGATTTCTTCTCAAATCTCAAATCTTAAGTCTCAGATCTTTATTGTTTGTCCATTTATCGAGGAGAGTGAAACGCTAACAACAGTCAAAGCAGCCACAGCTGAATTTGCTACTCTATCGCAAATATTTGCTGGCTTTAAGTTAGGACTATTGCACGGTAAACTCAAAGCGGTTCAAAAGGATGAGGTTATTGCCAAATTTAGGGCCGGAGAGTATCACATCCTGGTTACCACTCCGATAGTCGAAGTCGGTATCGATATTCCCGCAGCTTCAATAATGGTAGTTGAGGCAGCTGATCGATTTGGCCTGGCTCAATTGCACCAGCTGCGCGGTCGGGTAGGCCGAGGAGGCCAGGCAGCTTATTGTCTGCTGTTTGCTGATCAGATTACCCCCAGGCTACAGGCCATGCAAACTCACCACGCCGGAATAGAGTTAGCCGAAATTGACCTTAAATTGCGCGGACCGGGAGAAGTGTATGGATTGACCCAACATGGTTCACCCCACTTCAAGGTAGCCAGCTATGCCGATTTGGATTTAATTAGCCAGGCCAAAGCTGCCGCTATTGCCCTACTGCCCCGCTTAGATAAACTGCCGGTCTTGCGTAGCTTGGTAGAAAAAGATAAAATCGGTCTAGTTAGTTCAAACTAATATGACCCCACTACCTAAACGCAGATGGTCCACCTGCCGCCAAGGCAAGCGCCGGGCTGCTCATAATTTAGCCTTACCAGCTTTAATTGCCTGTCCCAATTGTCACCAACCTACCCAGTCCCACCGGGTATGTGCCCATTGCGGCTACTACAAAGGCAAAAAAGTAACTCGTTGATATGTCATCTGAGGCAGAAAAACCATCATTTGCTAAGGACTTGGCACTTGCATTAATGTTTGGATTCACAGGACAATTTTTACAAGCAATTATCCCTGAGTTCATTCCCGTTAATACTCTAGTCGCCCACTCAATAAAAGACGTTTTTTTGGCAGCGGCTGTCGCCTCCACACTGTACAGAGGAGGATTATCTCATGCGGGGGCAATTGTGCTCGCTTTTTTGGGAGCAAGCAGTGTTGAAGTTGCTCAAGGTGTAGCTCAACATTTAAATATCATCCCAAGCGGATATTCAGAATTTGATTTCTGGGCTTACGGGATAGGGGCGGTTTTTCTCTGGCCAATCTGCTTTCTAGGAGCAAGAAAGCTTCATCCAATCTCTCATTAATGTATCATGCATCGATGCATAATGCATTAAGTCAGAAAATACTTCTTTTGGGTATTTTTCCCAGAGCAGCCGGTAAGGCATATTTAAACAAAATATCCTTTAACACTTGCTTCAAAGCGTTACTAGCTTTAACCTTTTGCACTATTGCAACTACCACATCACTTTTTTCTTGCGCATGTTGATAAATCAATCTGAATCTGTTGGCAGTAGCTCTAGTTACATGTAGAGTCTTGGATATCTGAACATCAGTATAACCATCGTCAATCAGCACAAACGCTACCAATCTTTTGGCCACCATTAAATACTCCGATTCAGATAATAAGGCTTTCAAAAGCGATTCCATTTCCTTCGCCACATTAATTCGTACCAATTCTTTCAAAAACAAACTCTTTATTTTCTCTTCTTCTTCATTAGACAGGGCCCATTGGGAAAGAGGAGTCATAATGTTATTGTATCATGCATCGATGCATGATACACTAGCTACTTTCACTAATAACTGACATAATTAATCTATGAAAACGGCAACGGATCCCCGGCATAAAAGAAGAGAATACTTAGTACAGCAGTTATTTGCCGCCGGCTTTCACAAACACTCCAGCCCCAGCGTGGAGCAGATTTGGAAACACCTAGATCAAATCGACCCCCTGATTATCGCTGCCGCTCCCGAGTGGCCCTTGGATAAACTCAATCACATGGATTTGGCCATCCTACGGCTGGCCGTATATGAATTAGTAGTTGACAAAGGCGAGCCATACAAGGTTATTATTGATGAAGCCGTGGAACTGGCCAAACAGTTTGGGAGTGATAACTCGCCGAACTTTATTAATGGAGTGCTAGGCCACATCGTTACTGATGAGATTAAAGCAAGCGATTCTTGAATTTCTGGCCAATGAGTTACATTTAGAAACTTCGGCCATTACCGAGGAGACCAGTTTTACTGAACTGGCAATTGATGCAACCCAGCTAACTGACTTGCTGTCTCGGCTCCAAGAATCTTTAGGCATTATTTTACCCGAAGACAAGGTACCCACTATTACTACAGTAGGGGACCTACTGGACCTCGTCGACGATCCCCACGATTTAGAATGAAAACAGTCTCAGCGTACTTTAGTCACCAACCCCTGTTTAATCAGGCGCTGACCCACCGTTCGTATTGCAACGAACACCCGGGACGGCAGTCTAACGAACGGTTAGAATTTTTAGGCGACTCAGTTCTATCTATTATTATTTCCCACCGCTTGTACAAATTACTGCCGGGACAACCGGAGGGAGAACTGACTGCCCGCCGCTCCGCTTTAGTCCAAACCTCAACCCTGGCCACCAAAGCCAAGCAGTTGGATTTAGATAGACTGCTCCTTCTCAGCCGGGGGGAAGAAGACAGTGGAGGTAGATCTAATTCTTCGCTTCTAGCTAACACCTTTGAAGCCGTCTTGGGCGCCTTGTACATGGATCAGGGATTAGCAGTGTGTGAAGAGTACCTCACGGATATTTTTCTGGACGCAGAACTGGCCCAGCAAGAATTTGTCAGAGACCCTAAATCTAATTTGCAGGAGCAAGCCCAAGCCCGAGGACTGGGTACCCCTTCCTACTCCACAGTGGCTACCCAGGGACCGGATCACGCCAAGCAGTTTACCGTTGCTGTAGCTGTCAAAGGCCAACAGGTTGGCATAGGTACGGGTAATAGTAAACAGCGAGCCGAAGCGGCCGCGGCCGAGTCAGCCTTGGTCAAACTGGAAAAGAGTGGTAAAATCAAACCATGATCAAGATTAGACTTAGTCCAGTCGGTATGAAGCGGGCTATAAAATGGCATATTGTGGTGGCCGAGGAGAATTCTAAAGTCACCGGGCCAGCCATTGATCTGATAGGTTATTATCTACCGAAGGAAAAAAAACTGGAGATTGACCAGTCCAAACTCACAAGCTGGCTGACCAAGGGAGCCCAGCTTACTCCAACTGTGCGTAAACTATGCAAGATTTCTTAATATTTTTACTCACTCCACTTCTTTCACAACCTGACCAATTAGTCATTAAGCTTTCAACCTATAACATCGCCATTTCAATAGCCCCCGAAGATATGGGCCGGGTTATTGGTAAAGGGGGAGCAGTCATTTCAGCAATGAGAAATTTAATGCGCACTTATTGCATCAGTCACCAAATTCCCTTCACTACCATCACTATTACTGAACCCCAATCCTAAAAAAATACCTATTGAAACGGAGCTAAGTTAACTCCGGCATCGAGAGAAGTTTCAACTTGGGGCAGAGTAGTGTAATTACCAAGCTGAGAGCGAATTTGAGTCAATGAATTCGAAATATCCGGCACTTCATATTGAGCCCCAGACGGAAGTTTAGCCAATAGGCTCCACGCTCCTTCCACGGTTAGAATTGCCTTTCCCATAGCCATCTTTACTTGATTGACTTCAACCAAAGGCAGGCTAGTTTCCAAGATGGCCAGGGTTTGCTGCAGTTGATACATATCGGTAATTTGCAAAGTCACCTCTAATTCCAAAGCATCTGAACTAGTGGCTGATATTTCACCTATCTGGCCCCGAAAACCTTCAAATATAGCCCCGGAAGCCGAGGCGGCCTGCCCAATTTGAGCCAGGAGAACAGATATGTTTTTGTTTGCGGGCAAGACTTGAATCAAGTAATCCAAATTTTGCCGCTCAGTCACTAAGTCCGCCGCTTGCAATTTGGCAAGTTTAGTACGTAACTGAGCCTCTATTTCCACATTTTTTTGTAGCTGGGACTGGCGGGCAGTAAATTTATCCCACAACCCTAAATTGCCAAATAACATAGTCATGCTTGCTAAAATCACCACCACTACTACTGCGGGATAACTGATCCAACTCCAGGCTTTCATGGCTGACTACTCCTTCCCAGTCCCAAATTAATTTGCCATTGACCTTGAGAAATTCTGGATAAAGCGGCAATGTTTACTGCCTGAAATTTATTTTGTAAACCGATAGCATAAGTTTCTAAACTGGTCGAGTCTGAGCCAACAACCGCTACTTTCTGATCATCCGTTAAGGATAAATACTTCCATTCTGTCACGCTACCCGTACCCAATTCGGAAGCAATCTGGGCCAAATCTACCCGATCATTCAAAACCTGATTAATTAATTTTATGCGGTCATCTTGCTGGCGCAGGACCGCCTCCACTTCAGCCAGCTGTCCTACTTGAGAAGTCAAGTTGGCAATCTGAGTCGAAACCGTGGTCGTTTGATTAGTCAAATACCAACTCCGACCAGCTAGGCCCGCCAACAACAACACGTACCCCACCAAAACAACCGTGCTGAGGATAGTTATTTTGTGTTTGAGACTGGATAGGTTTGCATTCGCAACCGCAGAAGTGGGCAGTAAATTAATCATCTCTTTGAGCAAGTCCCACGGCTACAGCATAAAATGGCTCATGACCCTTTAGTGCCACCAGTTGAGACTTGTCTACCTCAACTCGGAGCAGGGGATTGCCTACTATTACCTCTAATCCCAAATTAGAAGACAGTTGGTTCACTATGTCTGGTAAAACGGCTATCCCACCCGATAATACAACTGATTTAATCGCTTCACCGACATGCTTACTTACATAAAAATCTATAGTTTTTCTCACTTCTGAAGAAATAACCCCCAAAATCGGTTTCATAGCTGTCAGTAACTTACCACCTAAGTAACTTGCCGAAAAACCATAGGTATTTTTGTAACTTTCGGCCTGAGAAGTCTCCAGACCCAAGGTGGTTTCAATAGCCCGGGTAAAAGCCTCTCCAGCCGTAGGAACGGTTCGGGTAAACAGCAAAGTTCCGGTTCTGACTATGCCAATTTCAGTATTTCTGGCCCCAATATCAACTACGACCATCAGAGGGTAGTTAGACAACATGACAGAACGCGCCGTGGCGGCCAGCTCAGTTTCAAAGGCTACCGGATCTAAACCTGCGCTCTCAATGACCTGCCGATACGCCTCTACTAGAACTTTGCTAGCTGCCACCAATAATACTTCCATATTCCCGGTAACTTCGTCCTTTTTTACCACCTGGTAACTCCACACTGCTTGATCAATAGGCATGGGGATATATTGCTCTACCTGCCATTGCAAAGCCTGAGCAATTTCATTATCAGGTAAAACTGGCAGTTCTACCAAATGAGAAGAAACTTTTTCCTCAGGTAGTGAAGCCACTACCCGCCGACTGCGCACACCAGCTTCCTTTACCATTTTAACCAGCGTTTGAGCTATGGTGGCCATGTGGGCAGTTTCTGATATTTGGACTCCACTCGCAGGACAGGAAGCAGCAGCCAATAGTTTCCATTTATCAGATTTTGTTTGAACCAGTTCAACCAACTTAATTGATGCCGAGCCAATGTCTAATCCAATTTGGGGCAGGCGACTCATATTATTTACTCAAACTTCTTACTTAAACTTCCGCCGGAAAAAACGGCGTTGTCTAAATAAGGCAGGGGGTCGGGATATTTTTTAATCACTTGTACCCGCCGGCTAGTCTGGCCGGACTGGCCAGTGGAAGTCATTAACTGTCCCTGGGCCGGAAAATCGGCGCCGCCGCTGGCTACGCCAATAGTTGTCAAGTTGTCCCCGTTATAATATGGTTTAAGCCGTAAAAACAACAAGGTATTACTCGACGCTACCCCCAACCCCCCGGCATTTAACGCGGCTTGAAAGTTAATGTCTTTCTTATAGGAGTAGGTTTGGCCGGTAGGACAGCCGGAAACACCGTTGTCTACATTAACAGCTCCAGGGATCCCATTACCAGGATCATAAACATTCCGGCTGGCAAATTTGCCAGAGCCATTTTGGTAATACATGATCGCTTCCAAAGCCGGAGTTGCTCCCGTGGCTTGCCAACAAACAGTTGCTTTTGTCCCGGTGTAAGAAAGCGCAGTGTCGAAAGTACCATCAGCTTTATAGGGAGTTAAAAATAGGGTCACTGCCTCACCGGCTCTTACTCCTTCCGAGAAAACCACCTCGGGATCGTTCCCATATTGGCTGGACGCCGGGACTATATAAGTTCCAGTCGAACCCACACTGACAGGCGATCCTATTGCCACCGTGCCAGATAGAGCTGCTTCAATGCCCGCTTCAGCTGCTGACAAAGCCCGGGCTGATTCCTCTTGAGTCGCAGAAATGCCTACTTCGGTAACGCTACGGGAAGAAATAGCCAAGCCGACCGTAATTATTACCGATAACAATAATAAAACCAATATCAAAGCCTGCCCTGCGCGCATGTCTTTATTATGGGAGTCAGGTGTCTTCCTTGTCAACCACGCTTTAAGCCTGACCTATAGTCTTGACAGATTGTGAGGATGTGGTACAATAAGAAGAGTATGAACAGGGTACTATTTAGAGCCTTGTTTGATCAGGCTTAGCCTGGCAATTATTTAACCCCGCTTCGGCGGGATTTTTAAAATGTCCTGCCTGCGATATGTGTAGGCAAAATATAAATTATGAGTGCAGAAGCTGTTGGTATCCATGCGACTCCAGAAACATCAAAAGTGGGTGTGTGGTGGCACAAATTACTATGGGTGGATTCTCAATCAGCCCAAGAAGAGTTGTGGCAGAAGTTAGACCCGAACCGGGTGAAAGGAGAATCTAGTGCGGCAGGTATGACCAGAGAGCAGGACTTAGACCATGTACCCAATGAGGAGAGGAGATCCTTTTTACGCTGGGCAACACTGGTGGGTGCTCTTACTTTAATTGATGCCACTCGGTTGGCGGGTTGGGTACTAAAATACGGAACCACAGCTGGATTTAGTCCCATTCCCGGGTTTGACAACCCAGAATTAGCCTTGTCCGTAACCGGCGGAAGAGACGCCATACTTAATCCTTCTGCAACTCCTTCACCCTCTCCAACAAGGGCTCCCACCGAGCAGTTTACCAGTACTTCTACCGAAACGCCGACCAGTACTTCTACTTCCACCCCCGAGCCAACCCCAACAGCGACGGAGAAACCGGTCTTGAAACCGGAAGGGTTTATTTTGCCTAAGAATTTGGACGGTGTGGTGCGGTTTGTGCCGAAGGGAGCAACAGAGCCGTTGCCATGGGGAATTTTGGATGAGAACGATTTAACCATTTTGGGTGATGGAACCTTGCTAGAGTATGTAGCCAGACATAGAGGTAACAACCAAACGATATGGGTTTCGGGGGTAGTGGTGGCAGCCTCTGATGGGACATGGACAACAGACGCCTCAGACTGGAAAGCAGGAGCACGGCGGTTTAATGTGCTGTTGCAACTAAATAATAATAATTGGGTGGTAGTGCAACCAATAGCCAGCCCTTTAAATGATGGGGTGAGCGTTTTCAGTGATGACAACTTGACCGGAGCAAGGACGGGGTTGGGAGAACGGCTGGATATAACGCTAGCGGATTTGTCGGGACAACAGGTAGTAGTGAAAGTAGCAGTAGTCTCGAGAGACCAAGCAACGCCGGAGGGAATACAAAAACTTAAGGCGTTACTACGGGGTAGCGGCGGTGAGGTGGTAAAAGGTGGGGTAAGTTCACATATATATAAAACGGGGAAATAGGGATTGAAAACGACATCGGGGATGAGGTATGCTGAAAATATGGAGCGAGGAATTACATTGGCGGCAGTAGCCGGATTGGTTGTGTTGGCGTTGTGGTGGGGAGTGGCATTTAGACCATATATTGCTCGCGTGATGGGATTTTATTTTTTAAGTAGCTTAAGTATAATTCCTCAGAAAGGGCTAGTAGATAGTTTGCTAGGAAGCGGTTATGAAACCCACCGAGGCGTATATTTGGGGATCGACAAGCGTAGTCGACAGATAAAGTTGGGTATGGACAAGGGAGTAAAAGTTTTTGTCGCTAGTAATCCACTGGAAATGGGCTGTCAAAATGAGAAAGATCCTAAGGTGTGGGTTGATTTAAGTTACAACCCAAAAGTGAAAGCGCTACTAGCTGGTAAGGAAAAGTTCGCCGTGGTAGATGGCCTGATTGATTTGCGTCCAAACCGTATGTCTTGGCTGGCACAAGTATATCTGGTAAGCCGGGTGGGAGAGAATAAGGTGGATTATGCCCATTTAGTGCCTTGCCTATGACTAAATTGACAGTAATGATGGCAATATTGGGGATATGTGTGGGGCTAGTGTGGCCGAAAGGGATTACAGCGGCGACTTTGGATGACTGTCAAAGGCCATGCCAATGTAATCCACCGCCCGGAAGTTGCTATGATGATCGGGCTGGGGTGGGTTGTACGGCAAGTTGTAATTTTGAAAGTTGTACAGACAATTGGGAATGTGATGGGCCAACAGCGTACCAGCCGTGCTCGATTTGTGGCGGGGAAAATCCGACACCGACGCCAGTGTCGGGTGGTGGTGGGGGGACGTGTGACAGTGGCTGTGACAGTTGGACTTGCAAGGGAGCAGGGGACCCGAATATGGAGTGTATCCCCAATAGCGGTGCCTGCGGGGAGGGCGGTTTTGCCTGCCGGCCGTCGGGATTGGACTGTAGTGGATGTGCTGGGGGCGGGGGAGGTGGAGGCGGGGGGGGGGGAAA
>Ga0209541_10007185_pt1 | contig 18790 bp, 18 predicted proteins | sample RifCSPlowO2_01_FD_184027 | JGI IMG/M metagenome (GOLD analysis project Ga0209541, IMG submission 184027) | Groundwater microbial communities from Rifle, Colorado - Rifle CSP2_plank lowO2_0.1 (SPAdes) (version 2) | ecosystem: Environmental > Aquatic > Deep subsurface > Groundwater | place... | reverse complement strand
TGTCTGCGTGCGGCCTGCTTGCGCATCCCGCGCAGGCAAGTCACGCACAGGCAGATAGCGCAAAATATCGTCCAGTTGAGGGGAGACCCTGTCGGAATGAAGGAGCCAGAGCGCGATGGATGTTTCTTGAAGCACCTCTGCGTCAACAGCCCCATTCACCTTGGCAGATGACTCCGCTTCTGCGCTTTTCTCTTTCTGTACCGCGCCGGAAATCCGATTCTTCAGCGAAGAGAACTCAAGCTTGTCGCAGAGAGAAAGAATATCCTGCGCGTGGTCTTCCATGCGCCACGCATGATCCGGCTCCGTGAACACAATGGGCGCGTCGCGCTCTATAGTCGCAAGGCCTTTTGAAAATCGCGCGGATTCCTCGTTGTCGGCCACAAGCTGGACGTACCGTTTCTGTATGCCCGCCTTTTTCGCCACGCTCTCAACGCCCAACGCCCGAATCGCTTTGTAAATTTCGTCTATCCCGCCGAACGCCTGTATCAGCTTGGATGCGCCCCCCTCGCCGACTCCGGGCACGCCTTTGATGTTGTCGGAGGCATCTCCCGATATGCCCTTGAAATCAGCCACATGCTCCGGCCCGAACCCGTAGCGTTCCTTGACCGCTTCTTCGTCATAGAATTTCATGTTGGAAATTCCCGTCTGAAGCCGGTAGACAGTGACGCGCCCATCCACGATGAGCTGGAGCATGTCCATGTCGCCGGTAAGAATGACGGTTTGAAGGTCTTTTCGTTTTGCGGCCTGTTTCGCCACCGTGCCGATGATGTCGTCCGCTTCAAATCCGGCAACATCTAGCGTCGGTATCCCGAACGCGTTGAAGACCTCGCCTGTGCGCTTCAACTGCTCCACGAGCGCGTCCTCCGTCTTTGCGCGCGTTCCCTTGTAATCCTCAAACAATTCGTGCCGGTGCGTCTTCTCGGCGCGGTCGCGCGCGGCAATTATGTAATCGGGCTTCATGTCGGCAATTGTTTTAAGAAGCATCGCGGTCAACCCGTAGAGGGCGCCGGTCGGCTCGCCTTTTGATGAGGTCAGATTGGGTATCGCGTGGTATGCGCGGTGTACAATCGCATGCGTATCCAGCAAAACCAGGCGTTTCACTTTTCCTTTTTTGGCTACCATATTATTTTCCTGGTTTGTTCATCTACGAATTCAAGTTCAATTTTTAGTGCGTCTTTGGGAATCGCGCCGTCCACTTTTTCCGGCCACTCAAGAATAATGAGGTTTCCCGATTCCTGTATCAATTCACGCCAACCGAGCACATCCAAATCATGCGCTCCATTCAAGCGATACGCATCAATGTGAATGAATCGCGAAAATACGCCCTTAGCCGGCATATATATTTTTTCAATAACGTATGTGGGGCTTGTCACGTCCTCATCAATACCGAATGCGCGCGCGAGAGCGCGCGCGAAAGCTGTTTTCCCCGCGCCCAAACTCCCTGAAAGAGTTACGATTGTAGCGCCCTTTTCTTTCGGCGTGAGCTGCTCCGCGAACATCGCGGCAACGCCATTCATATCCTCAATTCCCTTCACTACGTGCTTCACTCGCCAATTGTACCATCGGGCACTTTTAATCCACGCGGCGCCCGAATAGCGGAAGAAATGCGGTACAATATACCAACATGCCCGCACACTAACCTCTGTCTCGCCTCTTATGAAAACAATTACCATACACAATCTTCAAACAATGGGACAAGCTCAAACGAGTTCTGAATATGCTTCGGCAATTAATAAGACAGAAGTTAGTGTGCGGGTATGACCCAATTTGACGAACGAAAACAAGGCGAACGACTACATGAGCTCCGCGAGCGCGAGGAAGAACAGCTTGCGGAAATGCTCTCCTCTAAATACGGCGTGGGATACATTGACCTCACAAGCCGTGCGATAGATACCGATGCTCTCCGGCTTATCCCCGAAGCAGAATCAAGGAGCTCGGAAGTAGCGGCATTTCACAAAGTGAACAAGCGTATATCGCTCGCGATGCGCGCGCCCGAGCGGCCCGACGCGATAAAAACAATCCAGAATCTGGAGCGCCTCGGCTACACCGTGGAGCGCTACATCGCCTCAAGCGGCTCGCTCGCGCACGCATGGGATAGGTATCACGACCTCTCGTACGCGACAGAGACGGAAGCCGGAGTACTTACGCTTTCAAACGAAACTATAAGGCAGATGATGACGAAGCTGAAGACTCTGAACGACATGCGCGAGCAAGTCGCGACAAACATGAAAAGCAAAGACACCCACCGCGTATCGCGCATCCTGGAAATAACGATGGCGGGGGCACTTTCTCTTGGGGCATCCGATGTCCACCTGGAGCCGGAGGAAAATAACGTGCGCATGCGCTATCGTTTGGACGGAATCTTGATTGACGTGCTCACTTTTGACAAGCCGACATACGCGCTCATTTCCTCGCGCATCAAACTGCTCTCGGGATTGAAGCTGAATATAAAAAATATCGCGCAGGATGGCCGCTTCTCAATCGTGGTAGACGAAAAAGAAATAGAGATCCGCACATCAGTGTTGCCCGGCGCATACGCGGAAACTATCGTCATGCGCTTGCTTGACCCCTCCACTCTCGCGCTCTCCATGGAAACTCTCGGGTTTGATAAATATCTTATGGAAATATTCAACCGCGAAGTCGTAAAGCCCAACGGCATGATATTGAACACTGGCCCTACCGGCTCCGGAAAAACGACGACTCTTTACGCATTCCTGCGCAGAATCCACAAGCCGGAAATAAAAATCGTTACGATTGAGGACCCGATTGAATATCACCTGCCGGGAATCGTGCAAACGCAGGTCACAAAAGGTTACACCTTCGCGCTCGGTCTTCGCTCAATCTTGCGCCAAGACCCCGACATAATCATGGTCGGCGAAATCCGCGATGCCGAAGTGGCTTCCACTGCCGTTCAGGCGTCTTTGACAGGCCACATGGTTTTCTCAACGCTCCACACCAACGATGCCGCCGGTACTTTCCCGCGCCTCATTGACATGGGAGTAAACGCCGACATTCTGGGCGCATCCGTCACGGTCGCGATGGCGCAGCGCCTTGTCCGCCGTTTGTGCCCCGAGTGCCGCGAGGCGAAACCGATAATAGGCGGCGACGCAAAAACAATTGCTCCGCTTCTCAAAAATATCCCGCACGAGGAGGACCTGCCCGCGAATCGCGACACGATGTGGATTGCCAAGGGGTGCCCGAAGTGCGGAGGCCTCGGATACAAGGGGCGCATCGCGCTCGTGGAGGTGATTCTTATGGACCACATAATTGAGGCGGCGGTGCGCACCACCTCAAGCGAACGCGAGATATGGGCATCTGCTAAACATCAAAAAATCCGCCGAATGGGACAAGACGGCGTCGTGAAAGTTCTGCAGGGGGTCACGTCATTGGAAGAACTCGGCCGTGTGGTGGATTTGCATGACGAAGTAATGCTGGAGACAATTGCATAGGTGTGGTTGTAGAATTGTGCCGTAATGATATTGTTAAAGTAGAAATAATCTCTTGAGTCCATCCACCTCTCCTGCCGGGAGCCAAAAGGTCTCATCGTATGACAGATAAAGATAAACAAACAATAGAAAAAAGTCCGCGCTCGCTTGACCAAGCGCTTCGTCCTGCGGATTGGGCGGAGTATGTCGGCCAGCCAGCGATTAAAGAGAACTTGCGCATTCTTCTTACGGCCGCGAAAGGCAGAAACCACCAGCCCGAGCATGTGCTCCTCTATGGGCCGCCGGGGCTGGGCAAAACCACTCTTGCGCACCTGATGACGAAAGAAATCGGCGCATCTTTGCGCGCCACCTCCGGCCCCGCGATTGAGCGTGTGGGCGATCTCGCTTCAATCCTCACCAACCTTAGCCCTGGCGACGTTCTTTTCATAGACGAAATCCACCGACTCAATCGTACTATTGAAGAAGTGCTTTATCCCGCGATGGAGGCTGGCGTTTTAGACATCATCATCGGCAAAGGCCCTTCGGCGCGCACGGTACAGCTTGATTTGCCGCCCTTCACTTTGATTGCCGCAACCACGCGCATCTCAATGCTCTCGGCGCCTCTGCGCTCCCGCTTTTCCGGCGGAACATTCCGTCTTCAATATTACAGCGATGGCGAAATCTCGGAGATTCTCAAACGCTCCGCAAAAATTCTGAATATAAAAGCGGATGACGAGTCCATAAAAGAAGTGGCGAGCAGAAGCCGCGCGACCCCGCGCACCGCAAATTATCTTTTGAAACGGTGCCGCGACTTCGCGGAAGTAAACGAAGAGCCCCTGAACCTGAAAACGGTAAAAAAGGCGCTCGCGCTTCTGGAAATTGATGAAGGCGGATTGAATCAGACCGACCGCGACATCCTCACCATCATCGTGGAGAAATTTAACGGCGGGCCTGTCGGATTAAAAACAATTTCCGCTTCCCTTTCCGAAGAAGAAGACACAATTGAAGAAGTGCACGAGCCGTACCTGATGCAACTGGGACTCTTGGACCGCACCCCCCGTGGGAGAACCGTCACGTCGAAAGGCTATGAACATATTGGAATGGACGCGCCGCTGAAATCTCAATCGACGCTCATCTAAACCTTGCGAATTACGAACCGAAAAGTTCGCTGTGCGTCCCGATATCGGCCAGCGTGATAATCCGCAGTTCTTCGTTGCGTTTGTACTGAACAAGCAAATCGTCTGCAAGGTGGAATTCGCGGAAGATGGAGAGCTCTCCGTGAAGTTGGTGGTCCCGATAGTTCACGGGCAAAGAGCCGTGTTCACGTAGATGCATAAGCGCCTGTCTAAATTTACCTTTTGGGAATGAGCCGCTATGGCTGTATCTGCGCAACGATTTCCTCGCGCGGGACGAGAGGACTACCAGATACATATCACTTCTTTCCAAAAACATCCCGCATTAATTCATCAATATCACTGTACCGCTTGCCGTGCTTTTCTGCGTATTCCGTTTCGCGTATTATCTCCCGCTCCTGTTCCGGCGTATATCCATTCACGGTGCGCACAACGAAAGGAACGGTTTCATCCTGCACGACGCGTGCAAGGTACAATTTAACGCCGCTTGAAATATCAAGCCCCATCTTGCGAAAGACTTTTTTCGCTTTCGCCTTGGTCTTCTCGTCAATCCGCACTTGTATCGTGGTCATGCGGACAGTGTAAACGATGCAAGGATTTCTGTCAATACGTTGTCACTACACATATTTTCCCTGTGGATAAGAAGTTGTTGCGCTCAAATGGAGTGTACTATGCAGGGCACGTACGCACGGTAGCAAAAGACCTCCCTTGCGGGAGGTCTTTTGCTTTTTCGGCTATTTGCGAATCGATGCTCTGCCAGATGTGACTTGATACGATCTCCTCACACCTCGCAGGTCACCTCACCGCTCTAGCCGAACTATTCCTGCGATGTTTCGCATGCTTACGCATACGATAGACTCAAGGAACTGTCACCGGTGCGATTTGCATTTCTGCTTATCTCCTTGATGACGACCGACGCACGGTTTAGGCACATCGATACGCATGAGTATATACAATGCTTTTTGGTGTCAAATTGAGGCAAAACGTCCGATTTCGTGGATTCCCTGTGGATAGAGGTGTGAATAACTCGCACGCGCGTAACGCGCTGTATTCCTTTGCTTTTTCCACCACTTTGCATTTTCCACTACCAACTATAGACTACTAACTACTGACTATTCCTATGGGTGGACACAATAAATGGTCGCAAATAAAACGGCAAAAAGGAGCAAACGACGCTGCCAAAGCAGACGTCTGGGGCAAGCTTTCCAAGCGCATCGCCGTGGAATCCAAAAAGTGCGGGGGCGATGTAACTCTGCCATCCCTGCGCGCGGTCATTGAAAAAGCGAAGGCCGAAAACATGCCGAAAGAAAACATTGACCGCGCGGTCGCGAAGGGAACATCTGCTGATTCCGGCTCGCTTGATACGGTTATCTATGAGACGTACGGTCCGGGCGGCGTTGCGATCCTGGTCGTCGCGCTCACCGACAGCCACAACCGGACGGCGCAAGAAATTAAACACCTTCTGGCAGAAAACGGATTAGCACTCGCATCCCCCGGAAGCGCAATGTGGGCATTTGAAAAGACGGGCACGGAGTATGCCCCAAAGACTACAGTGAAACTTTCTGAATCCGACACCGAAAAACTCCACAAAATTTTAGATGAGATTGACGCGCACGACGACGTGGAAGATGTGTATACGAATGCAGAGTAATGGATGGGGGAACTCGTTACCCCGTTACTTTGATTTTATACCTGATCATCACTTCGACCAGTTGCCATAATCCCAATACTTAGCCCGTGGGCTAAGTATTGGGATTATGCGCATTTAGTTTGAGACGATTATCGGGTGAGCCAGTCCGTGAGTTCTTTGATCGCCAGCCGATTGTATACGCACATACGCACGCGACCCTGCTTATGTGTGGTGACTATCCCCGCGCGCTCTAACGCTCGCAAATGTTTGAGTGCAGTCGGCAACGTTATACGAAACGGTTCAACGAGTTTCGAAAGCGACATCGCTCCGCCACCTTGCAGACGCGCGAGCATGTTGCGTCGGAGTGGGAGCCCGAGAGCATTCAGCATCAGATTGGCGTTTTTTTGCGAATCCCCGCGCGTATATGTTCGCCGCTGTTCGTGTAGAACTTTAGCCCTATCGGCCGCACGCTTCTCGATCCTAATCCTTCGTTGTCGTATCCTTGCCAACCGCCTCGGATTCCAATACTTAGTCATAGGGCTAAGTATAGGGATGGAGGGAAATGGTGTCAACGCCTAAGTCTGACGTGATACAACCATCAACCTACGGACGGAATCAGCCGATGGTGGGACCAAGTTTGTCCCAGAGCTGTTGCCACACTGTACGCATAGTTTCAGCGAGGTTGTGGTTTTCAATAATCACAGCGAACTGCGAACTTCCCTGTAAATCCATCAGCGCAACTTTGTCTCCATAAATATTTATGTCGGTTTTGAACTTCGGTGCCGTAATAAATTTCGTCTCGCGCAAAAGTCCGCGGTTGCGCTTTGAAAATTCGCGTGCGAAAGGTACATCGCGCGATATTGTCTTTATGAGGATGTCGCGGTGTGCTCTTTCCTTGGGAAACCAGTCAAAAATGCGTTTCGGCAATTCCCCTTTCAAATCTTCCAGATCTTCGTATGCAACGATTTCTTTTTTCTCGCGCAACATATCCGAATACACATCTTCAATGCCTTGCGATCCTTCGTAAAAGGTAACCCTCGGCTTCGTTCCCGATTTGTTGTAGACGGCAAGAAGTTCGGGGAGCGCATTTTGCAATTCACCCACGCGATTTTTCTGCATCTCCACTAGTTGCTCTGGATGAATTGCGCCGTACACGCGTCGTTTCTTCTTATGAGTTTCAAGAATGTACCCACGAGCTTTCAGATCATCAATAAATGTGTAAATGGTTGATCGGTTCACGCCGGATTTGCGCGCGAGTGCTTGCATGGTTGCTTCTCCGAGCTCAAGTGCTGCCACATACACCTGCGCTTGCATGGCATTCATACCAAGTGTTTTGAGTAAATTATCGCTGATTTCCATATTGTGTCAGATTCTATAACACTTATTTTATATGTGCAAATCCTCAATAAATCTGGTGTTTGATGGGATTATAGTAATACTTGCTTGAGATTTGTCAAGATATCGTCAATAATTGCAACGTTCTTTTTCATTCGAGAAAGAGTTCTTTGACAACGATGTCGTCTATCAGGCGACCACACAAAAGGAGGTTGATTGTGAATAAATTTTTCGTCCGATTGCTCTCGGCATGCACGGAATATTGGGCGGACTTCTGCGCAGATTTGAGTTGGGGGTTCGGTAATTTTCTGGCAATTTACGGGTACAGACCGATTAAAACCGCCCGACACCTTGCCAAGGAAAAAGAAATGGAGGATAGACTTAATCAAATTCTGCAGACCACGATAGAGGCCTGGACCTATCAGGAATTGCTTGACTATATAAATATATTGGTTGAGCGCGGGAACGCATTGTTTGGCGGGTTCTCTCTTGAGTTCCATCTCCGTTACCTACTCGCACTTATGAGTGGCGAGCGTGATCGTCAAGAAACTAAAGCGTTCCTGGTGGAGATGGCGCTCAGCATCCTGAGACGAGATCCAACAAAAGGAGCACTGCCGTCTATTCCCAACAAGAATCTTGATTAACGACTTAACGGCCATAAGACCAGAACGTATTCTCTGGTCTTTTTCTTTTGAGCTATACTCTGTTCATGAAAGTCCTCGCAATTGACCCCGGATACGGAAGGTGCGGTGTGGCCGTACTTGAACGGAACGGCGGTGAAAAAGAAACGCTTCTGTATTCCGACTGCATAGAAACATCTAAAGACGCCGATTTTACGTTGCGCCTTGGAGCGGTTGCGGACGAATGCACTCGGCTTGCGAAAAAATATAAACCGGATGCGGTCGCGATGGAAAAATTGTATTTCAGCACGAATCAAAAGACGGCGATGCGCGTTGCGGAAGTGCGGGGTGCGCTTATTCAAGTAGCAACGAGCCTCGGCATTCCTGTTTTTGAATACACGCCGGGAGAAATCAAGAGCGCCGCGGGAGGGCACGGTGGAGCCGGCAAGGAACAAGTCGCCAAAATGCTTCACGCACTCGTAAAAATAGAAAAAGAAATAAAGCACGACGATGAATATGACGCGATAGCCGTCGGCGTTACGCACCTCGCTCGTCACCGAAATTAATCTTCAGACGAACTTCGTTGAAAATGTTGGGAATCCCAATACTTAGTTTTTTAACTAAGTATTGGGATGAGAGAATCCGCCGTTGAAAATAGGAGTCTAGCGAAGCCAGATTAGTGTCCCGCGAACATTCTTCCTATTTTATCTGAAATGGTGAACATGCCGACACCAAGCTCTTTGGCGCGCGCGAAAACTTCGCCGTCGCGCACGGAGCCGGAGGTTGTATAAATCGCGTGAACTCCTCCCTCTGCGAGCGCCTCTACGCCGTCCGGAAACGGGAAGTAACTGTCTGAAACCGCAACAGAATTCTTCGTGTCATGTCCGCTTTCTTTTGCTAGCCAAAGCGCGAGCTTCGCGCTTCCCACCCGCTTCTGCTGGCCTACTGCATTTCCAATGAGCATCCCCGCTCGCACGATGGAAACCGTGTTGCTCGTGCTCGCACTGCATATCGCATACGCGAGCGAGAGGTCTGCGGTAATTTCCTGCAGGTCTTTTGGCGAGAACACGGGGCCGTGATATTCCATTTTCGCAAACACCGGGACGAATTGCGGCGATGTCTGCTCCAACAGCATGTCCCGCACTGATTTTATTTCGCGATGATTTGCGATTTTCGCCGGAATCTTCCCGAGCGCCTTGTTGGAAATGAAATGAGTGCCCTTGCTCTTCGCGCCTATTATCTGCGTTACTCCCTTTTCAAACGACGGCGCCGCAATCGCGCTTAAGAACGGCATTTTGCCGCCGTTTGCTTTCGCGAGCGCCCACACAATTTCCGATGTAAAAGGAAACGTTACGATGAGAGACCCGCCGAATGCCGCCTGCGGGTCGCCTTGCCACGTATCGTGCGCGACCTGCTCCGGATTTTTTCCGAATGCAGCGCCGCACGGGCTTCCGTGTTTGACGATTGCCGCGAAGTAAGGAAGCGAAGCGCTGACATTCTTTCGGTAGGCGGCGGCAAATCTCTCAACTGCCAGTAGAAGCCGGCCGAGGTCAGTGATTGAAATCCAACTCGTGTCGCCGGAAACGAACGGGCGGCCATCCTCGCGCTTGAACTTGGATATTGCGAGCGCGTCCGTTGTCGGCCTTTTAGCGGCCGTAGCCTTCTGGTGTGGATTCTCTCCGTACTTGAGTTTGGTTTTCATACGGTGCGTGAATATATGTTAGAAGATGACACAAGCCGGCCTTTTTTGCAAAGTCGTATTCGGGGTACAATCTACGAGATACGAAACTAAAAAAACAACTTGTTATGCCAGCGAAATACAAATCCAAAACCGGACGCCGCGCGCAAGAAAAGGCGCCGGTAAAATCAAGGCGAGCCTTCTCGGTGTTCGCCGTCGTAATCATGTTTGGCGTAGGAATCCTGGCGGCCTGGGCGATGATGCTTCAAATACCCGCTATTGATAATTTTCAGAGCCGCAGGGTCGCAGAATCAACAAAAATTTACGACCGCACAGGGAATATTCTCCTCTACGATGTGCATGGAACTATGCGAAGAACCGCAGTTCCATTGAGCGAGATTTCTCTCAACATCCGAAACGCCGCAATCGCCGTGGAAGACGCGACATTTTACCAGCACTACGGTTTCCGTCCCCTGTCATTTCTACGCGCGCTCTCGGTTGACATTCTTTCCCTCAAATTCGTGCAGGGCGGCTCAACCATAACCCAGCAGGTCGTGAAAAATGCGCTTCTGACGCAGGACAAAACGATTATCCGCAAAGTAAAAGAGATTGTCCTCGCGATAAAGCTTGAGCGCGCGTATTCAAAAGACCAGATTTTGGAAACGTATCTGAACGAAACTTCGTACGGAGGCACGATATACGGGGTGGAGGAGGCAAGCCAGTATTTTTTCGGCTTAAGCGCAAAGGACGTGTCGCTCGCGCAAGCGGCATACATGGCGGCCTTGCCGCAGGCGCCGACGCGCTACTCCCCATACGGGAATCATCGGGATGAACTGGAGAGCCGGAAAAATTTCGTGCTCTCAAAAATGAAGGAAAACAAATTCATCACCGACTCTGAATATGAAAACGCGCTTCAGGAAAAGGTGGAGTTCAAAGATACGGCGGAGGCCGGCATCAAGGCGCCCCATTTTGTGTTTTTTGTGCGCGAGTATCTGGAAGGAAAGTACGGCGCAGACGCGGTGGAAAGAAGCGGGCTTCAGGTTATAACCACGCTTGACTACGACCTGCAAAAAAGGGCGGAGGAAACGCTGACGAAAGCGGCGCTTTCAAACGAAAAGAATTTCAACGCGTCAAACGCGGGACTGGTGGCAATTGACCCGAAGACCGGACAGATTTTGACCATGGTCGGCTCGCGCGGATATTTTGACCCTGAAATTGAGGGGAAGGTAAACATAGCGCTTGCAAACCGGCAGCCGGGCTCGGCCTTCAAGCCGTTCGTATATGCAACTGCGCTTGGGAAAGGTTATACGCCGGAGACGGTCGTGTTTGACCTACAGACGCAATTCTCCACATTTTGCGAGCCGTCGGATGTTGCGAACAGTGAACCCCCTTGTTACTCGCCGGGTAATTACGACGAAAAATTCCGCGGCCCTATGACCCTGCGCGACGCGATAGCGCAGTCCGTAAACGTGCCGTCCGTGAAAATCCTCTACCTTGCCGGAGTGACAGACTCTTTGAAAACTGCGAACGATATGGGAATAACAACTCTCGGAGACAAGAATCAGTACGGGCTCACGCTGGTTTTGGGCGGCGGGGAAGTAAATCTCCTGGAAATGACGGGCGCATATGGGGTTTTCGCAAACGACGGAGTGCGCAATTCCCCGACGGGAATTATGAGCGTCAAAGACGCCGCGGGAAATATCTTGGAAACATACGAGCAGAACGCCTCTCGGGTGTTGGATTCGCAGATAGCAAGGCAGATGAATGACATCCTGTCGGACAACATTGCGCGCACGCCGGAATTCGGAGCCGACTCTCCTCTTTATTTCCCCGACGCCGCCGTAGCCGCGAAAACCGGCACCACGAACGATTATCACGACGCGTGGGTCATCGGGTACACGACGGGGGTATCCCTCGGCGCATGGGCCGGAAACAACGACAACAGCCCCATGCAAAAAAAGATCGCGGCTTTCATCGTGGCGCCGATGTGGCACGAGGTTTTTGCCTATGCTCTCCAGAAATATTCGTCGGAACCGTTTGCCCCAGCAGCCCCGGAAGCGGAACTGGATTCGCTCCCGCCGGTTTTACGCGGCGATTGGAACACCGACCCTTCGCGGGGGGTGCATGAAATCATCTTTTGGACGAAAAAAGGCGGTCCCAGAAGCGGTCCTCCGGAAAATCCGGCAAGCGACCCGCAATTCGCTCTTTGGGAATATCCCGTGCAATTGTGGGCAGCAGCGAATCCCGCAAAAATAGCGCCCAGCACGCCCATGTCCGCGCGCCCCGTCGCACAGGAGGACGGATTCTTCATAACGTCGCCTCAATCGGGAATTACCGTGCCGTCTTTCGCGTCCATTGTTATTGCAGTTGCCCATTCCCGTCCGGAAAGCATATCCAAGGTTTCATACTATCTGAACGGAGTGTTTATCGGGGCATCCACGCAGGCGCCGTTTACGATTTCCACATTTCCCGCATCGCACGGGCCGGTAACACTGCGCGCGGTAGCGGAGAGCGCTTCAGGAAGTGAAGAAAAAACGACATCCTTTACGATTCAGTAGGCAAGCCGCTTACGTCGAAACCGTGCCGTCTACAGGTGTCTATAATTATCCGATAGACTTCAGTTTCGACGCGATTTTTGCTCCTTGGAATACCAAGGAAAAAATCGGCTACGGGCTACCGGCTACAAGCTATCTATTGAGCGGCATCGCGAGGTACGTGAAGCTCTGGTCGGATACTCCCCGTATCACCAGGGGCCTGCCAACCCCCCCGAATCCCAGAGTGATGCTGTCGGAATCTATTGAGCCGATGCAATCCGACAGGTATCCGATATGGAAATTGATGTCTATGTCTTCGCCGGAAACCGCCGAATCAATGGAGTCCGACATTTCCCCGACATCCGGAGACTGCGCGGTAGCGGTAAAAATCTTCCGCTTCGGATAAATGTGGATCCCTACATGCTGGTCGTTCCCCCCGAATACGCGCGCCTTGCGCAGCATCTCCGCAAAATCGTTTTTTAGGACTGTCGCTTCGGTAACGAAATTTTTCGGGATTATTTCCTGGTAATCGGGGAATATCCCGTCGGCGACGCGCGAAACAAAGCGGACACTTTCAGATTCCATTGTTAATTGCGAGTCAGCGGCATGAAGAATAACGTTTTCGTCCGATACGCGCTCAAGGACGTATATAAGTTCTCCCGCGTGTTTTAGCGGAATCAATATTTCTCCTCCGTCATGGAACGAACCCCTTACCCTTTTTTCTGCAAGCCGGAACGAATCAGTCGCCGCGCAAACCAGTCCGTCTTTTTTTATTGATATGTAAACGCTCCCAAGCTCCGGACGTATCATTGAGACGGACGCCGCGTATGAAACCGCCCGCACCCCGCGAAGAAGCTGTTCCCTCGGCATTGAAACTCCTTTCCCCTTGTCCTCGCCAGAAAGTTTTGGGAACTCGTCGTGCGGAACCGCTTTTATTATGGTCTTTGTCTCGCGCGCCTCCACTAGCATATTCCCACTTTCCGTCCCTATCGTAATTTTATCGCTGCTTATGGATTTTAGTGTTTGTGAAAATACTTGAGACGGAATCGCAACCACACCCTTCTCCTCCGTCTCACATGGAATTTTTATTTCTATCCCCGATTCCAGATTTGTAGCTCTTACGGACAAATCTGCACCGGCTTCAATAAGGACACATGAAAGAATAGGTAATGATTCTTTTTTTCCAGTTATTCTTTCGGCCAAAACAACAGCTGATAATATTTTCTCTTTCCTAATTATCACCTTCATAGATATTTTATTTATTTAAATTCTATTATTACTACTATATGTGTGGATTGTGTGTATAAGTGTTTTATAAACAGGTTTTGGTTGATGATTCAAGTGTTGATTAGTGTTGAGTTAATGTTGATAGCTGTGTATAAGTTTTTTAACAATACAGATTTATTTTTTGTTAGGGGATAATAAACGGTTCTTCAGGTGTTTGGCAACAGAATATCCACCTGTTATGAGTGTATTAGGCCGCGTATGTGCTCAACCTCCTGTTCTAGAGACGGGCTAATTTTCATCTCTTGTTTTATCTTCTCGCACGAATGTATTACCGTTGTGTGATCCCGTCCACCAAGCTTTTCCCCGATTGAAGGGTATGAAATGCTGAATTCCTCGCGGAGCATATACATAATAATCTGCCGCGGCTTCACGACTTCTTTCTTGCGCGTCTTTTCATATATGCTCTTCTCCGGAATCTCATAATATTGCGAGATTCTGCGCACGACCTCGTCAACGGAAACTCCTTTGTTCGGCTTGACGTTGTGTTTTATCAGAGTGCGCACGTCCGCGAGCGAGACGCCCTTCCCTTTGAGCTGGGATTTGCAGACTATCATATTCAACACCCCCTCCAATTCGCGTATGTTTCCTCGCACTCCCTCGGCGATGTACTGGACGATATCGTCGGGGATGCTGAAACCGTGCTGTTCTATTTTAGCCTTGATTATAGCCGTTCTTGACTCCACATCCGGCTCGGGAATTTCCGCTATCATGCCAGCCGAGAAACGGCCTTTCAGCCGGTCCTCAAATCCGGGCAGGAAATTTGGATGCTTGTCGGAAGAAAATACTATCTGCTTATTGTTGTCATGAAGCGCATTAAAGAGGTGGAAGAGCTCCTCCTGCGTTTTTTCCGTGTTTGCGATGAACTGCACGTCGTCCATGATGAGAACGTCGTATTGCCGGTACTGATCCTTGAAGCCGTTTGCGCGGCCGGCGCGCACCGCGTTGATGTAATCAACTGCGAATCTCTCGGATGTGACGTAGAGCACTTTTTTGTTCGCGTGGACTTTCTTGAAGTTGTTGCCGATGGCTTGTATCAGATGCGTTTTGCCGTGCCCCGTTGAGCCGTAGATGAAAAGTGGATTGTACGCGAGGCCGGGGCGCTCAAGAACCGCGCGCGCCGCCGCGTGGGCGAGCTGATTGAACGGGCCGACGACGAATGTCTCAAATGTATATCGCGGGTTCAGATTGTCCCTCTTATCAATGTAGAGAGATTGCAAATCAAGCAAGGCGTTCTCCGCCTGCGGCTGCGCGCGCCCCTGCTTGCGCTCCGCCGCAGAGGGCATCGCTCGGTGCACGGTGTACTCTACGGCGCGTATGGAGCTGTCCAGCCCGCGCAAGGCCTTCAAAATTAGCTTGTGATGCTTTTCCAAGAGCCACTCCTTTACAATCTTGCTAGGCACGCTTATGTGCACGGTGCTTCCGTCCCTGCCGCTCACGTCTGTGTTCCTGAACCACGTGCGGAAACTGGCCTCGGAGGTTCCCAACTCAATTTGGACCAGAGCATTTTGCCAAAGTTCGCGGCTTGTCATTGTCGGCATTGAAGTTGGCGGCATAGACCGGTCATTATACGCGCATCCCCTTTCGTGGATAGGGGTGCCGTCGGTGCCGTGGATGTTTACAACATGTGGATAGGATGGGGACAGCACAGCTTCTAGTTTCTAGGGTCTAGGTTCTAGAAAATTCAAAATAAAAAGAGACGGGGTTGGTATTGTTTTTGTCCCCTAGAGGCGTATACTCGTCGGACTATCTGCTGTATTTACTAGAAGCTAGCAGCTAGTCACTAGAACCTAATTTATGAAACGTACCTATCAGCCGAAAAAGAGAAAACGATCCATGGCCCATGGATTTCGTAAGCGATCTCAAAGCACTAGCGGAAGGGCATTGCTTAAACGGAGACGCAGGAAGGGCCGAGCTCGCCTCTCCACGTGAGAATTCCTTCTTGATGCCAAAAAAGCACAGAATTTCTAGTTCTGATTTTAAGCTGATAGAAAATTCTAAACGTCGTCGCGAACGAGGCGCGTATTTTATTCTTTCTTACGGCACGCAGGCCGGGAGAGAGGGCGCGCACGCGCGAATGGCGTGCGTTGTTTCCAAGAAAACAGCCGCAAGGGCGGTGGACAGGAATTTAATCAAACGGCGATGCCGAGCTGCGGCCGGGAACTTGATCGCGGATATTAGAAAACCGCTTGTTTTTATTTTTTATGCCAGCCGAAACGCAAAAGGCGCGGCCTTCGCGGAGATAAAACGAGACGTGGAAAAACTGATTAGAAAATCATGCGATGTTTAGGAGAAATGTCCCTTGAAGAAAAATTATTTCAATCAAACTAGCCAAACTCTGCTAACTGGGTACAATGCTCGGAATGTGGTCAGCAATATTCCATACGGTGGTTTACGATCCCCTGTACAACGGGCTTGTTTTTTTAGTCGGAGTGCTACCCGCGCACGATGTCGGGCTCGCGGTGGTAGTTCTCACGATAATCGTGCGGATAATACTCTTCCCTCTCGCGCGCCGGGCATCGGCTGCGCAGGAACAGATGAAAAAAATCGCTCCAGACATTGAAGCTCTGAAAGCAAAATACAAAAATAATCGCGAGGAGCAGGGCAGAGCCATCTTTGCCCTGTACAAAGAGAGGGATGTCCACCCTTTTGCGAGCTTCGGCCTTATCCTTATACAGCTTCCTATACTAATCGCTTTGTATTGGATGTTTGCGCTCGGAGGTCTGCCGGAAATAAACGCGGAGCTTCTCTACCCGCTGGTAAATATGCCTGCGAGCGTGAACATGGATTTTTTTGGGCTGATTGACGTCGGCTCCAGAAGCCTGATTTTGGCGGCGCTGGCGGCGGTCACGCAAATCATATACTCGCGCCTTTCAATGGGGCCGCGCAAGAAATCGGCGCCGTCTGACGGTACATTCGGAGGCGACATGGCAAGAAGCTTTGACCTGCAGGCGCGCTACGTTCTCCCCGTCATCATCGGCGTTATCGCGTACACGATTCCCGCCGCCGCCCCCCTCTACTGGGTGGTCAGCAATTCTTTTATGATCGCTCAAGAATTATTCATGGGGCGCCGATTCAACTCTTAAACGACAATACTTTGCGGGAAGTGCGGACTGGGAGTATAGTGCCTTTTACTAAGGCATATGGAAACTACAATTCACACAACGCTAAAAGACCTGCTCAATTCCTTTGGAGCATCCTTTTCTGATATACAAAAGATTGAGGTTGCGGGGCAGACCGTATTTAATATACAGACTGATGATGCCCGCACTCTCATCGGCATGCATGGCGATACGGTCCACGCAATTGACTATTTGGTAAAGAAAATCACGGAACAAAAGCTTCCGCACGTCAGTCCCTCAGAGGTTTCTGATACAGAATCTTCCGATTCTAAAGATGCCAGCACGAACGCCCGCGGTCTGCAATTTCTTGTAGACGTAAATGATTACCGCTCCAAGCAAATCAGAGACCTGCAGACAAAGGCCTTGATGATGGCGGAGCGCGCACGGTCGTTCCAGTATGACGTTGAGCTCACCCCCATGAGCGCGTACGAGCGATTGATAATTCACACTTCGCTCGCGGACGCGCCGAATGTTAAAACGGAATCGCTGGGCGAAGGGAGAAACCGCAGAGTCGTAATTAAATACGCTGCAGCCCGGTGAGGTCGACTTCCTTAATTACCTGTGATGTGAAAGTGTTCCACGCTCGGAGGATATGAGGGCACCAAGATAAAGCTACTGTCTACGCCCGCTTTAATAAGCTCTTGTTTTCGCGCCTCGCTTCCAACCTCCCACTTCGCGATGAGCCCGGAAGCCCTGGCGGCGTTAACGAACTGATTGATTTCCTGCGGTGAAGAGCTGTTTTTTGTTACAAGATTCGCGTCAAAACACGTTCCGTTGTTGTGGCAAATGCTGGAATGTATTACAGTTGGCGGCCACGCCTCACTCACATACCACGACATTCCGACGGCTTTTACGCGGAGGGTGGTCATCTTTTCTGCTAGAGTGAGAGATATGTAGCACTGGCTTCTGCCGCATGCGCTCGTTTTTGCCGCAACGCCGGGCGGGAGGTTTACACAGCCTGCGCAGCTGCCTCTGGACCCATCAGGCATGATTCCTCCGGCCTTAGTGATAGGTTCAACTGGCTGTGGTTTGGGCGCAGAAATCTCGGGCGTTTTGGGGAAAACTACATTGAGATTGAGCAGGTTCGGATTTATCTGATTGAGAATAATCCAGATGGAAAGAAGCAGGAGAAGACCGAAAAAGACATCGCGAATATCCTCTTTCGCCTTTTCCTTCGTATGCCACATGTCGCCCCCCATGTATTTGAAGCCGGCGATGCCGAGGCGTATGACGGCGATAATAGCTCCGACGGATATGGCGATTTTGAACATTGAGTTTATGTATGTGGCAAGATTCGCATCGGTGTTATAAAGGGCCGATAGCTTTTCTGATTGGGGGGGAATGTCCGCAAGAGGAGCGAAAGCGGCAAACAAAACATTCTGCGCGCGTTCGCGCAAATAGCGGAGTATTTTTTTTACCCCGTTAGAAATAAGACGCGGACCTCCAAAAACTGAATCCAGATTATTTCTTTCTGCTTTTGTTTTCATAATTATTTATTTCGCGAGTCCGCGATTTCTAACGGGGTTGATGATAGTCATGGCGTGGTTTTGATTTTTTCCGGTTTGATTCGCAAGAGCCACAAGGTTTTATCTATGGCATTTATAAAAGCGATATGTTCCCCCCTGTCATCCATAATCGGGGATTCCACATCAATCGGCGTGTCCGTTTCCGGAGCAAAGATTAATTCTACAGTGTCCGCGCTCACGTCCACCCGCCACCACGAATCGGATGTGTGGATTGCCCCCCTGTACCAGTCGTTTAAAAAGGCATTTGAAGTTACAAACTGTGGGACGGCGCAATACGCCACAAGGGGCTTGACCATCGGCGCCGGTTTCTTAGAAAAGATTTTCGGAGTCGTGGTTGTCGCGATAGCTGGGCCCTCCGTGCTCCAGACGCATTTGTCCGCCACGGTTCGTATGGGAAGAGAAAGAGATGTTGCGTCGTTCTGCGCGCGGGCGAAGAGCGCGAGAGAACCCCCGCCCGATTCTCCGTAAAGGATAGCGGCGGAAGATGTATTCGGGAGATACGT
>Ga0209541_10007184_pt1 | contig 18790 bp, 17 predicted proteins | sample RifCSPlowO2_01_FD_184027 | JGI IMG/M metagenome (GOLD analysis project Ga0209541, IMG submission 184027) | Groundwater microbial communities from Rifle, Colorado - Rifle CSP2_plank lowO2_0.1 (SPAdes) (version 2) | ecosystem: Environmental > Aquatic > Deep subsurface > Groundwater | place... | reverse complement strand
TTGATTGATGTGCCGCCGCAAAATGCCGGCACAACCCTGCGGGGGCTCTGTTCAATGGGAATGTATAGCTTTGCGATAACCTTTAACTGATTTTCCCGCCGCGCCGCGTAAAAGCAAAAAAATACTGTACAAAAGCCGGGCACTTGCCCGTCTTTTCATTACCGCGGACTAGCGCGGAAAATGGCCCGAAAGTATTGACAAGTTCATTGATAAGTGATACTATTGACATTATAAGCAGATGTAGTAATGCGAGGGGGATGCTATAATAATTAACCTCATTTTATCACCTATGATGAAACTGAAGATTCTTTCAATCGGATTCCCAACCAATATGCCTGATTCAGAGATGGTGTCCCAGGGAGGACCGGCTAACTTCGCCCGGCTGTTTTCGCATTATATCGCGGGTGAAACGGAACATTCCTGGATAGGCCTTATGTTTGATGCCGGTAATTTCCAAAGCATGCGCCTGGTTAAAAAGTTCTCTTTCCCCCAGCGGGAGTATTATAAGTTGTACCTGCCAAAAAAGAAATTCAATGGGAAAATCACCCATGCCAAAAAAGGCACCAAGCCGGAAATCGTTTTTGATAGCGTTATCGGCAGGGTAGTCGCGTTTATCCGGGAAAAGAAGCCGGATGTGGTATTTTTGAATGGGTTCGGGATGTTTAACTGGATTCTTCTGAAGGCCGCCGAAAAAACAAAAACGCCGGTGGTAATCCAGCATGCCGGCATTTGGACAAAAGAACTCCGGCTCCACAGCCATTTATATTCATTGGTGGGAAGGCGCATTATGGAAGGAATGGAACAAGAGGCAACCCGGCTTGCCGCCGCGGAGGTGTTTTTGAATGCCTGGAGCCGCGACTATTACGCCAACCATGTTGCCAAGCCGAAAGAAGCAGCATCGTCCATTATCCCGTTGCCCTTTGATTTTGGTTCATTTGACGCCACAGCCAAAACAGCCTCTGATATGGCTGGCGCGAAGGATGCTTTTCGCATTGGGATTATCGCCCGTTGGGATACCATAAAAAACCACCGCGCCTTCCTTGCGCTGGCAAAAGAATCAAAGCGCCAAGGTTTGGCCTTTGAGTTTTCGGCGGTTACCAAAATACCCGTTTCCGACACGTTGGCGAAAGACTATACCAAAAATATCACCACCATTGCGGGCTTAAACCGCGCGGGCGTCAATGATTTTTGCCGGTCCATGGATTTACTGGTGTTGCCCTCGCTGTTTGATGTTTCGCCTACCGTGGTTTTGGAGGCGATTGCCACGAAAACACCTGTTGCCATTTCCGGGAATATCGGATACATTAACGATTTTATCCGGGGCGGCGCCAAGGGGTGGATAATTGATTTTAGCAATGTTAAAAAAAGCCTCTCAACCATTAAAAAATTGGCCGGAAAGCCAATGCCAAAAGATTTCCAGGATCAAATGCGCAACAAGCACGGGCATAAAAAAGTGTTCTCCGCGTATTTGGAACTTTTTTTGAAGGTTGCCCGCAACCATAAGCCTATGGCGCCGGGAAAAACCCTTGTTCTTCCGGCAGCCCGGGGGTTGATTAAAGTTGTTTGATTTTGATAAGATTATAATAATCCAACGTTATTATAATCATCATGATACGGAAAGCCGAAGAAAAAGATATCAAGGAAATTTTACCTATTGCTAACAAACTGCACCTTGATATGCCGGGTTTTGTTTGGGACAACGATGATTTTATTGTGCGACAGATTGGCAACGGCGAATATTTCGTACTGGAAGACGAAGGCATTATCAAGGGCATCATCAGCTTGCGACAACTGAAGGGGAAAATCCACATTGAAACGCTGGCCATCGGGCATGGGTTCACCGCTAATGGATTTGGCACACAGCTGCTGGAATTCGCCAAACAATATGCCAAGGAAAAAGGGTTCGCACTGCTGCAGGCATATTCTTTTTACGAGTATAACATCAAGGATTTTTACCTCAAACACGGGTTTACGCTTTTGGAGCACCGGGGCAGTTACCAGGGCCATCCCTACTACTGCTTTGAGATAAAGGTGTAGGCAAAGCGGCTTCTGCCGCTCTATTGACAAATAGTCTTGGCGGGTGTATAATTAAGATATGGGTGGCGGATGTGTGTCTGCTGCTAAAATCGCCCTTTTCAGGTTAATAAGGAGTGTCTCCTATGTTGGAAGATTTGCGTTTTTGGGCTTCTATCGTGATTGTTGGCGTACTTTGCCTTTTTCTGGGGGGTTGCATGGGCGGTTGTGGCAAGGTTCCTTCTGCAAAAGTAGAGGAGCTGAAATCGCAGTTAACCGTTGCCACGGCAACGCTGGTAGAACTGAAGAAGGGTAACCCCGCATCATCACCATTGCCACCAATAGAAGAAGGTGAAAAGGCGTTGTTCAAGCAGAAGCTTTTGTGGGCGGAGGAAGAACTGAAGCTCACCAAGGATCACCACGTGAAAGTTCTGGAGATTAAAGAGAAAGAACGGGAACGTGATGTTGCGTTTGAGAAAAGGCTAAGGCAAGAGGCTGAAGCTGAACGGGATGCCGTTCTTGCCAATTCCAAGAAATTGGTGGATGCCCTTGAGGCACTCAAAAACGAACCAAAAAAGAAAGGAGACTGATATGGCCCAGATGAGGCGAAACTCCGTGTGTGGCAATTCCTGGAAGGATTTGGGAATTGCCTTGGTTGGTTGCGCAGCTGCCCTGGCAATGATGTTGGGAGCTCTCTATATCCTCTTCTGGTGGAATCCATTCAGCCGCCCGCCGGAAAAAGAAGTGGTGGCAGCTAAGGAAGAGGCGCCCCCGCCAAAGTTTGCCAAAAAGGAAGCGGTCGCGAAGAAAGAAGTTCCTCCACCCGATCCGATTGGGCCGAAATTTTCGGCTCAAGACTTGGCAAAAGCGGCAAGGGAAGCTGCTTTGCTTGCCAAAGCCGGCAAGAAACCTGAACCAGAATCGCCTCCGGTAGTGGCAAAGAAGGATCCGTTAAAACCGGATCCGTTGCCCGAACCGGTTCCGGTCAAGATTTACTCCGAACCGGCGGAAAGTATTAAGTCGCAAATTGAGCATCTGCGGATCAATCACAAGGAAGAATTGATACGCTATCGTTTGGAGAACGATAAAAAGTTGTTTGATTTGAGTCGGAAGTACGCCAACGCGATGTACGAGGTAAACCGGTATTCGGGCTTGTATTTTGACTGGCGCGTTGGCTGGCGGCGGTCATGGGGATACAGCCAGATTACCGCCCAAAAGCTGGTTGACGAGGCAAGGGAGGCCAGAGAGGCGTATATTTCCTTTTCCACAAAAGTTTCCGCCGGCCTTGCGCGCAAGGAAGCGGATTTTCAGGAAAAGGTGCGCAAGATACGGGCCGGCACGTACGGCCCCAAATCGTCATTTGATTGAAAAACCGCCGTTTGAAGACGGCGACAAACCCCTTTGGTTGGATCCAGCCAAAGGGGATTTTTTTTGACCGAAGAGGCAAATTTTGATATAGTTGGGAAATTAGGGGCGTGGTGAAGTGGTATCACAAGGGTCTCCAAAACCCTTAGCCTGGGTTCGATTCCCAGCGCCCCTGCTGGGTACAAAATATATAAAAAAACCAAGAGCTAGCTCTTGGTTTTTCTTTGTTTGCCGCCTTTGAGCCAGGGCATTGACGAGAATAGGGGATAGTACATATCTTCTTTTGTTTTTATTTCAAACGAAGAAAATGGCAGTTTTGATGCCGTTGGTTTTGTTACAAATGTTACCCAGGGAATATCGCTGATAAGGCAAAGCGGAGTAGCTTCCGATCCTTCGCCCATCACAACCACGGCAGTCGCGGCAAGGCCGTCGGCAATATTGGTTTGGGCCATGGTAAATTTCCTGCCGAATAAATCGGGCTTATCCCGGTAATCTTTTAGGGGATTAAATCCATAGTGGGCAAGTGAGATCCCTAAAACGCCCCGGCGCAGGGGAATGGTGTGGGAATCGGTAATGATAACGCCAAGGTTTTTAACGTTATATTTTTTCCGTAACCAAGCCCATAATTGTTTTGCGGTAGCTTGCACCTCTTTCGGCCATAAAATATAGTAGCCATCGGCGTTGCTCTCATCAACACCCGCCGCGGGAATGAATACATTATTTTTTATCGTATGCATGCACCATGCTCCCGGGGTGGCTTCCCGGGGCAAGTATAAATCAGCTTCTTGTGCTACAAGTTCATCTTTATTTCGGTCCTTTAAGGGTATACATGAACCTTGCCAAATACTGACCACTTTTGAGGCAATAACAACGATGCTTCTCTCTGGAATGGATTTCAAGGAATTTTCAATAGCCGCCAAAAGATCATCTTGCGGCGGCTGGAGAATTTTGGTTTTAATCGGTTGCACTATCATGTAATGTTTGGAGTAATAATATCAAACGGGCTTCACAAGTCAACGCCAGATATGCCGGATTTGCAAAAAAACCAAAATCAGGTTACACTAAGACAGTATGGATCCATTGCAACAAGAACAACACAGGCAAATAGGGAAAATATTTTGGCTGGGGCTTCAAATATCGTTCATTTTCGCCATCCCGGCCATTATTGCCGTTGTCGCGGGCAAAAAAATTGACGCGATGTATAGCACTGGCAAGCTGGCAACCATTATTGCCCTGGCGGCGGCTTTCATTTTTTCCTGGGTTTTGGTTTTGGCGCAATATTACCGCTTAAATAAAAAGTTAAAAGAAGTGAATCGGCGCATAAAAGAAAATAACCATGCTTGATTTTTTACAACTATCCCGCCCGATAGATTTGATATCCTCCGAAACGATTTTTACGATAGCGGGTTTCAAGATAAACAATTCCACTGTTTTTATTTTCCTTATCCTGCTTTTGTGCGCGGTTTTTTGTTTTTATGTTGTTAAAAAATTCACCATGCTTCCCGGAAAGTTCCAAGCGGCCGTCGAATTGGCCTATGAATTGATTGAAAACCTTGTTTTGCAGATCACCGGAAGCAAAAAAGAAACAAAGCTTATTTTGCCGTTTGTCGGTTCCATTTTTTTATTCGTTTTATTTTCCAATGTAATGGGGACCATGCCGGGCTTAACCAATATCACCTATAATGGTAAGGCATTGTTACGGACTCCAACGGCGGATTTCAGTACAACGTTTTCCCTGGCGGTGGCATCATTGGCGGTTATCCAAATAATGAGCATCAGGGATTTTGGGGTGTTGGGTTATATGGGAAGGTTTATAAAAATCCATGAAGTATATGCCGGGTTTAGAGAAGGTTTTAAAAGCGGAATGCTTTCGGTGGTCAATTTTTTTGTCGGTTTTTTGGACATCATTGGCGAAATTGCCAAAGTGCTTTCAATCTCTTTAAGGCTGTTCGGGAATATGTACGCGGGAATTGTATTGGCAACGGTTATCGGGGGGATTATGGCGTATGTTTTGCCGGTTTTCCTGGTGGCGATGGGCTTGCTGGTTGCGGTGGTGCAAGCGATCGTTTTTACCTCGTTGGTAACAATATATTATATGCTGGCAATCAGATCAGCGCCGGAGAAAGACTATTAGCGGCGCAAAAGCATCGGGTACTGTAACATAAATAATAATATTAATAACGTAAAAACATATGGACGCAGAAGCAGCCAGGTTAATCGCAAAAAGCATCATCATAACGGCAATGTTAGGCACGGCCATCGGGGAAGGGTACCTTTTGGGGAAAGGTTTTGAAGCCATGGGCAGGAATCCGGAAATATCGGATTCGCTGTTTACAAAAATGATTATCGGAGTGGCGATGACGGAATCAACCGCTATTTACGCGTTGGTGGCATTTTTTATTATTTAACATTTTTTTGGCATGGTGGACATTTACGGGATTTTACAAAAAATCGGATTTGACTGGCAGGTGGCATTGGCCAACCTGGTGAATTTTTTGATTATTCTTTTTTTGCTTAAAAAATTCGCCTTCAAGCCCATCGGCAAACTTATAAAAGACCGGCGGGATAAAATCAGTGAAGGTTTGCAAAAAGCCAAAGAGGCGGAGGCAAGGCTGGCGGAGGTGGATGCCATTGGTATTTCGCGCTTGAAAGAAACTGATCAAAAATCCGCCGCTATGATGGTTGAAGCGCAAGCGCGCGCCAAAAAATTAGAAGAGTCTTTGATGAAAAAAGCGGAAGGGCGGCAGCAGCAGGCGCTGGAACAGGCCCGGGAGCAGCATAAAAAAGCGCAGGAAGAATCACAAAGAATGATATTGCAAGAGGCGGGGGCTTTGGTTCGCGAAATGATTGTCAAAACGGTCGGATTAAAGCCCGAAGCCGTTGATGAAGCGCTGATAGAAAAAGCCGTTTTACAGTTGCATCATGACAAACATTAAGCCCAAAATGTATGCCCAAGCGCTAGTGATGGCATTGGCGGGTAAAAAAACCGGTGTTTTTGAAAGGTTTTTGAAGGCGCTTGAAAGAAACGGGGATACCAAAAAACTCAAACAGATTGCGGCGTTGGTGGAAAAGATGCTTTTGGAAAAAAGCGGCAATAAAAACGTGGTGGTTGAAACCGCGCGCCCGGCGCCAAAAAATTCCCTGAAGGGTTTCATAAAGGGAGGGGATGTGGTGCAAGAAAAAATAAATCCCGCCCTGGTTGCCGGAATCAAGATTATTGTTAACGGTGAAAAACAGCTGGATTTTTCCCTCCAAAAAAAGTTAAACGAAATTTTTACGTAATTGAAAGTTAAAAAAATGTCCTACGAAATTTTAGAGAAATTAAAACAACAGATTGAGGGCTATAAAAGCGAAGCGAAATGGGAAGAAATTGGCACGGTTATTGAAGCGGGCGACGGGATTATCAAAATTTCCGGGCTTTCTAATGTGCAAAGCCAGGAAGTGTTAGTGGTGGAAACGGGAAAAGAGGAAATCAAGGCCGTGGCTTTGAATCTTGAAGAAGATGCCGTTGGGGCCTTATTACTGGGTGATGCAACCGTGGTAAAATCCGGACAAACGGTGAAACGGACGAAAGCCCTTTTGTCTATTGATGTGGGCGATCAATTACTGGGCCGGGTGGTTGACCCGCTGGGAAACCCGATGGACGGCAAGGGCCCGATTTTTTCACAAAAAGATAAGCCGCAGGCAAATCCGTTGGAAAACAACGCGCCGGATGTGTTGGCGCGCCAATCGGTAAAGCAGCCGCTTCACACAGGAATTAAAGCCATTGATGCCATGATTCCCATTGGCCGCGGCCAGCGGGAATTGATTATCGGAGACCGGGGAACCGGAAAAACCGCCATTGCGCTGGATATGATTATCAACCAGGGCCGTGAAGGCGGGAAGCCGGCCATTTGCATTTATGTGGCGGTGGGGCAGAAGGAATCCAAAATCGCCAAAATTGTTGAAACACTGAAAAATAACAACGCGCTGGAATACACTATCGTGGTGGTGGCGGGCGCTTCAAGCCCGGCTGCCTGGTGGTATTTGGCTCCGTTCGCGGGCTGTGCCATTGGCGAATATTTCCGTGACAAGGGGCAAGACGCGCTGATTATTTATGATGATTTGTCAAAACACGCCTGGGCTTACCGGCAAATTTCTTTGCTTTTGCGAAGGCCGCCGGGAAGGGAGGCTTATCCCGGGGACGTGTTTTATTTGCATTCACGGCTTTTGGAAAGGGCCGCCAAACTTTCCAAAGAAAATGGCGGAGGCTCGCTGACCGCCATTCCCATTATTGAAACCCAGTTGGGCGATGGAACGGCCTATATTCCGACTAACGTGATTTCCATTACCGACGGGCAGATTTACTTGGAAAGCGATTTGTTTTACCAGGGCACCCGGCCGGCGGTAAACGTGGGGCTTTCGGTTTCACGCGTGGGCGGATCGGCCCAAACCAAAGCCATGAAGAAGGTGGCGGGGCGCTTAAGGCTGGAATTGGCGCAGTTTCGTGAGTTGCAAACATTCGTCCAGTTTGCCAGTGATGTGGATGAGCAAACAAAACAAAAAATCCACAAGGGAAGGATTATGACCGAGGTGCTCAAACAGCGTGATTTGGCTCCATTCCCATTTGAAGAACAGGTACTGGTGTTGTACGCGGCGCTGAATGGATACTTTGATACATTCAAGGCCGAAGAAATCCAAAACATTGAAGCCAAGTTTTTGGAATACGCAAAAGATTTGCATGGCGGCTTGCTGGAATCACTGAAAACCGAAAAGCAGATTACGGATGAAATTGAAGAAAAACTGAAAGAGATCATACAAAAATTTATTGAAAGCATCAAGTAATCATGGCAGAATCGGTCCAACATTTAAAAAAGCGCCTGAAATCGGTTGCCAATATCAATAAAATCACCAAGGCCATGGAAATGGTGGCGGCTACCAAGATGCGTAAATCCCAAGAAATCGCGCTGGCTTCGCGCCCGTATGCTTTTGTGGCACTGGATTTACTGGCGCATATCAGGGAAGGTGATGAAAAATCTTCTGTATTTTTAAAACAGCGGCCGGTCAAAAAAGTGTTGTTTGTGATTATTTCTTCCGATAAGGGGTTGGCAGGATCTTTCAATAGTTCTGTTTTCAGGAAGTTTGAACAGCATATGCAGCGCGACCAGGAAAAGTACCTCAGCGAAGAAAAATTGTACATGGCGGTCGGCCAAAAAGCCATCCAGTACGCAGCCAGAAAAGTTTTGCCGCTATCCAGGCAGTTTTTAAATGACGCGGACCATGTGGAACCAGGCAACGTAAGCCCCGTTGCAGATGCCATTATACAGGGCTACTTAAAGAATGAATGGGATAGGGTGGTGGTGGTTTCAATGCATTTCAGATCGGCGCTACGGCAAGAGCCCCACGTCAGAAGGATTTTACCGGTTGATTTTGGCCATATCAAAGAAATCATAGGTGAATTGGTCCCGGAGACGGGGAAATTCGCCGAACTGATAAAAGAAAACAATATTGACTTTACCGCAAAAGAAAAAACCACTGCTGAATATGTGATTGAACCTTCGCCGGCAGTCGTATTGGATAAGCTGGCGGAACACTTGTTATTCATGCAGATTTACCATTTGATGCTGGAAGCCAACGCGGCGGAACACTCAGCGCGCAGAATGGCCATGAAAACCGCTTCGGATAATGCCAATGATTTGGGCGAAGCATTGAATTTACAGTACAATAAAGTAAGGCAGGCAAGCATTACCAACCAAATCATTGAAATCAGCGCCGGAACGGAAGCACAGACATAAATTATTCTAATTGTTTTAATAATACTAGCGAAGGGAGACAAAGGAAAATCGCAATTTTCATATGCCGACCGAGCGACGTATTATATGCTTCGCATATTAACCTAATTATTCTAACGATGGAAAAAGGGAAAATTGTGCAAATCATCGGGTCGGTGGTGGATGTGGAATTTCCAGAGAACACAAATCTTCCGGGGATTTTTAATGCGCTGAAAGTTGCCGGGCCCGATGGGCAAGTGACGCTGGAAGTGGTAAAGCATTTGGATATGCAAAAGGTGCGTACCATTTCCATGCAATCGACTGACGGGCTGCAACGTGGGTTGGAAGTTTTGGATTCTGGCAAACAAATTGAAGTGCCGGTGGGGCAGGAAGTAATGGGGAATATTTTTAATGTGCTGGGAGAAACGTTAAATAAAAATGATAAAAAGTTTAGTAAGCATTGGCCTATCCATCGCCCCGCGCCGCCGTTTGTGGACCAAACCACCAAAGTGGAGGTGTTTGAAACTGGCATTAAGGTGATTGATTTGATCGCTCCGTTTATTAAAGGGGGAAAGGTTGGGCTGTTTGGCGGAGCCGGCGTGGGAAAAACGGTGTTGCTGATGGAATTAATCAGGAATGTGGCGGAAGAAAGCGGGGGAGCTTCGGTGTTTGCGGGAGTTGGCGAAAGAACCCGCGAAGGAAATGATTTGTACCAGGAAATGCATGAAAGCGGAGTGCTTGGCAAAACCGCGCTGGTGTATGGGCAGATGAACGAAGTGCCGGGAGCCCGCGCCCGGGTTGCATTGAGCGCGTTAACCATGGCCGAATATTTCCGCGATGAAGAAAAGAAAAATGTGCTGCTTTTTATTGATAATATTTTCCGGTTCAGCCAGGCGGGTTCTGAAGTTTCCGCGTTGTTGGGGCGCATGCCTTCGGCGGTGGGGTACCAGCCAACGTTGGCGCAGGAAATGGCGGAATTGCAGGAACGGATTACTTCAACCAAAAACGGATCCATTACTTCCGTGCAGGCCATTTACGTGCCGGCAGATGATATTACCGACCCGGCGCCAGCCACCACCTTTTCGCACTTGGATTCAACCATTGTGCTCAATAGGGCGTTGACCGAAATCGGGATTTATCCGGCTGTTGATCCGTTGGCTTCCACTTCCAGCGCGCTGGACCCGAAAATGGTGGGCGAGAGGCATTATACGGTGGCCCGCGGCGTGCAGTTAACCTTGCAACGCTACAAAGATTTGCAGGACATTATTGCTATTTTGGGAGTTGAAGAGCTTTCAGAAGAGGATAAAAAAGCGGTGGGCCGGGCGCGAAGGATCCAACGGTTTTTAAGCCAGCCCGTGCACGTGGCCGAAGTGTTCAGCAATATTCCCGGAAAATATGTGAAGCTGGAAGACACCATCAAGGGCTTTGAAGAAATTTTGGAAGGCAAACACGACAGCGTGCCGGAAGAAAATTTTTACATGAAAGGAGGGATCGGGGAAATTTCTAATTAACCTAATTATTCTAATTACTTTGAATTACGAAATTAGTTTTTGAACGAAAATTGAAGCCGAACTCAACCCAACCCGAAAATTCAGATTTTTAGGAAAGCATGGATTGTGATAAGTTTTTTCCAACGTTTTGCAATTTGATACCTAGATGATTTGATACGACAACAACGAATAAATGTAGTTTGCAATGTATCCGTCTACTGACCGTGGGAGGCTCGTAATTAATCCATAAAACATTTTCAAGCTCCTGAAATTCAACTCAATCACCATTCTGGTTTTGTACAACTTTTCTTGAAATTCTGTCATCAGTTTTGCCATGTTGACTCTTGGTTTCGCGAACAATATCCGTTTGTTTTCTTGATAGAATTCCTGCGATAATTTCTTGGAAATGTAGGCGGCATCGGCAACGAATATTCCTTCCAAATCTTTGCAAAGCGGTAGGACTATTTTAGTATCATGGACATTAGCAGATGTGAATTTCAACGACAGCATTTTTCGTTTCAAATCAGAGCAAAGGTGCAATTTTAAGCCAAAATACATCCCTTTTGCGTTTCTATTGAATCCAGCAAGCCCTTTCATCGTCCCATGTGCGTTGGCATTTTTAAACAAGCAGACGGGAATATCGGTTGAGTCAATATGCTTTACTATGTGCGAAGATTTCCGATTCATTTTCATGATTAAGAAAAGAATTGTCGCCGCTAGTTTTGCCCATCGGTTCAGACTGACAACCAGAGTTTTGTAGGAGCATTTCTTTTTTAGATGAAAGGTTTCGTACAGTGATTTCTTGGTATCTTTTCCGTTTCGTTGTTTGAATATCGCCAGAGCAATTACTTCATTAATTTTTAGCGCCAACTTTCGACCTAACTTGTTTTCATACGTATCAAATTTCAATTGTTTGGAGAAAAAACTTACCACGTTCAGTATTTCATTGTATAATGGAATTACTACTTTCACGGTGGTGGTTGGCGACTCCTTAAACAAGGTCGCCAACTGGTTTCATTGTACCATATCAATCATTTCGTAATTCAAAGTAATTATATTATATTATATATAGCTATTATAACGTATGGTTGGCAAAAAATCTAACAAAAAAGCTACGTATACGTACCGGAGCTTTTTTGTTTCACTTAGTTTATTTTCAACAATTCCACTTCAAATGTCAATGTGGCGTTCGGTGGAATAGTTAAGAATCCCTTTGTTCCGTATGCCAAGGTTGGTGGAACGGTCAACTTTCTTTTCTCCCCCACTTTCATTCCTATTACTCCCAAATCCCATCCCTTGATTACCTTGCCCTTGCCCACCATGAAGGTGAACGGCGCGTTGCGGTCAAGGCTTGAATCAAACTTTGTGCCGTCAGCGAATGTGCCGGTGTAATGCACCGTCACCAGGTCACCATCTTTGGCGGCAACTCCCTTTCCTTCCCTTTGGATTTCAACTTGCATGCCTTGGATTTCATAGCTCTTTTGGGTTTGGGTGTCGGTTTGGCCCGGAACGTCTGTTTCTCCTTGGCCCATATACATCATGGCAAGGTAAATTCCCAGCAGTATCAGTAATACCACCATCAATACGATTACGATAATAAGTGCTTTGCTCATTTAGATTATATGTAGAATTTTTATTATTTGGTTAGTTGTCGACCCTGCCTACCGGCAGGCAGGCAAAAATTGTTTACTGTTCACTTATTTTATTAAAAATAAAAAACAATGTAAAGCGGGGTAATCGCAAGCACAAAAACGGAGTTATCCCCACGTCTATCAGTGCCACTGGTTGAGTATTTTTGAGATAAGGTGCTCCACGGGCGCGTAGTCGTCGGTGATTTGGGGGTTGCCGGCCAGGTCCAGCGCCGCCGTATCAATGTTTTTCAGGACAAGGTTTTTTAAAATGGGGTCCGGGTTATTTTTTACCAGCGGGCTGTTAAAATCAATCGTTTTTTCGCCGTTAATGCCAAGGAAGATGATGTTTTGCCCTTTGTCTGATGCCGGTGAATTGACGGCAAAAAAGTAGCTGCTGGGAAATGCTTCCTGGAATGTTTTTATCTCCGAAGCGATGAAGGAAGGCTGCTGGCCGTATAAGTATCCGGCATAGTTTCCCACAAACACCCCATTTTCCGACAGGCGGGACCGTGCCAGTTCAAAAAATTCCTTGGTGGTAAAATGGATGGGCACGGAAAAAATGGAATAGTATACATCGGAAATAATGGCGTCGTATTTTTTGTCATTGAGTTTAAGAAGCTGCCGGCCGTCTTGAACGTAGTTGGTGAGCCGTGGAGTTTCTTCCAGGTTGAAATAGTGCCGGGCAAGCGCGTAAAGCCCCGGCTCTATTTCGGCCACGTCAACGCGCATATCCGGTGAATCATTGAGCAGGGCTTTGGGAATGGAATAGGCTCCCCCGCCCATGACGAGCGCCTGGGTTGCATCGGGTTTGAATAATTTATACAGGGCATAATATTTGGTATAGTCGTAGACCAAATCGCTTGAAGCCAGATACATGGCGGCGGAAAAGCTGCGGTCTTGGAACAAAAAACGGGCCGGGCGTCCGTCCCACTGCCCATCCATGATTGTTATTTTTTCATACACACCATCTTTTTCGTAAAGCACGTTGGCTTGGGCGGGGTTTATGTTATGCCAGGCCAGCCATGCGCCAACCAGTATGCCAAACATGGCCAGGAAAATACCAAGCCGGTTTTTTTGGTTAAAAAATAGTACCCCGGTCAAACCCCACACGCCAAGCAGCGTACCGGTGCCAAGGATGATGGCGTTAATGCCAAACCGGGGAATAAGGAAAAAGCCTGCTAACAGTGTTCCGGTGATGCTGCCCAGGGTTGACCAGAAAAACACTTCCCCCGCTTTACTACCAATGGTTTCGTTCCCCTTTTCATGCAATTTGATAGCAAACGGGGAAAGAGTGCCCAGGAAAAAAGCCGGAACAAAAAACAGCAATAACGAAGCAACCAGGGGCCCGTAAACAATGGAAAATAGCATGCCCAGCGCCGGCAAAAATACCGCGCCGGTTATGTGCATCACAATGGTAAGCAGGCCGGAAGCCGTGATGATGGCGTAAAAAACTTGCTGGCGCGGATGCCTGTCGGCGAATTTTCCGCCGAAATAATAGCCGGCGGAAAGGGCTGCCAGAACGGTGCCAATGACCGAGGAAGTGGTGTAAATGGTGTTGCCGTAATAGGGCGCCAGCACCCGCGTGGCCAAAATTTCAATGACCAATACGCAGGCTCCGGTAACAAAAACCGAGGCCAGCAGCAAAATGTCTTTGGTGGGGTTCTTGGGTTACTCTGTTGGCCGTTCTTGGATATCCTGTTCAGGAACGCCATGGTTATTTTTGATGCCGCCTGCAGCATCCCCAAATATGGTTTTGCTATTGAAAAATTCACAGGTGGTGGTTTCGTCGGATTTGACAATGACCCCCGATATGGTGGCGCCGGAAACCGTTCCGGTTTGGGTGACATTATCTTGCAGCAAGCATTGCACGCTTCCGAATTCCCAGCCGCTTGGCATGGTTTCAGCGATATCATACGAACCTGCGTCAATCGGGCTGCCGCCGGTGGATCCGGCGCCGGCAACAGTACTGATGTTATCAGCTGAAGGAGTGGGGCCGCTGACTTCGTAGGAAAATACCCCATCCTCTCCGCTGGTTTGCTTTACAATAACCAGCTGCCCTTGGCTGGCGCCTCCGCCGCCATACGTATTTACAAACGTGCAGGTGGTGGTTGTTCCTGCCGGAATCACATCATCGGGATTGGTTGACCCATCTTCGCCAACGCATTGGGCGCTATCAAGGCGCCACCCGGCTGGCAACGCCCCTTCCAACACGTCGTAAGCAAATCCGGCGGGAACCGTCACGGTGACTGTTTGGGTTGCGGGTATGGCGGGATCGCCCGGATCAAAGCCCGTGGTGGTTACGTTCCGGGTAATGTTGGTTGGACCGGGGGTGCTAGGATCGTTGGAAATGGTATAGGTAAAGGTTCCGTTATCATTATATGATTCCTTGACAATTTCAAAGATCGCAGAGGATAACAGCGGCGTATATGTATTTTCAAAAATACAAGTGGTGGTTCCCCCGGCAACGATGGTGATGTTTTTTACGCCAATAAGGTCGCCGCCGCTGTTGTAGGTTTCCAGGTACGGAGTGTCACAGAAAGCATCGGTCAGGGCAAACCCGGGAGGCAGGCCGATTTCGTCAATGTACGCGCTTGGCGTGATCGGTCCGGTTGGGTAAGGGGCTTCGGTGACCGGGTTATAGAGGTTTGAAGCATTGGCATCCAGGGTTAGTGTGGGGAAAGCGGCATTGCTTGCAAAGGTAAACGTTCCGCCGGCGCCCACTGTCCGTTTTTCAAGGCGCAGGCAGCCTTCGGTGGCAGATCCGCAACCGCCCGTTGGCGGCGCTGTGTACGTATTTTTAAACGTGCACGTGGTGGTTTCACCCGCCACAACCACGTCATCGGGGTTTGAAGTGCCGTCTTGCGCCACGCAAATGGCATCCGTCAGGCTCCACCCGGTTGGCAGCGCCCCTTCAATGACATCATACTGGAACCCGGCGGGCACGGCCACGGTAACCTCTTTCGTGCCGGGAGTATTAGGCAGGCTAAACCCGGCAGTGGTTAGCGACCGCGTTTCGTTGGTTGGCCCTGGTGTGGCGGCGTTGTTGAAAATGGTGTAGTTAAACGTCCCATTGGCGCCGTAGGACTCTTTGACGATTTTGAGGTAGCCGGTGCCGCCACCTGTTTTTATATTTTGGAAAGTACAGGTAGTAGTCTCGCCGGCATAGATAGTAAACCCTTCATCAATAATGCTGTCATATATATGAGTACCGCCTTGGTCAATGCAAGAAACTGACCCTGTTTGGCTCCAACCAGATTGTGGGGCTTCAATAATGTTACTAATCAGGCTGCCTCCCGCCGCGAGCGGTATCAGTGCACTTGAACCATTTCCTCCAGTTGTTACAACGGGTATATTTGCCGGTGCGCCGGGATACGCGGGAATGCTGAAGTTAAATGTGCTATCCCCGCCGATGGTTTTTTTGATAATCTGTAAATTTCCACCTCCACCCCCGCCGCCAGCGTAGGTGTTGGTAAAAAAGCAAAATGTCACTTCGTTTGGCGCGATGGTTACTCCGGTAATATCATTTACGGCGCCAATTGAGGGGGTACCAACCGGAGATCCGCTTACGTCAAGCGGGACATTTACGTCGTTGTTGGGATAGCACGTTACGCCGGTAAGCCCCCAGCCAGCCGGCGTTACGGGTAAAATTTCTTTTATGTTATAGGTTCCGGGGGGAAGGGGCACATCAACCCTCCGGCTTGGCGTGCTGTCGTATGCAATGCTTGTGGACGTGGCCGCAGTTCCCGAAATGTTGTACCCGAACGTAGCGCCAGCTGCATTGCCGCTGGCGATGTTTTTGTAAATCCTTAATGTTCCTAAGGGTTCGGTCGCGTTAGTAAATGTGCAAACTACGTTATCGCCGGGGAATAAATCAAAGTATACGTGTTCATAATATGAGATAGAAGTGCCAGGATATATGTCGGGATAATAATTAAATCCTGCGGGACCAGAGCTCCCAGTACAGCTAATGTTTGTTTGTATCCATCCCGTTGATTGCAGTTCTCGTATTGTATATTGATTGTGCGTCTGCGTCCCGCTATTTGTGGCATCAAGGTTGCTGAAGGTAAATGTGCTGGAAAGAGTAGCATCGCCAGGGTCGTTATCTAAGCAAATCACTCCTGGGGCGCTACCATTTTGGTCGCCCACTTGTACCCCTACCCCATCATCCCATACCTCGAAACAAAAATCTTTCGGGTTGTTCGGACTGTCTTTTATGATGGTTATTGTTCCAGTTATTACCGGCGCCGTGTAATAATTATTAAACGTACACGTGACGGTGTCCCCCGCTATAAGATTTATGGTATTGGGCGGGAAGTTGGCGCCATCAGATTCTCTGCTGCACACGGCGCTGTCAAGGGTCCAATTGGGTTCTGGAGTTTCAGCAATGTTATACGTGCCTGCCGGCAGTAAGCGGGAATCATTATTTGAACCGGTAGAAGAAGACGTATCCACAGAAATGGATGTGATGCCAGTATTGCCGGTAAAGGAAAACGGTACCGCAGTACCCGGCCCTCCATTGGTAACTTTGTAAACTACTAACGTGCCATCTCCACCTCCGCCGCCGCTATTGCGCGTGTTGGTAATAACGCATTCTTTGGCATCGCCGGGGTTGAGGGTTACGTTGCCAAACTCGTCACAATCGCCGGAAAATGTGGTGGTGTAGTCAGCCATGTCGGTGCCGGTGCCTTCGTATTCGCTTATGGTGTGGAAGCCATCGCCATACGGTATGGTTCCCGTAGTTCCGCCGTTACCCACATCAAACGGTCCTACTTGAACTCCGTCAATAGTGAGGTTGAATTTGCCGGGGTCCAGAATGGGGAATACATTTTTGGTAACCTTGATGGTGGCGGGCGGGATGTAGGTGTTGCTGAATTCGCAGGTGGTGGTTTTGTTTTCTTCAAACAGAATATCATCAATTCTGGTACCCGAAAGCGTGCCCGTACTTGCGCCTCCCTGGGTAGTGCAAAAGGCGAAATCAAGCACCCATTCACCCAAGCCGCCGGTATCGGGCAATGCTTCTTCAAGGTCAAAAAAGGTGGGGATGGTGGCGTCCTCGAAAAACGGCGTACGAACAAAGGTGGTGGTATTGGTGCCCGTGTAGCCTCCTGGCCCGATGCCACTTTTGGCGTAAACCGGTATGGCGGGTCCATCGGGCCCGAAATCTAAATCTTGGGCAGAATAATAATCAAACATTTGCGGGTTAGATGCGTTGGAGGTATATTTGATGATGGTTAATGTGCTCATCGATTCTATGCCAAGCAGTAAATCATTAGAATCACCCGCATATTCCTCAAGCCCGGTTATCGAGGGATTGGTTACCATAATTGAATATTCTCCGGCGGGAAGGCCCGCGTTGATAAGCACCTGTATTTGAGTAGTGGTAATGGAAGTTACCGTGCACCCGCTGCTTCCGCCACGGCATATGGTGGAGGTATTAATAGATACTTCAGCATAATCAACTAGAAAATTGTATCCGGTAATCGTCAGTGTAAACGGCGCATATCCCGTGGGCCTGCCGACGGGGGAAATGCTTTCTATTACCGGAGGGCCGGCGGGTTCGGGGCCGACCGCCTGCGCGCTAAGGGCTGGCGCAAAAGCCAAGAGACAAATGGCGAAGAGCAAATAGCGAATGGCCAATGGCTTATAGTTAAAAAATAATCGCATGTTTTGTAATAATATCATTTACTTGGGCATCAGTGCCAGCACCACTACCATGACTATGATAATCGGGATGATGCCAAGGTAGAGCCAATTCCCTGTTCCTCCTCCGCCGCCATCACCTCCGCCACTGCCATCATCACCGGCTTGGATTTTGGTGTTGGTAAATTTGCAGCTTGCCGTTTGCCCGGCGGTTACGGTAATGTTGGCGCACGTATTTTGGGTTTGTTCCCAGCCGGTTTGGATGGCTTCGGTAATTGAATAGATTCCCTGCGGCACATTTTGAATTGTGTAACTGCCCGTGTTGCCGGCGGTAGTTATTTGGAAATTCCCCGCGGGTGAAGTAAATGAAAATGTCCCGTTTCCGCCAGTGGTGTTCTTAGTAACGTTCAGGTTGCCATGCGTTGGCTGGTATGGGGTAATGGTAAACACTTTTGCATTAGAAATTTCCGCGCCCGGAGCCGGATTTACCACGGTAACATCTTTTGTGCCCGGCGTTGCCAATTCCTCCGAAGGAATAACGGCTTCAAGCCGGCTGGCGGAAATATAGGTGGTGGGCAGCGCCAGAGTGCCAAAGTGGATGGTTGACCCTTGCATGAAATTATCGCCATTAACGGCAAAATTGATTGGTAACAGCCCCAGCAGCACCGGCGCGGACGATGGCGAAAGGCTGGAAATATTTGGAACAGGGTTTGGGGCCGGGGTTACGGTGAACGCTTGCGCGTTTGACGTGCCCCCGCCGGGCGCGGGGTTAAAAATGGCAAATTGGTAAATAGCCTCGCCAAGGAACAAATTATTCGGTACTGAAAATATGGCTTGGGTTGCTGAAACGGTGGTTGGCGATGCAATCACAATGTTATTGCCGTACACCAGGCGGGAACTG
>Ga0209541_10007182_pt1 | contig 18791 bp, 17 predicted proteins | sample RifCSPlowO2_01_FD_184027 | JGI IMG/M metagenome (GOLD analysis project Ga0209541, IMG submission 184027) | Groundwater microbial communities from Rifle, Colorado - Rifle CSP2_plank lowO2_0.1 (SPAdes) (version 2) | ecosystem: Environmental > Aquatic > Deep subsurface > Groundwater | place... | reverse complement strand
GCGAAAGAGATTAAACGCTCCGCATGGTGCGGAGGCGTTCAAGTCACCCGCGGCAAGGAGAAATACGTGAGCAACATTAGCGCGGAACAGCGCTTCGAGCTTTTGACGAAGCTCGGAGCAAACGCAGAGTGGGATGCGCTTACGAGAGACGAAGTTCAGCTCGGCATCAAGGAGGCCGAGCGCGCCGGAGCCGAGTTCACGAAGTTCGTGAAGAACGGCTGTCAGCTCGCACTCGTCGTCCGTCCCGGAAACTGGCCCGTTTGGCAGAAGCTTATGATCGGCGGCAAGAGCCGAGAGGACCTTCTCGCGGCGCTCAAGAAGGGCGGCTTCACGGTTTCCGACTGGGCCAAGGACATCATGGGCAAGGATGCGTTTACGACGCTTCCCAAGCCCAAGGAGATCGAGTTCGTCCGCGTGAAGGTCGGCGATCTCGGATTCACTAACTCGAACCGTCTGCCCACAACGACTGAGATCTTCACCCGGGCCAAGGAACTCGGTTTGAGTCTGTGCCCCACGGAAGTCGGACCCCATCTCCGGCTCTCCATGAAGGATGAGCCCGAAGGAGACATCTTCTGGGTCGCTATGGAGCCGATCGTTGACTCCGACGGCGGCCCGAGCGTCTTCTACCTGGGGCGCGGTCGCGACGGGCGTTGGTTGCGCGCGATCTGTGCCGATCCCGGGCTCCAGTGGCTTCTCGAGGACGAGGTCGTCTTCTCTCTCGGCAAGTAGTACTTTGGGCTTTTGGCCTTTGGCACTCTCGTGCCTTTGACCTTAGCCCTCAATAGGCTTTCCCGATGCGCCTTTGAACGGGACACGGGCTCCGACGCTGTTTGTCGGAGCTCTTTTAATTTGCTAGAGTTATTTCGGTACTAGGCGAATATGCGGAAAATTACGGTTTTCCGCTGCCGAAACTAGCCTGCCTGTGCCTAGAGTATTTTTGACTACGGTTGAAAATAGAACGACACACGCACGACTTTAAAAAATGAAGCTACTTGGTGCGAAGCGCTAGGTGATTGCGATCACGAATCCGATTCAGCCTAGAGATTTATTTCAATGGGCGGTGGTGTTGATGGCGCTCTGCACATTCGTTGACTCCGACGGCAACCCGAACGTCTTCTACCTGAAGCACGATCGCGACAAGCGTTGGTTGAACGCGAACTATGCCAATCCCGAGAACCAGTGGAATCTCGAGAACGAGATCGTCTTCTCTCTCGGCAACTCGCTTCGTTTCTCTCCCGTTTATTTATCGGGAGAGTTTTGTTTTATAAGCTGGCCGCTCCAGCCACCGAGCATCCTGCCTATTGTGTTAAGTTCTTCTCCAAGGAATATATATTTTTTAGTGTCGAGCGACTTCATTTCCCAGAGCAGTTGGAGCAATACCTTTACTGTATCTATTTTACGGATGGCAACGCGGACAAAAGAAAGTTTTTCTGTTTTCTGTAGGAAACTTGCTGTTGCAATCGCCTCTATTGATTCAATGAGAAGCGTATCAATCCGCACCCCTAAAGAATATCGATGCGTTTTGGGGACGATCTGGTAAGATTGAAACCATAACGCATATACAGCTTTGATTTTTTCGAGCAGGGGAGGAAATTTAAGATTGTTTCGGGGGGGGGCTTACTTGATTATTTAACATATTATGAAGATTCTATTAGGAAAAAAATTTGACGATGTCATTAGCATAGAAAACCTTTTGAAAGCTTGGCAGGAATTTGTGCGCGGTAAGAGGAAGAAATTGGATGTTCAAGAGTTTTCATTGCGGCTAATGGATAACATTATAGAGCTTTATGAAACCCTTGTGAATAAGACTTACAAACACGGAGGTTATGTTGGTTTTAGAATATCTGACCCCAAGCCAAGAAATATTCACAAAGCGAGTGTGCGGGATAGAGTTTTGCACCATGCGATTTATCTAATTCTTTACCCCTTCTTTGAAAGAACTTTTATAACTGATTCTTTTTCGTGCCGACTTAAAAAAGGTACGCACAAGGCATTAAATCGTTTTCGCAAGTTTGCTTATCAAGTCAGTAGAAATCATACGAGAACCGTTTGGATATTGAAATGCGATATCAAGAAATTCTTTGAAAGCATCGATCATGATATCTTAATCGAGATTTTAGAAAAATATATTGCCGACAAGGATATTTTATGGCTGCTTCAAGAAGTCGTACAAAGTTTTTCTGTAAAGCCCAATAAGGGCCTGCCGCTCGGCAATTTAACTTCACAGCTCTTTTGCAATATCTATATGAATGAATTTGATCAATTTGTAAAACATAAATTAAAAATAAAATACTATATCAGATATGCCGATGATTTTGTGCTGTTTTCAGAGAATCGAAATTGGTTAGAGCGGCAAATTTCACCGATCAGAGATTTCTTATCGGAAAGAATGGGACTTGCTTTGCACCCGGACAAGATTTTAATAAAAACCGTTGCCTCGGGCGTTGATTTTTTGGGCTGGGCGCATTTTCCCGATCATCGGGTTTTAAGAACTACAACGAAGCGGAGAATGTTAGGAAGAATTAAGAGAAGCCCAGTGCCGGAAACTCTTAATTCTTATCTCGGTCTTTTATTACACGGCTCCGCCCATACTCTTGTGGAAAAGATTTTTTCTGAATATCTTTTGCATCGGCAGGAGAATTTATAAAAAACTTATTAACAATTGATTTAAATAAAAATTAGTTCTACAATTTTCTTAACTATTTATTCGCATGGGCGCTTTCGCATTGCCGTAGTGCGACTCCGACCCCAGTCGGAGGAGTGCGGAGGCGCGCTATTCGCATGCTATGGTTCCCGAAAAATTTTTTTTAACCAAAGGCGTAGGCGTCCATAAAGAGTATCTCACTTCTTTTGAGATGGCGCTCCGGTCTGCCGGCATCGCGCCTTTTAATATAGTTACGGTCTCTAGTATTTATCCGCCTGGATGCAAAAAAATAACCCGCGAAGAAGGTTTAGCGATTTTAAAGCCGGGCGAACTTGTCTATTGCGTGATGGCGAGAAATGCCACTAATGAGCCGAATCGTTTGGTTGCCGCTTCAATCGGCATGGCTATTCCGGCTGATCCTAATCAGCACGGTTATATTTCCGAGCATCATCCGTTTGGCGAAACCGATGAAAAAGCCGGGGAATATGCCGAGGATTTGGCCGCCACCATGCTGGCCACCACTTTAAATATTGAGTTTGACGCTAATAAAGACTGGGACGAACGCGAGCAAATTTACAAGCTAAGCGGTAAGATTATTAGGAGCACTAATGTTACACAATCAGCCGAAGGTCATAAAGACGGTCTTTGGACTACGGTGATTGCGGCAGTGGTGTTTATTACACCGCAGAGGTGAGAGGTGCCGCCCCGACCGCGGTCGGGGCGAGCCTCTCGCCTCGTCTTCGCCGAGGCGAAGCGGGCGCCCATTTTGGGCGGGAGAAGTGGGAGATGCGGGGTCACAGAAATTTGTAAACGGCGTTATAATATCAAAATGGCAAAGATTTCATTATCCGCAGTAGTTATTATAGGAATTGCTATACTTTTATTTGTCTATGAGCCCGGCAGTTCTTTTTTGCCAAATGCCGAGGGTAAGACTTGGGTGGAAATTGATCCAATTCAATGCGGCGGCAATCCCTGGGAGATCTGGCAAAGCGAGCAAGGCGTGGCATATGACATGTCCGAATCCGACATCATCAAACTTTATTATCGCGAGAAAGAAAATATTGAAATTTCCGAAGTTAAAAGCAAACAAACTCATGAAGCAGTGTGTTTAGCTTGCAATTGCCCGACAGGGGATACCCTCTACCTGCTTGTGGATGATTTAAGTGTTCAAAAAATGCTAACATTGGGTTATAGTTTGAGTGATTAAATGGAAAGGTCGAATCAGTAAAAGTTTTTATTATCTATCATGCGTAAAATTTTACTCACGGTTTTAGCAGCGTTTGTGGTAATAGCGGCGCTGGGGTTTACGGTAAGCGCCCGAGAAAATGATAATCGCGCCGGGTCGGATCGCGGCGCCTCTGATGAGGTTAGAATGCTTAAAGAGAAAATTAAGAAGTTTGAAATTGATGATGATGATTTGCCGAATGTGGAAAATTTACCTCATCGGAACCCATCGCTTTTCATCGGCCCGCGCGGTCAGGCAAGGATTTTGAATGGAACAGTAATGGAAAATTCGGGAGGCGCGAGTTCCAGCCGCTTAATAGTTGAGGTTTGGAAAACGCGACTCACGGTTGATGCCAGTCAAGCAATGGTAAAACCGCGAGAGGGCGAAAATCTTTTGGCAGTTGGACATAAGGTAAGCGTTCAGGGAGCAATCAATGCTGATACGGGAATAGTGGGAGCGCGCGTCATTCAAGATCATTCAGCTGCCCAAGCGAGAGTAGATCCTATTTGCCGCCAGATGAGTGAATTACTGCGCCGACTAAACGACCTGCGCGCCAGGTTGGGACTAACGCCTGTTAGTTTGCCGACCGGCTGTCCTACTCCTTCTCCAACTCCGACGCCGACTCCAACTCCATCGCCAAGTCCGTCTCCCGCAGCGTCACCATCACCAAGCCCGACACCGAGCGCTTCGCCGTCGCCGTCGCCATCTCCATCGCCTAGTCCTTCAGTTTTGCCAAGCCCCTCACCATCTCCATCGCCTAGTCAGTCACCGACTCCAACCGCTACGCCAGCTGTTTCACCTTCACCAACACCTTAACGGCCGTATTAAATGAATAACCGCGCCGCAAGCTGCGCGGTTATTCATTTTGTGCTAAGCTCTAGAAGTGCGTGAATATGTTACCGAAGCCATAGTGCTTGACAAAGAACCATTAGGGGAGAGCGATACCAAAGTTTCTCTCTACACTCAAAGTTTAGGCAAGGTTACAGCCAAGGCGAAGAGCGCTAGAAAAATAACGTCAAAATTAGCGGCGCACTTGGAGCCGTTAAGTCTTATTAAACTGCGTTTAATAGAGAAAAACGGATTTCAGATCGCTGACGCGCTTAAAGAGAGCCGTTTGCCTCCTCAAAATCTCAAAATTTTAGGATTGATTAACGCTCTTGTCTTTCAGGGTCAGTCGGACCATCATCTTTGGACGGAACTCAAAGCCGGCGCGAATTCCCCAAGCGTTTTTTTAAAAATTTTGGGTTTTGATCCCGAGCTCGCTGCCTGCGCAACTTGCGGCCGATTGCGCCCAGAATATTTTTCTTTTCTGGATCAGGGTTATGTGTGCAAAAACTGTCTGCCGAGAACATTGGATGCCAAAATTTACATAGGGTTAAATTAGACTTATAATATTTAAAAACCCATGCGCAAAGTTTTTGTTATTATTTCGAGTCTCACGTTTTTGGTTTTAGTGGGCGGGGCGATCTACCTGTGGTATGAAGCGCGGGGAGTGAGGGGCTTAGATATTGACCTTATTGTGCCAGCCGAGATTAGTGTCGGCATTCCTTTTAATTTGGAGGTTGACATAAGCAACGATTCCAAAAATATTTTGAAGGAAGCCCAGCTGATGATTGAGCTGCCGGAACATATGGTCTTTTTGGGCAGTTCGCCGGATAAGACGGTTGATTCCAAAAATTTGGGCAATTTAGGCGTTGGCAGCTTAACGCAGGAATCTTATCGGCTTTTGTCTTTAGCCGGTGAAAATACCATTAAGGAGATAAAAGCCACCGTTACTTATCTGCCGGCGGCGCTCGGCTCCAGATTCGAGAAAAGTTCCTCGGTAACTTTCTCGGTTCTTGAATCAAGCCTTACTTTGGATATGTCTTTGCCGCAAAAAGTTTTTAGCGGCGAGCGGTTTGAAGTTACGGTTGCCTATAAGAATAATACCGGTGAGGATTTGAATAACTTAAAGCTTAAAGTCATTTATCCGCCGGCTTTTACCTTCCGCGAGGCGACGCTCCGGCCTGATTTCGGGAATAACTCATGGGATCTTGGTGATTTGAGAAGTAATTCAGAGGGCGAGCTGGTCGTCGCGGGCGAGCTTACCGGCCCGGATGACGCCTTTTTTGAATTTGGAGCAACGCTCGAGGCTGATTTCTTGGGCCAGTCTTACGCCGTGGCCGAGAAAGCAGCGACTATTGCCATAGAGCCCTCGCCTTTGTCTTTAGCCATCGGCCTCAATAACGATTCAGCGTTTATTGCCCATCTTGGCGATGAACTTAATTACGTCATTAATTTTCTAAATAACACCGATGTAGGACTGCGCGACGCGGTGATTAAAGCCAAGCTCACGGGAGCCATGTTTGATTTAACCAGTCTTAATACCAACGCTTATTTAAGCACCGTGAATAACACGCTGGTCTGGAATACTTCGAATACGCCGTCCTTGTCCGTGCTCGCGCCCGGCGCCTCCGGTTCAGTCGACTTTAAACTGCGGGTAAAAAATAACTATCCGATAACCCGATTAAGCGATAAGAATTTCACTTTAAAAGCTGAAGTTGAGATTGAATCGCCGACCGTGCCTTACAATGTTGCCGCCCAAAAGACCGTAAGCGTGGTAACTTTAGAAACTAAAGTCGGCGGCAAGATCGGCATTGACGCTAAAGCTTTTTTCCGCGACGCGCCGTCGGGAATATTAAATCGCGGTCCCTGGCCGATGAAGGTGGGGCAAGCCACCCAATTTACCATTCATTGGCTGGTTTCGAATGCGAGCACCGATGTTAAAAATGTTGAAGTCAAAGCTTTTTTGGGCGGCAATGTGATGTTTACCGGCGTCGTGAAGAGCACCGGCGCATCAGAGCCAACCTATAATGAGCGCACCCAAGAAGTGAGCTGGATGATTCCCAATGTGCCGGCTGGCAAGGGTATTATTAATCCGCCGCTCGAGACGATTTTTCAGGTTGAAGCTACGCCGGGGGTTAATCAGGTTGGTTCGCAGATGACTCTGATTCAGCGGACAAACGCGAGAGCCGAAGATGATTTTACCGGCGAGATTTTAACCGCCGAGGATATCGAGATAACAACTGCGCGCCTTGATGATCCCACCGTAACTGGGGAGCAGGGAATAGTGATACAATAATGTCTAATTAACCTAATTGCTCTAATTATTCTAAAAAGATTTTTAATTTCGAAATGTCTAACTACTAAAATTTCAGATTTGGAGATTTAATCATTGGGATTTTTTTAGGTTAATTAGGTCAATTAGAATAATTAGGTTAATTTATGAAATGAACAACTTAATGGAAAAAATAGTCAGCCTCGCGAAAAGACGCGGCTTTATCTTTCCCGGTTCGGAGATTTATGGAGGACTGGCTGGCATTTATGATTACGGGCCGCTCGGCTTTTATTTAAAAGAGAACATCAAGCGCGAGTGGTGGCGGCATATGCTAAGGGAGGATTATATTTATCCGCTGGATGCTGCGATTCTCATGAATTCCAAAGTTTGGGAAGCATCGGGGCATGTGGAGCATTTTTCCGATCCGCTGGTGGATTGCAAAAAATGTAAAAAGCGTTTCAAAGCAGATGAACTAGAAGTATCGCAATATCCAAATATCAAGTGCCCGGAGTGCGGCGGGGAGCTAACAGAAGCGCGGCAATTCAATATGATGTTTAAAACCCACGCCGGGTCGGTCGAGGAGGAAGCCGCGGCGGTTTATTTAAGGCCTGAAACCGCGCAGGGGATTTTTGTAAATTTCAAAAACATTATTGATTCGTTTCACCCGACGCTTCCTTTCGGAATCGCGCAGGCTGGCAAAGCGTTTAGGAACGAAATTACTCCGAGAAATTTTCTTTTCCGGGCGCGCGAGTTTGAACAGATGGAGCTTGAATACTTCGGACATCCCGATAAAGCTGATGAGTATTTCAAAGATATTCGGCAGATGCGCATGGATTGGTTTCTTGCGCTTGGAATCAAAAAAGAAAATATCCACTTCCGTGATTACAAAAAGGACCAGTTGGCGCACTACGCCAAAGCCACCACCGACATTGAATATAAGTTTGGTCTTTCGGAGGACGGATTTTCCGAGCTTGAAGGCATTGCTAACCGAGGCGATTTTGATTTAAAAAATCATGCTCGACATTCGGGAGAAGACTTAAAACTGGAGGGGATAATACCGCACGTAATTGAACCTTCACTCGGGCTTGACCGCGCGTTTTTGGCGTTTTTGATGGACGCCTACTGCGAAGAGCAAATCGCCGTGCCTACCGGCAGGCAGGCAAATGGCAAATCGCAAAGTGAAATTAGAACTGTACTCAAATTACACCCGAAATTGTCGCCCTATAAAGTCGCGGTTTTCCCGCTTTTAGCCAATAAGCCGAAATTAGTTAAGCTGGCTCGCAAAATTTATAGCGATTTACGCTTAGCGCTTAGCTGGCCTGTGGCCTTTGACGACCGCGGCAACATTGGCAAGCGTTACTATTCTCAAGACGAAATCGCCACGCCCTTCTGTATTACAGTTGATTTTGAAAGTTTGGAAAAAGAAGACGTAACCGTCCGCGATCGCGACACCATGAAACAAGAGCGTGTGAAAATTCCGGAACTGGCCGATTTTTTGAAGCAAAAATTAAGCTAAAAAATATCTTCCTTAAGAACCCGCTCCAGTTAGAAAAATCATACTCGCTCCAGTTGAATCTTTGTAAGGAAACTGGACGGTTCCCGTTCCTCCCGCCCTTTTGGCGTGAACCAAAAGAGCGGGGTTTTCCGACCATCCAGGTGTTCCTAACAAAAATTTTGCTTTGCGCTCGCTGATTTTTACCTAACTTCCGCTTATGGTCCTTGCGGAAGATAATTTTTATAATCTAGATTTGAAATAAAAGCTAGTATAGATCGCTATATTTATTGGGTTAGCAGTCGAAGCCCAAGAGTGATAATTCAAAACTTAATAGGCGATGGCTATCGGAGGTTGCCGTTATGCAGCAATGCGAATGACAACCTTGACTACCTCCGATTTCTGGAGATATGCAATTTTTAGAACTCGGGTTGGGCGAGAGCATCGTCTATCCGAGTTTTTTATTAAAGGTCGAAGATTAAGCGATGATATAAAACATTTATAAATGACTTTTCGAACTAAAGGAGGGCAAGCTAATCACGATTGTGGCTTAGTAGCAGTTGCGGGGGATGCTATACGGAAGGGTTGGAGATCAATACTTGTAGATTTACCTGGCTATGTACGTCCTCCTCAGATCAACGGCTATATTCCAGATATTTATGCTCGCTCTGGAATGTATGAATTAGTTATTGAGATAGAAACTAGAGATACAGTAAATCTATCTCATTCTAAAACACAAGCTATTGCTTTCCAGTCGTGGGCGCGCATGTCGCCATATCGGCGATTTCAAATATTAGTCGTTTAGGCTTAAAAATGCTGGGGATCCCTAAGGGGTTTCTCCTCTAGTAATTAGTTGCTTGGTTAATGTGATAGCCTTGAGGAAGGATGAACACCGTAGTGCTAACCTGGCGGCCTGTTAAAACCCCGCCTTGAGCAAGCGGGGTTTTGATTTGATTTAAAATCTGTCATAATGGTTATTATGAAAGATCTTATCAAGTTAACTGATAAGCAAATTAGAGATACTTATAAGTTTATAAAAGAATATCATGATAGATTCCTGAAAAGATACGGTGTTAAGTTACCTAAGTTATATTTAGGTAACAAATTTACCAAAGATGCTTTAACTCTAATTTATCTTGCTATTGGATATCCTAGAACCCGCATCATATCTAAAACAGAATTAACAAATTTTGTAAGAAAGTATTATCCTGATGTTAATGATGTTCAGCAGGCAAGGCATTTAGGCGCTCAGAAAGGTTGGTGGATAACTGCAGGAGGAAGAGACAATATCGTTATTAAATTAAAGTTAGGGCAATATCAGTTGTATTCTTTAGAAAAACCATACCCTGCTTTTAAGGGTCATAGGATAACAAAAACTGATAATTGGCTAAAAATTAAAAAGCAATATAGATTCCGGTGTGTAACATGTGGATCACAAGAAGGAGAACCTAATTTTCATTGGCCAGCTACGAAAACAAAATTACAAATGGCTCACATGGATCCACGAAGACCTCTGATTGCCGGAAATATAATTCCGCAGTGTCAAAAATGCAATAGAGCTGATAGAAATAGGTGGGTTTATGATGAGAGGGGTCGAGTTATTAAACTTGCAAAAGCCAATTTCGTTAAAAATTTTGATAAAGAGATTAGATGGAAAATCTATAAGATTCTTTATGAAGAATTCGAAGGAAAACCGCCAAAAAAATAAAAGGTTTATCAATAGAGTAGTTCAAGCAGATGCACTGGAATTATTGCCAGACTTAAATTCAAATTCTGTTGATTTAGTACTAACGGATCCCCCATATTTTTTAGATAAATTAGATGATAGTTGGAAATACGAGAAAGTCTCTGATAAAAGGAATCAGCAAGTAGTAAAGTCGTTACCAGCCGGGATGAAATTTGATAGAGAGCAAGGTTTAAGATTTTATGATTGGTATATAAAAATTGCGAAGGAAGTTTATAGAGTTTTAAAGCCAGGAGGTTTCTTTTTATCTTTCTCAAGTCCAAGATTGTATCACAGGATGACGTCATCAATAGATGACGTAGGCTTTAATATAAGAGATTGTTTTTTGTGGGTTTACACGCAGAATCAAGTTAAAGCAATGAGTTTAGATCATTTTATTGAAAAATTAGACGCTACGGAAGAAACTAAAAAGAAACTCAAAAAAAAGTTAGAGGGATGGAAGACGCCACAAATTAAATCTTGTTTCGAGCCGATAGCAGTTGCTCAAAAACCTCATGAGAAAACTTTTCTTAATAATATACTGAAGCACAAGGTGGGTTTATTTAATACAAATATTCGGATTGGCAACAATATGTATCCCTCAAATATTCTTACCGTTGAACCCATTGATGAAATTATGGATCGACATTTTCTTATTCCGAAACCGACAAAGCTTGAAAAAGAAGGGTTTAATGACCATCAGACAGTTAAGCCACTTTCTCTTTGCATGTATTTAATAGATCTAGCAACTTTTTCAAAAAACGCCGTTATTCTTGATCCATTTTTAGGCAGTGGGACTACTGCTATCGCAGCTAAATTGCTAGGTAAAAAATTTATAGGGGTAGATATAAACCAAGAATATGTAGAGATAGCAAAGGAGAGATTAAGAAGATTAAAAGAGACTGATATGCCAATCAGAATTCCGCAGTTAAGAGTTCAATCACTTGTTTAGAAATTTTGAAGATTCCTGCCTGCCGGCAGGCGTTATTCGCTCATGACCACCCCATTTAAAAAACACATTCTCCCCAATGGTTTGCGCGTGATTTTGGTGCCGCAGAAGGAGAATGTGGCGGCGACGATTTTGGTTTTGGTTCGGGAGTGAATACCATTCCAACATTCTTGAGAATATGAGAATGTTGTCTATTCTCTAATTCGCGCGAATAGTGGAATAACAGCAAAATTAAATCCAAACCCAAATCCTCAAACTCTATTGGAGAAGTTGAGAAAAGTTTGATATAAACCTTACAACCTCACCGCACAGGATATAAAAACGACTAAGTAGCTATTAGCCCGGCTAATGCGTTATAATTAAATATAAGCCCAAGTAACCTGAAAAATGGCTAAAATCAACGAGAAAAAGTACAAAAACGCTATACTATTCTTTGCTAAGAAGGTTCAGAACGGGACGCTAGGCAAGCTCAAGCTCATGAAGCTTTTGTATTATCTTGATTTTGATTTTTTTGAGAAGTATGGCCGTTCGGTAACAGGCGACGAGTATTTACGATTTGAATACGGGCCGGTGCCACATATGGGCGAGAAAATTTTGAAGCAAATGAGCGGTAAGGAAATCAGAATTACCAAACGCAAAATCGCCGATGGAATAAATGACCAAATACATATAGAAGCGGTGAAGGATTTCGATGTAAATGTTTTTACGAAAGAGGAGCTACTTATGTTAGAGGAGATATCAGTTAAGTGGGAGAAATTTACCGGTACAGAGATGAAAAACGCGAGTCACGGCGAGGCGCCCTGGATTGCTACAAAACCGGATGGCATTATTGATTACAACCTGGCGTATTATAGAAATAAATACGGCGAGATGGCAAGAATATAATTCGGCACGATGGAAATTGTTCGGCATGAAGACATTGAAAAAGATCTAAGAAACTTGCGGCGCTTCCCAGCGCCGCTTGAATCATTAGAGGCCTGGGAGCGCCTTTTTTGTTTGAAAGGACTCCGAGAAACTCCAGCCATTGATCTATTTCGAGGATTTGGACAGATAAAAGTGTATAAAGCCCGTGTCGTGCCTTTGCGTGAAAATATCGGCAAATCAAAAGGATATCGGGTGGTATTTCAAATGATTGATGAATTGCATTCTAAAATCCTGGTATTTTCCCGACACGGAATTTATAGGACCGAACAGGAATTAATGAATTTAGTGCGAATGCGTCTTGAATAAAATCTTTTTACTATCCGTAAAGTTATTTAAGTTTTTGACTGTTCGATTTGTAAATCAAGATAGCTTTGTTTACGCGACTATTTTTATCTGCTACAATTTCAGTATTCGTAAATTAGCAAAAGATTCGTTATTCGTTGATGACTATACCTTTTAAAAAACATATTCTCCCGAACGGTTTGCGCGTGATTTTGGTGCCGCAGAAGGATAATGTGGCGGCGACGATTTTGGTTTTGGTTGAAGCCGGTTCTAAATACGAGACCAAAGATATTAATGGCCTTTCGCATTTTTTGGAGCATATGTGTTTTAAGGGCACCAAGACGCGGCCCAAAGCGATTGATATTGCTGGCGCGCTAGATGGGATCGGCGCCGAGTACAATGCTTTTACTTCGCAGGAATGGACTGGCTATTATGCCAAAGTCCAGTCGCACAAAGATGAGCTGGCCTTGGATATTATTTCAGATTTGTATTTGAATCCGGTTTTTGATTCGGCGGAAATAGAGAAAGAGAAGGGCGTGATTATTGAGGAGATTAATATGTATGAAGATTTGCCCAACCGGAAAATTCACGATCTTTTTATGGCGCTTGTATACGGCGATCAGCCGGCTGGCTGGGATGTTGCCGGCAGAAAAGAGGTTATTCGGGCGCTTACGCGCGAGCAATTTTTGGATTACAGAAGTAAGCATTATTTGCCGAACGCGAGCGTCTTAGTCGTGGCCGGCACATTTGACGAGAAAAAAATCTGGCAGGGCATCGAGAATCATTTTTCGGTCCTTAATCGCGGCACAAAACACGATAAAATCGCAACTACGGAAAAACAGGAAAAACCGGCGATATTCGTCAAATTCAAAGAATCTGACCAGACCCATCTGGTTTTGGGTTGCCGAGCTTTTGATATAAATGACCCGCGGCGCTACGCTCTTGATGTTTTGGCAGATATTTTAGGCGGCGGCATGAGCTCGCGATTGTTTCAGCGTATTCGCGAGCAGTTGGGCGCAGCTTATTATGTACGCGCCGAAGGAAATCTTTTTTCTGATCATGGTTATTTCGGGGTGGCGGCTGGCGTGGATCATGCCAAACTTGAAATTGTTATCAAGGCAATTTTAGAGGAACTTCAAAAAATGGCGAGTCAAGAAGTTTCCGAAGCAGAACTCAAGAGAACCAAAGATCATTTAGTCGGGCGCCTGCTTCTGGGACTGGAAACTTCTGATGCCTTGGCCACTTACTACGGCGGCCAGGAGATTTTGCATCAGGAAATCATGACGCCGGAAAGTTTAATTGAAAAAATTAATGGCGTAACCAGCGCGGAAATTATGGAAGTGGCGAGATTTATTTTTGCAAACTCCAAATTAAACTTAGCCGTTATCGGGCCTTTTAAGGATAGCGCTGCCGTTGCGGAAATTTTGAAATTTTGATATACTAGCCCCATGGGCGCTCATTTTAAGTTACTGCTCTTATCCGTATTGGTTTTATTAATTGCCGTGCCGACCTTGGGTTTGGCTCAAACCGGCGGCACTGCTTCCGGTTTAATCATTGGCAAAATAAAGGATGAATTTGGCCGAGCTATTGTGGGTATTGATTTAAGCGTTTTTGCTTATCGGCAGGGAAAATGGCTAGAGGGCGTTTTTGATAAGGTCACTGGAGATTATAAAATTATGAATCTCCCGGCTGGAGACTGGATTCTAGGCGTACATACTCGGCCAGAATCAGGATTTTCAGCTTCGGGCATTAATTTGCCGGCCACGCTTGCCTTGGGGGGCACGTTAACTCAAGACATTATTTTAAAGCGCTTAGGCGGCATAATTGCCGGCCGGGTATCTCGTCCAGACGGAACGCCGCTTAGCCGCGCCTTGGTTAAGGTTACTGATTTTTTATCGAGATCGGCGCGAACGCTCCTTTCGGCCGAAACTGATTTAAACGGCGCTTTTAGGTTTTTGGTTCCAGCCGGCTCTTATTTGGTCCGGGCCTTTTCCGGAGCCGAAGACGTTATTGATCCTGAACCAGAAGAAGTAATTTTAGAGAGCGGCGAAGTTGCCACCGTGAGCTTGGTTTTTGATCGGCCGGATAGGGTAATTTACGGCCAGGTCAAAATCGGCGGTTATGGCACCCAAGCGCCGGTTTGGTCTTGGTCAGATACGGGCAGATACGCGGAGACCAATTCAGACGCCGAAGGTTTCTATCGTCTCAAGGTTAGAGCCAATGACCGCTGGCATCTCACGGCGGCCAAAGACATTAATCGCTTGCCCTACGCAAGCGCTGAGGTGATTATTGATGTGCACAGTGAGGACGTGAGGCGCGATTTGGTTTTAGCAGCCGGAACACGCTATCTGCCAGAGGCCAAGCATGAAAGGTTTGATGCTGGGGGCGATGCTACTTTGAGATTAGAAAATGGCATGGCGGTTTCAGTGCCGGCTTATGCGGTCCCGACCAATGAATTGATAATTAATGTTTCCGCCGCCTCCGGGCCATCACAGAAAGACTTGCGATTAGTTACGCCGGTCTACGCCATCACTATTAGAGACAGTTTGGATAGGCCAGTGACACAACTGGGTAAAAATGCAATTTTGGAAATCCCGTATGCTCGCCTTGAACTGCCGGCAAATGTAAGCGCCGAACAGCTGAAAATTTTCTTCTGGGATGATCGATCTTCGGCCTGGCGGCCTAATGGCAATTCAGTGGCGAGCAACGGCATTATTATTGGGCTCACCGAGCATTTAACGAGCTTTGGCGCCGGTTTTGAACCCGAACCAGAACAATCCCCGGCGCCAACTCCAGCGGCAACAGCTGCGCCTGCTGGGCCATCTAGTGTTGCGCCCCTTACGCCAACCAGTCTTAACGCCGCCACCGCCCTTGGCCAAGCCGCGAGTTCCCAAATCAATCTTACTTGGACAGACAATTCAAATAACGAGGAAGGTTTTCTAATTCAGCGCCGTCGGCTGCCAAATGAAGACTTTATTCAAGTCGCGAGCGTTAGCGCGAATGTTAGCTTCTATTCAGATCAAAGTTTGGCGGCAAATATCACCTATCAATATCGGGTAGCCGCATTCAATGCCGCTGGCAATTCGCTGTTCTCGAATAGTGCGCAGGCGACGACGCAGGCGGCGCCGACTGGGCAACCGTCAACTATTGAGCCAGCCGGCGGTACGCAAACGCCGGGAACCGCCGGGGCGGCGCCGGACACCACTCCGCCTAATATCGGGAACGCCACCATTGACACCACGCCAACTGATCAAGTTATTATCACTTTTACAACTAATGAACCGTCAACCTCGAGAGTAACCTACCGCTTAGGGGGGGCGACTGTGAGTGCGCGAGCGGATAACTCCAATGCTTTGAATGTCCATACTTTTCCGTTGAACTTAGCGCCGGGCCAGGTGTATGGGATTATTTTAAGCGCTACTGATCTTGCTCTTAATACAACCGTGAGTCAGGAAATTACGCTTACCGTTCCAAGGACGCCGACTATAGAGACTCTTCTCGTAGCCGAAGGCGGTCCCCAGCCGACGCCGATTCCGGTAATTCCGGCATCACAACTTAGTGCCGCCGACGTTACCTTTAATAGGAATTTAGCGCTTGGAAGTATTGGCGATGATGTTCGGGAACTCCAGGAATTTCTGAATCGCAATAATTCGAGAGTGGCTGCCTTTGGCCCGGGTTCACGAGGACAAGAATCAAGATTTTTCGGTCCGGCCACAGCCGCCGCTGTGCGGCTTTTCCAGGAACGATTCCGTAATCAAATTTTAACGCCCGTTGGTTTAACGCGGGGGACTGGCACGCTGGGGCCGATAACTAGGGCATTTATTAACAGAGTGAAGGTTTCTAGCCCGGCGGTTCTGCCCTAAACTAGGACATTCTTATAAATGGATCCTAAAAATTTAAACATCGGCTGGGGCATGCTTTGGAAGCTGCTTTTTATGGTTATGCTGGGATGGATTTTGTATCTGGCGAGAGACGTGCTCGCGGCACTCCTCTTAGCCATAGTAATTTCCACAGCTTTCGACCCAATCGTTTCATTGCTTGAGAAAAAGAAAATCCCCAGGATTTTGGGGACTTTGATTATTTATATTTTGGCGATTTTTGTGATTGGCCTCATTATCTACACCTTTGTGCCGCTGGCCTTGTCCGAACTCAACAATCTGCTTATTTATTCTAACAAATTCCTGGGGCCGGTTGCCGACGCCCTAAACGTTCAAGGGGTTGTGGAGACGCTCACTCTCAATTTAAGCCAACTTACCGATCTCTTATTTAGCGGCAATCTCTCGCTTATTGAAGTTACTTCGAGATTTTTGGGCGGCATATTCTTCGCCATCGCTATTTTCGCCCTGTCCTTTTATTTAACCGTTGGCCGGGGCGGGGTGGAAAAATTTTTGATTGCTGTTTTGCCGGCCGCTTATGAAGCCAAAGTTATCAACATTTATGAGCGCGTTACCCGCAAGATCGGACGCTGGCTCACCGGACAAATTTTCATAAGTTTGATAGTGGGCCTCACAACTTTCTTGGGTCTATGGTTTTTGGGCGTGAAGTACAGTTTGCTCTTAGGTATTTTAGCCGCGATCTTAGAAATAATTCCTTATGTGGGGCCGATTTTTACCGGCAGTTTAGCGGTTTTAGTTGGGCTTGGTGAATCGCTGACTTTGGGAGTTTACGCTTTTATTCTTTTTACCATCATCCAGCAGCTTGAGAATCACGTGATTTATCCTTTGGTGGTAAAGAAGGTGGTGGGCGTGCCACCCATGGTCTCGATCGTGGCCTTGATCATTGGTGGTAAGCTTGCTGGATTCCTGGGTATTCTAATCGCAGTACCTATGGCGGCCATCGTCATGGAGCTTTTGGAAGACCTCGAACAGAAAAAGCATTCAACTTAACCGAAGTGGATAAAAAGCCTTTCTACATCACTACTACTATTCCTTATGTAAATGCCGATCCTCATATCGGCTTTGCTTTGGAGTTGGTGCAATCGGATGCTATCGCGAGAGCAAAAAGGCTTCAAGGCAGGGAGGTGTTCTTCAGCACCGGTACGGACGAATATGGCCAGAAGATTTGGGAGGCAAGTCTTAAGGAAGGGCTGTCTCCACAAGATTATGTCGATCTTTACGCCAAAAAGTACTTGGAGCTAAAGGATAAGCTTAACCTTTCCTGCGATAATTTTATTAGAACTACCAGCCAAGAAAATATTGAAGCGGCTCAAGAGTTTTGGCGGCTCTGCGATAAAAATGGTGATATATACAAGAAGGCTTACAAAGGTCTCTATTGCGTCGGATGCGAGAAGTTTCTGACAGAAAAAGATTTAGTAGACGGCAAGTGCGCTCTTCACCCCAGCCTCACACCGGAGATGGTGGAGGAAGAAAATTACTTCTTCAGATTGAGCAAATATCGGGAAAGACTTCTTGAGTATCTCTCAAATGAAAATTCGGTAACCCCAGAATGGAGAAGACAAGAGGCTCTTGAGTATGTAAAAGGTGCTATGGACGACTTCTCGATTTCCAGAAGTAAAGAGCGCCTGTCTTGGGGCATTGCCATTCCCGGAGATGACACGCAAGTGATGTATGTCTGGTTTGGAGCTTTTCTCAACTACCTTTCTACCCTAGGCTGGCCAAGCAAAAATGAACTTTATGAAAAATTCTGGGAAAATGGCTTTACAGCTCAAACTGCTGGCAAGGACATGGTGAAGTTTCAATCAGTAATGTGGCAAGGAATGCTTATGTCCGCAGGATTGTCTAATACTCACACCATCATTTATCATGGCTTCGTCGCTGGAGAAGGTGGAATAAGGATGTCTAAATCTCTAGGCAACGTCATCAACCCTGCTGACGTCGTAGATGAGTATGGTGTCGATGCCCTACGCTATTTTCTCTTGAGAGAAATCTCTGCTTTTGAAGACAGCCCTTTCACTATGGAACGCTTTAAGGAAGCATATAATGCTAGTCTGGCGAATGGTTTGGGGAACCTGGTGTCTCGCATTATGCAGCTTGCCAGTACTAATCTGGATAAGCCAGTCCCAATCGCGGAATCTGAAGATATGAGTGAATATTTCTCTATTCTAGATAAGTTTGAGATCAATAAAGCAGCTGAATATGTTTGGAATAGAATTGCTGAACTTGATAAAGAGATCCAAGACAGAAAGCCTTGGGAGACGAAAGATAAGGAAGTGATCACGGGCTTGGTGACAAAGTTATACTCAATTGCTCGCATGCTGAATCCGCTTTTGCCAGACGCCTCTACCAAGATTAAGGCGCTGATCAAATCAAACCAGAAACCGGGCACCCCCCTTTTTCCACGCCTCAATGGTTCGACAAGCTCACCATAAATGCCTAAGTACTTTGATATCCATTCTCATCTAAATCACCCGGATTATAAAGATGATTTGGGAGAAGTAATACAGAGGTTAAAAGATACGGAAACACACACGATCGTTATTGGCACTGACCTGGAAT
>Ga0209541_10007180_pt1 | contig 18795 bp, 19 predicted proteins | sample RifCSPlowO2_01_FD_184027 | JGI IMG/M metagenome (GOLD analysis project Ga0209541, IMG submission 184027) | Groundwater microbial communities from Rifle, Colorado - Rifle CSP2_plank lowO2_0.1 (SPAdes) (version 2) | ecosystem: Environmental > Aquatic > Deep subsurface > Groundwater | place... | reverse complement strand
TAACCCTGAGCAAATCCTTAAAAGCGGCCTCAGTTCGGATTGAGGTCTGCAACCCGACCTCATGAAGCTGGAATCGCTAGTAATCGTGGATCAGCCACGCCACGGTGAATACGTTCTCAAGCCTTGTACTCACAATAAAAGCGCACAGCAGTGCGCGCATCTATGCGGTTCGAATCCGCACCTCTCTATCAACCGTTAGAGAGCGTAGCTGAAAGATAGCCGATATCCGCGAGGATGCCGGTGGAGGATCTGGAAGCAAAAAACAGCCGTACAATCACAAAAGCAGACCGACCTATTAGTGGGTGGTGAGGATAGGGAAGGTCCAAGAACGGCTTTGAACGGATGTTTGGAAAAGATACGCACATTACCTGTGGAGATCTGATGCTGTTATCGCGGAAACGCGATACAATGAATCTGACGCAGCGTCAGAAGTCAGCTGAGTCATAGTATTCGCAATTCTATGCGGAAAAGGACTCACTCAAAGCAAAATCTTAGTCCCGATTATGTTGTCGGGCTCGTGGATGGTGAAGGAAGCTTCACTATCTACGTGCGGAATCCTGACGTAGAGAAGACTGTTGCACGACGAGTCGTTGTAGAACCAAAATTCTACATAAAGCTCGTAGAGCGCGACAAAGACATTCTCGATGCACTCAGAGATTTCTTCGGATGCGGTAGTGTCTACTTCCAAAAAGACACGCGCCCGAACCATCAACATTGTTATCGGTATGAAGTCTTCCGGTGGGAAGAACTCCAGACGATAATCGTTCCGTTTTTCAAGCAGAATAAGCTTCGATAAAGGAGCTCATAAGACGGAAGCCGGATTAAGAGAGCTGTTTGAGTTGAAACAGCATATGCATTGAGCTCGCGTAGTGCGGGAAATCCGCTCGCTACGTGGGAACATCAATTCGTAGATTCACGAAGATAATCGCCCGTCAACTCAGGGAAGTTGGGAGTGCCCAAAGCCCATCCTCGCGATGGTCTAAGGCAAACTCAATGACAAAGAGTAAGTCGTAACAAGGCACGGGTAGCGGAAGCTGCTCGTGGATTCATTCCAAAACGGATAGGTCAAAGGCTTCGGCCCGAGACTATACGGTTGATATCCGCCCCCTCGATCGAGGAGCGGATGGGCAATGATGCTGTACCCTAATCTGCATCAGACAGATCGGAAAGACGGTCTGGGACCGGCTGCCTAGCCCGACACACGCCAAGCGTGTGAAGGTCTAAAGCGGCCATTGGACGGAACAAAAGAGTGTGTATAGAAAAGCTGGTAGCCTGTAGCCAGTAGCTTGTAGCAAAAACAGGAATGCGTACAAAACAAAAAGCGCCCCGAGCAAAGTCGGCGGGCGCTTTTTGTGTTGGAAGCTATTTTCTCAACGCATAATTCAATGTGTAGGCGCTCGCCTCGAAGAATTTCTTTGCGAAATCCGCCGCCTCGTACGGACTATAGTACTTGCAGGAGAAGATGTCCAAGTACGTCGTGTTCGTTTGGTTTGCGAAGTGAGCCGATATCATGGAAGTTTCAATGAACTGGCTCATCGAGAACCCCGCGACCTTTTCGTCTTCTCCGAAATTGACTACGGTACACTCGCCGAATCGCTTCATGTCGATCTTCTCGCACAGCTCGACGACGAACTGTTTGATTTTCTCTGCACTGCGGATTGTTTCCGGATTGCAGTTGTGTAAATCAATTCCTGACGACATCCCCCATGCATCGACGACGCGGTACTTCTCACGAAGGCCTTGTTCCCCTTGTGCAGTTTCCATATGTGACGTACATAATTAGTTAGCTAACAATACACTTATGATACACGCGTAGCCCTGCACGCATGTCTTTTGAAGGCAACGTGTGCATAACCTCCTTTCTGGCTAGAAGTAGCAAGAAACGGACAATTTTGATAACATCGCTCTACGCGCCTGTAGTTCAGTGGTGGAACGCTGTCCTGATAAGACAGAGGACCTTGGTTCGATTCCAAGCAGGCGCACCAGAGTATAATGAAAAGATGAATCCCGTTAGAAGTCGCGGAAGTTCAATCGTAGTTTATACTCCACATATGTTTCTTCCGGTCGTATATATTAAGACGATAATTCTCAAGTCGGAAGCGCAAGCTTCCTACTTCTAACGGGATGAACTACAAAGTAACTGGCGGCAAAAAGCTTTTTGGAACAGTTGAGACCAATATCTCGAAGAACGCCGCCGTCGCACTTCTTTGCGCCTCGCTCTTGAATCGTGGGACGACGACCCTGAAACGAATGCCGCGCATCGAGGAGGTGAATCGGATTTTGGAAGTTCTGCGCTCCATCGGCGTTGCAATTGATTGGCAGGAAAATGGCGACATCGTTTTGAAGCCGCCAGCGAAATTTGATTTGCGAAATATCGACCGCGCTGCGGCGGGGAAGACACGTTCGATTGCGATGTTTGCGGCGCCTCTTGCGCACGTGCTTAATTCATTCGACCTTCCGGCTCCCGCAGGGTGCAATCTTGGGAAGCGCTCGCTCGGCGCGCACATTGATGCTCTTGCACGGCTTGGCATCCATATTTCAGGCAACGAAGACAAGCATTCCTACCATGTCGAAGCGGCGGGGAAGCACACGGCGGAAATCGTCATGTACGAGGCCTCCGACACAGGCGTTGAAAATGTATTGATGGCTGCGGCGAAAATCCCAGGGCTCACGACGATTAAATTCGCGAGTGCGAATTACATGGTGCAAGACCTCTGTGTCTTTTTGGAGCGTTGCGGCGTGAAAATAGACGGCATAGGCACTTCGACGCTTATCGTGCACGGCGTGAAGGAAATCAACGCCGACATCACCGGCTACCCGAGCGAAGACCCGATTGAGACGATGTTCTTCCTATCACTTGCGGCGACAACGCATTCGAATCTTTCCATAAAGCGATGCCCGATTGATTTCCTGGAGTTGGAATTGCTGACGCTCGAAAGCATGGGATTTCATTACGAACGCTCGAAAGAATACGTGGCAGAAAATGGCCGCACCAAACTCGTCGACCTTGTGCTCAAGGATGGGGAATTGCACGCGCCGCCGGAAAAAATTGCGCCTCGACCATATCCGGGCATCAACATAGACAACTTGCCGTACTTCGTCCCGGTGGCGACACAGGCAAAAGGCCGCACGCTCATTCACGACTGGGTGTACGAAGGCCGCGCGATTTACTACATGGAGATGAAAAAGCTAGGCGCTGAAATGCTCCTTGCCGACCCGCATCGCGTTTTCATTGATGGCCCAACGCCGCTTCACGCGGCCGACATTGAAGCACCGCCAGCCCTCCGGCCTGCGACCCTGCTTTTAATCGGCATGCTCGCGGCAAAAGGCGAATCCATGCTTCGGAATGTGTACCCTATAAGCCGCGGCTACGAGAATTTGCACGAAAGGTTGAAGAAGTTAGGGGCTTCAGTCGAGGCGGTGGAATAGTCAATGTTCGATAACGAGTTTCTTTTTTGCCAGCTTCACCAAATACGCAAGATTGCCTATCTTCTTGCATTCAAGTAATTCCAATCCGGCACTTTCAGCCATCTCTGATATCTCTTCTTGTGTGAACTGTTCGGACTCGATTTTGCCGTCAAATATGAATGTTGTTCCTCTTGTTGAGACCTGTGCCCCTATTTTCTCATACATTTCTTTGCGATTCTCGAATGCGTCCTCAGAATATACACTGATGATTATTTTCCCGGTTTCTTTCGCTATACGCGCCATTTCCTTGAGGGCATCAACTTTCTTGTCTTTAAAATTAATTAGGGAATCCAACATGATTACGTAGTCGAATGAGTTGTCAGTAAACTGCGTGTGTAGCGCATCTCTCTGGAAAAGCTTATCGCCCAAGCCTTTTTTCATTGCTGATTTAAGGGCTCGCGTATCGTTATCCAAACCGTAAATGTTTTCCGTAATTGTCCTCAGTGACTCCATGTTTCGTCCGTCGCCGCAACACATATCGAGAACGCGGTCATCATGATCAACGTTTTTCTGGATATAGTCCCGCTCCTCCTCGAAGAGGAGCCGAAAGGCTGGGGTCGGGTCAGATAGAATTCTTGCCCAATAGTCAATTGTTCGTGGATTTGGATCGATCTTTCCAATCATAATAGCTAACCCTCAACAACCTTCACTTTTTTTGCCGCCGCCATCGCTTTTTTGCGGGCTTCAGCAACAGTTTTGCCGATTGCGAGTGCGACACCCATACGGCGGTGACCTGGGGACATTGGCTTGCCGAACAGGCGTATCCATGTGCCTGGGGCTTTGAGTGCTTGCTCGACGCCAGTGTATGCAGGACTGTCCGTCTTGATGTTGGCAAGAATCGCAACAGAAGCACCTGGGCGGCAGGGGATTTCAGCCTGCCTGCCGCGCCCGCCCGCCTGCGCGCGGCGCGCGGGTAGGCGGCGCAGGCAGGGGATAGGAAGCCCCAGAATTGCACGGACATGCAGTTCCATTTCGCTCATCGTTTGGGAAACCATCGTCACCATGCCAGTGTCGTGCGGGCGCGGGGAAAGTTCTGAAAAATACACCATGTCGCCCTTAACGAACAGCTCAACACCGAAAATGCCGCGCCCAGTCTTTCCACAAAGTTCGTCCACAACTTTCTTTGCGATTGCCTGCGCATACTTCAGTGCCGTTTTTGTCATCGGCTGCGGCTGCCAACTCTCGCGATAATCGCCGTCTATCTGAATGTGTCCGACAGGCGCACAGAAACTGATGCCGCCTGCATGTCGCACGGTGAGAAGTGTTATTTCGTAATCAAAATTGATTTTGCCTTCCACGATGACCTTGCCAGTTTTTCCGCGCCCGGTTTCTATGGCAAATTCCCAGGCCTTTTTCAAGTCAGCAGGTTTCTTCACCATTGATTGCCCGTGTCCCGATGATGACATCGTGGGTTTGATGAAGCAGGGGAATCCAACGGCTTTCGCCCCTGCCTCAAGCTCTTCTAAACTGCCGGCAAACCGATACGGCGATGTCGGCAGTCTCAACTCTTCTGCCGCAAGCTGGCGGATGCCTTGTCTGTCCATCGTGAGGCGTACCGCGCGTGCAGTTGGAATGACAGTCCACCCTTCTTTCTCGAGTTCGACCAAAGTCGGCGTCGCGATGGCCTCGATTTCAGGGACGATGAAGTCGGGTTGTTCTTCCTCCACAACGCGCCGGATATTTGCGCCGTCGAGCATGTTAAATGTGTGACTCCGGTGCGCGACTTGCATCGCTGGCGCGTTCTCGTATCTGTCGCACGCAATAACCTCAACGCCGAGCCGCATCGCCTCGATCGCAACCTCTTTTCCGAGCTCGCCGCTCCCGAGGAGGAGCAATTTGATCGCCGAGGGTTTCAAGGGTGTTCCGAAGCGTTTCATCCCGCCATCATATATACTGGTGTACCTATGAGCAAACCGCGTCTTATTATCTTCGCGTCCGGCTCCAAAGATGGCGGCGGGTCCGGCTTTGAGAATCTCGTACGTGCCGCGGAGCGTGGGGAACTTGATGCGGATATCGTCGCGGTCGTTTCGAATCACGAACATGGCGGCGTGCGCGAGCGCGCAGACAGGCTTGGTGTGAAATTCCTTTATTTTCCAGGGCCATATGATGCCGAGCACTATTGCAGTCTTTTGCAAAAGACTGCAATAGAAAAAAGCGAACTATGGGTCGCGCTCTCCGGCTGGTTGAAGCATGTGCACGGCCTTGATCCAGCGCGAACGTTCAACATCCATCCGGCGCTCCTCTCGCAATTCGGCGGCAGGTTCGGTGGCAAAGGTATGTACGGGCATCGTATCCACGAGGCCGTAGCAGATGCACTCGCGAGAGGGGAGATATCCGAATCAGGCTTCACGATGCATTTCGTCACCGACGAGATGGATAGAGGTCCCGCTTTTTTCGAATGCCGCGTTCCACTGCGAAAAGGGATGACTCTGGACGACATCGCGAAGGCCGTGAATGTCGAGGAACACCGGTGGCAGCCAAAGATCACAAACTTGGTCATCTCCGGCAAGATACGCTGGGACGGAAAAAATCCGGAATCACTCGTCGTTCCGAAGGATATTAGCGTTTGAAGTACACGATGAGCAGAACGCCTAAGATCGAGAAAGCGACGCCAAGCACTTGATACCAATTCAATCGCTCATGCCAAAATAGAAGGCCGAATGCGAGTGCATAAACGATCAGGAGTGGATAAAAAATAGATGTGAAGCTCGATTGTGGAGCACCAAGCCCGTACGCCCTGATGATCGCAGCATTGCCGACGCTGACAAGTACTCCGATGCCGATCGCAAGCCAGAGCGACCTTGAGGCAAGGTAGACACTTTTCTCGGTTGACGTCAGGAAGTAAAGCAAAACCATCACGACTGCTCCGACCGCCGATGCGTATGCATTGACGAGAAACGGGGAGATGTTGGCAGGCAGCAACTTTGAGATTGACTGGTACGTTACAAAGAGAAGTGGAGCACCAATGGCGATGATCTGCCATGTCATGTCCAAAATAGTAGCGCATCACTCCAGAAGAATCAATTGGTATACGCTACTTGCTTCAGGTTTGTCGGGGAACTATACTTAAATGGTGAAAAGGGGACCGAAACCCAAAGGAAAAGTGAAAATCAAATGGTCGCGGCGGTTTGCGTATGCAATAGGGTTGTTAACGGCAGACGGATGTTTATCGAAAGATGGTCGACATATTGATCTGACATCGAAGGATAAAGCACAGGTCATGCTTTTTAGAAAATGCCTGGGAATTGCGACGAAAGTGAGTACGAAGCGTTCGGGTAGTGGCAATCTGACATATTGTATTCAATTCAGCGACGTACTATTTTATCGTTTTCTTCAAAATATCGGATTATCGCCGGCAAAGTCTAAAACTATTTCGTCTGTCTCAATTCCAGATAGATATTTTCTCGATTTTCTAAGGGGGTATTTTGACGGCGATGGGTGCAGCTATTCCTATTATGACTCTGTATTTAAGAAAAGTTACCGCTTCTATATTTCCTTCACCTCTGCAAGCGCTGCATTTCTTGACTGGCTTCGGGCCGAATTGGACGGAGTCTTGAATATTAAGGGCCACATTGGCCACTATCGCGACACTCCGTACGTACAGTTGAAGTATTCAAAGAAAGAAGCGGTTGTGCTTAGCAGGCGTATGTATTATCGTGCAGGGACCCTGTGTCTGCGAAGAAAGCACCTTAAAATCAAGCAATCTTTGCGCATAATCGGGTAATGCCGCGGTGGTGAAACTGGTAGACACGCTAGCTTCAGGAGCTAGTTCTCGCAAGGGATTGGGAGTTCGAGTCTCCCCCGCGGCACATAATTTTTTAGTTTTAAGTCTCTCGATACTCACTATGAAAAAGAAACCAGTTGTTAAGCATAATCGAACAACACTTAGCAATCAACAAGAAACCAGAAAAGCTTATATCGCTGGGATTTTTGATGGAGAGGGGACTTTTTCAATGACTCAGTATCGTCAGCGCAATGGGTATATGAACAGCAGGATTTGTATTGGAGTTGCTAATACGGATAGAGATATTATAAAAGCAGTTGTCGATTTTTTCCGGAAGAATGCCATCAGTTATTACTTGTTTGTTAATGATAGACGGAATATAGGAAGGAAAATACAGTATCAACTAGAAATCACTAAGCATCAAAACAAAACAAAGTTCATTGACCTCATATATCCTTATCTGCGCAAAAATCGCGAACTCGCGGAGCTTTTTAAAGATTTTTGTGAATATCGGCAGACTAGGTGGGAGCAGTGGAAAAAAGATGGTGCGAATGGGAAATTTGCGAATAAATATTTAACGGCGAAAGAAGACAAGAAATACCTTATGATTTATAAGAAGTATCGAGAAAAAGCGGACACGATTAGCAAAACACTTTATGATTTTGGTGGGGCGAAGACCAAGGATGACGAAATCTAATCCCTTGGTCTTCGCCAGCGAACCCACTCCTTAATGATTATTTTGCATTCGAGTCAAACCAAAAAGCTCATACAGTTGCTGTTCTGCAACGCTCAGATTTTTTGTTAACTCGTGTACTTTTGTATGGTCTTTCATATTTTTACTGCGCATGAAATCACAGTATGCTTTATAGGCGTTCTTAAATTTCAAACAGACTGCTCTATGTTTATCGGAGTTTCTATACATAGCCATAACGAAAACGATGCAACGTATTAGTCCATTATAGCAAGCATGTTGCGTTTGGAGCATGCACCCGCTAGAATGCGCTCTTCATGCCGCAACTGAGCGATAAAGCGTTCAAGAAGCTTGTCATTGCGCTCGCGATTTATCTGGCGTCACTCTTCGCCGCGAATACTCTCGGACTCAAGATAATGCCGTTCTTCTGGGGGCTCCACGTGTCTGTCGCAGTTTTTTTCTTTCCTTTCGTATTTCTAGTAACCGACGTCGTCGGCGAGATTTATGGCAAACGCATCGCCAAATTTTTCGTGCTCGCAGGATTCATCTCGACCCTGCTTTTCGTCCTGTATTCGTTCCTATCACTCGCGGTTCCCTGGGATCCGGCAGGGGAATGGGCGCATCAGAGCTACAATCAGATCTTCGGCATTTCGGTGCGTATCGCGTTCGCTAGCCTCGTCGCGTTCGCCATCGCCGAGTATCAGGATGTGCTCTCGTTCTTCTTCTTCAAGGCGAATATCGGCGCAAGATATTTCTGGCTCCGCTCCAATCTTTCAAATCTCTGGTCGCAATTCTTGGACACGATAATCTTCATGACCATCGCCTTTTACGGCGTCTACGCGACGCCGGTCCTATTGCGCATCATAATTACCTGGTGGCTTTTCAAGGTGCTAATGGGGCTTCTCTACACGCCGCTTTCATACGTCGGTCTACGGCTCTTGCAAGATAAAGAACAATCATGAATGTAGCGCCTATCAAGACGCGCATCTTTAAAGAAAGAGAAGATCTCACCGCATTTATAACTGCATATATTCCTAAAATTAAGGACGGCACAGTTCTCGCCGTAACATCAAAAATTGTGGCTCTATCTGAAGGTCGAACTGCCACACCTAAAAATAAAAAAGAAAAAGAAAGGATAATTCGTGCAGAAAGTGAGTGGGCAGTGGAATCATATCCGGGCTGGTGGCTCACGATAAAGGACGGGACGTTTGTTATTAATGCGGGAGTAGATGACTCCAATGCAGGTGGCAAAGTCGTTTTGCTCCCGAAAGACAGCTTCCGCGTTGCGGCAAAAATCCGAACGGAACTAAAGAAGAGATACCGCATCAAGAGGTTAGGCGTAATCATAACGGACAGCCGTGTCGCACCCTTGCGGAAAGGGGTTTTCGGCATGGCTCTCGGCTACGCAGGGATTAGAGGACTGCGAGATTACAGGGGCAAGCCTGACATCTTTGGCCGCACGCTTGAGGTAACGGAAGTGGGTGTTGCCGATTCACTTGCCGCCGCCGCCGCGCTTGTCATGGGAGAAGGAAAAGAGCGTCAACCGCTCTCTATCATAGAAAATGCTCCTGTTGAATTCTGTGAGAAAGTAAATCGAAAGGAATTGAGGATTCCTCGAAAAGATGACATATATCGCCCTCTTTTCAGAACAACCAAGCGAAGAGAGAAACTATAGAGCTCCACAACCAAGGAGTAGGCGCGTTCGTAGCGGCGGCAGTTTGCGCGCCGCTCTCCGCCGACTGCGGGGAATCCGTTGCCTCAGTCGTCATTCCCGGTCCATATTCTTCTTGATATAGCTGTGGAGTGATTGAAGGTGTCGCTTGCGGCGTCTCCATCTTGATTGCGGTTTCAGGTTCGGTCGCGGACGATACGGGAACTGCATCGTCCGACGAGGAAGCAACAAGCGTCATATCGATTTTCGGCGTCGCCTCGCCCGTAGGCCCCGCTGGTTCGTCTACGACCGAGGGGTTACGACCGAGGGTATCACCCGTAGGGCTACGACCGAGGGAACTCGCCGCAACTGCTGTTGTTGAAGCTGCCGGTGTCGGTTTGGGGAAAGATTTCAGCACGTCGTTCCATGTTTTGCCTTTGGTAGCGGGGATGGCGTATGCTGTTGCCCATACCCGCGTGGCGGTGTCGCTTGCAACCGGTTCCACGCCCCCGTCCCGCTCCTGGAAGGTTGCGAGGTAATACCGCGGTGTTTGATAGACGGACTTCGTCCAGTCATACGGCGAATCACCGAGTGCTTGAAGGGCTTGCAGGACCCAGCTTGTGGTGAAGCTATTGCCCCACCCACCGTCCTCATTCTGCTCCGCGCGCAAGTAGCCGGTTGCTTTTTGGAGCGCGGCATCTACGCCGGAGAGCGAGCGTACGCCGGCAAGCGCCTGTATAGCGGCGGCAGTAAGGTCGACGCTCTCCTCCCATGAGCCGTTGTCTTTTTGCTTGGAGAGAATGAATGTCACCGTGTTCCCTATGATTCCGTCGCTGGTCGCGTATCCCGCGTGAAGCAGGGGGAAGAGCGCGAATATATCGTCGTTGACTAGCGACGAATTGCCTATCTGTGTCCCGTCGAACGCCTGCAGAACGGGCGCTATGTAATCCACGCCGCCCGCCGCATACGGATCGATACCGAGCGCCTCGAGCGCCATCGCGTGCCGTTCATAGTCGGTCACGCTCAAAAGTTCGGGAGTGGTGGAGGCGAAGAGTACCTGCATCTTCTTCAGCGCGTCTCCTGCGCCTCCGCTTGAGAATGCGATCGCGGCCCAATCGGAGGTGAGCGAGGAATCGAATGAGCCGTCCGCACTCTGGTTCGCGGCGAGGTATGAGAGCGCGAGCGATATATCAAAAGGGTCATGCAACGTCAGGCTTGAAGCGCCTGTCGCCGAAGCCGAGACACTAGGCGTGCTCGCAATGAGACTCGCGGTGAACGTGAAGCGCGTGCCGAGATAGTTGTCCGAGAAGTCATGCAACTCGAGCATTATGGTATCGTCTGCAGCCACGGTCATCTGACTGAGGCCGACGCTCGCGAAGCCATCGTTTTGGTAGAGCGCCCAGTATTGACTTGTCGGGTCCGCTGCGGTGCCGCCGATGGAGGTCACGAAGAGGCCGAGTGACGGGAATGCGTTGGAAAATTCCGCACCGGAGATGGAACCTGCCTCAAGCGCTGCCTCAAGCGCGCAGATGCCGAGGTACTGGCCCGAATATGTATGTGCAACGCCGTCGGTATCGGTGACGGTGCAGTGATTTGGAACGGCGACCGACACGCTCGTGTCGGCAAGAGCGACGAGCGGAGAGAGGGCGAGGATCAGCGTGATCGCTAGGGAAACTGAGCGTGTATGCATATTATTCATGCGCATGTATTGTTAAAATTTAATAACCTTTCTCATACCTCCACTCCACCGTGTCGCCGGGCGAAATGAAGGTCTGCGAGGTGCCTTTAGGAGACTGTGCGTTGTTCACGTAGAGGATCCAGTAGAAGCCGTCGGCGTTTTTCTTTCCGTTCATGTCTTCGACGAAAGCGCCAAGACCGGGGAAGTCGTGCGATGAGAATGTGAACGGCGTAGTCGATGCGAGGGTTCGCATTGCGGCGAGGACGCTCGTTTTCGGTGCGACGGCAACCTCATACCGCACGCCTTCGACGGAGAATGCCACCGTGTGCACGACAGGCGCAGACGTTGTTGCGCTCGGTTGTGTTGGCGATCGCTCGATACGCTCGGCAGAGCGGGCGGCAAAGAGCAAAAGACCCCCCGCGAGCGCCGCGATAGTGAGTGCGTATAGAATGTATTTTTTGTTCATACAGAAACGAAAAACTCCGCGTCGAGCGGAGGATTTTCAGGTGCCGACCACGAATGCGGCCGGTACGGTCTCCTGCTCGGGAAAGTTCGATCATCTGACGACCGGACTAACCCTTGCCCTTCGATTGCTCAGAGGACAGGCAGGTATTACCGTTGCGGCACAGTAGGGGAATCTCACCCCACTTCCACAAATGACCGTGCGAGTGAGTATAGTCCGAGATGGGTGTATGGCAAGTGGATAGCGTAACGCGAAACATCCTTCTTGAATGCGCAAGCCCGGTAGTGTAATTTCGGCTTTGTTTTTTGCCGCTATGGGGCATGGCGAAGTCGACCACGCAGTATTGATAGAGAAGACTCATTTGACGAAGTCAGTTTTCGCCTTCGGCAAGCCGAAATTCTACTAACCGGGTAAATGCTATAGTGGCGTCTATGCAGGGAAAATCGACATATTTCAGCCTCACATCTCGCACATTTTCCCCGGGAGAGAAGAAAATCCTGTTCAATTACGAGGTTGGATTCGAGAACGCGGAATCGATGACGTTCACCGAAACGGTTTTGCTGCCGCGAGCGCTAGATGCGAGCGTTGTCGCGCCCGAACTTATTGATCGGCTCTTAAGCGATGTGCACCTCATGCTCGGTATTAGCTACTACAAGCTCTACTGCCCGCCGGATATCCGCCTCACCTATAAGCTCTCCCGCGAGCAAGCGGCATTTTGGGATACGGTCTATCGCAAGGGCCTCGGTGAATTCGCGTATCGCAACAATCTCGACCTGCGCGAGCGGCTCCACTTTCCGCATACGGACACGATGCATTCGCCCGTCGATATACCGCGCACCGAGCGCGCCTTGGTGGGCATAGGTGGCGGGAAAGATTCCGCTGTTGCGGTCGAACTCCTGAAGGAAGATGGATATACGCGCGACGGATTCATCGTCGAGACGTACACATCGCATGATATCGCGCGAAAGATGTGCGATATCGGAGGCATCAGTTCGCTCGTCATCCGCCGCATGCTCGACGAAAAAGTGCTCGGAGATCTGCCCGGCAGCTACAAAGGCCACATCCCCATCTCTGCCGTGTATGCGTTCCTCGGTGTGCTCGCGGCCGCGCTCTACGACTATCGCTACGTCGTTGTAAGCAATGAACACAGCAGTAACTTCGGGAATGTCGAGCACGCAGGCGAGACCGTGAATCATCAGTGGAGCAAGTCCGCAGAATTCGAAAAACTATTTCAGGATTACATCAAGACCAATCTTACGCCCTCGATCACATATTTCTCCATCGTGCGGCCGTTCTATGAGATACGCATCGGAGAACTGTTCTCCCGCTACCCGAAATATTCCCCGCATTTCACGGGGTGCAACAGGAAGTTCAGGATCGATGAGGCGCGCCGCCCCAAGAGCATGTGGTGCTGTGAGTGCCCGAAATGCGCGTTCGTCTTTCTCATGCTGGCGCCTTTCATGCCCCGCGAGCGGCTCATCGGCATTTTCGGCAAGGACATGCTCGACGATCGCGCGCTCATGCCGCTCTTTGCCGACGTGCTCGGATTCGGCGACATGAAGCCGTTCGATTGCGTCGGCACATTCGAAGAAGCGCAGGCCGCGTTCTTCCTCGCGAGGGAACAGTATGCGCAGAGCGCCGTCATGCAGGCGCTTCTTCCGCGCATACGGGACGGGGCGAATCTTGCGAAGCGCGTCATGCGCACCGCCCGGTCGCTCACGGTCCCGACACGGTTCCGCCTGTGCGGAGTGGATAGCGCACTCATCCTCGGCTACGGGAAAGAGGGGAAAGCCACGCAGCGGTATCTGAAATCGAGATTCCCGAATGTGGCAGTCAATATTGCCGATGAATCAGAGAACAAAGATTACCTGGAGACGCAGGACGATTACGATATCGTCATCAAGACGCCAGGGATTCCCAAGGAAAAAATCCATGCGCATTACGCGACCGCGACGAACATCTTCCTGTCGCGATTCAGGGGTACGATTATCGGAGTGACCGGTAGTAAGGGGAAGAGCACGACTGCGTCGCTCATCTATCACATCCTTTCGTCGAGCGGAGTTCCATCGCGGCTTGCGGGGAATATCGGCTCTCCCATGCTCGAACTTCTCGGAGAGTGCCTTGAACCGAATGCGGTCGTCGTACTTGAGCTTTCGAGCTATCAGCTGGACGACATCGAGTTCTCTCCGCACATCGCCGTCGTCACGAGCCTCTTTCCGGATCACATGGACTACCACGGGACGCTTGAGAAGTACTACGAGGCGAAGAAGAACATCCTGAAATTCCAGAAGAGCGATGACATCTTCATCTACAACGATGCAGTACCCGAACTTCGCACGTGGGCATCGGCTGCGCGCGGGAAGGCCATGCCGTTCCCGAAGCTGCCCTTCGAGCCCTCTGCCGTACCGCTCCTTGGGGAGCACAATGTCGGGAATGTGCGCGCGGCGGTCGCCGCCGCGCGCCTCTGCGGAGTAGCGGACGCAGACATCGAGCGCGCGGTCAGGAGCTTCAAAGGGCTTCCGCATCGCCTCGAGTTGGTCGGCGAATTCAAGGGCATCCGCTTCTACGATGACGCTATCTCAACGACGCCGGAATCGACGGTCGCCGCCTTGCGCTCGGTCCCGGATATCGGCACATTGTTTCTCGGCGGGCACGATCGCGGGTATGATTTCAAAGAGCTCGAAGAAGAAATCCGTGCGCAAGGCATCAAGAACATCGTTCTCTTTCCTGAGACAGGGAAGCGGATGTTCAGGGAGCGCAGCGGTCTCAAAATCCTTGAGACATCCGACATGGACGAGGCCGTCCGGTTCGCATATGCGCATACGACCAAGGGCGAGGCTTGCGTCCTCTCGTGCGCCTCGCCCAGCTACGGGCTCTGGAAGAATTTCGAAGAGAAGGGAGACGCGTTTGCGCGCGCAGTAAAAACATTATGCAATTGAAGGACATCCAAAATGTGTACATGGTCGGGATCGGCGGCATCGGTATGTCGGCGCTCGCGCAGATGCTCCTGCACCAGGGGAAGACAGTGAGTGGCTCCGACAGGGAAGAATCTCCTACTACCTCCTTGCTCGCGGATAAGGGAGTGCAGGTGTGCATCGGGCACGACCAGTGCAATATTCCCGCCGATACGGAATTGCTCGTGTACAGCGATGCGGTGTGGGACGACAATGTCGAACGCATCCGCGCGAAAGAGATGGGCATCCCGGAGATGTCCTATTTCGAGGCGCTCGGAGAAATATCGAAGGGGATGCGCACGCTTGCCGTCACGGGTACGCATGGCAAGACCACGACGACGGGGATGCTCGCAGCTATTCTTGCGCACGCGGGAAAAGAGCCGACGGCTATCGTCGGTTCGATCGTACGCGATTTCGGCTCGAATTTTCTTGCCGGCCGCTCCGATCTCTTTGTTGTCGAAGCATGCGAGTATCGCGACCACATGCTGAAGCTCGCGCCGGAGATACTCGTCATCACGAATGCGGAGTGGGACCACACCGATTATTTTCCGACACTTCCGCGCATGCTGGAGTCGTTCAATAAGGCCGCTTGCGCGGTACCTGCGCATGGTGCCGTTGTCGCAGACCCGAATAGTCCGAACATGGCTACCGTATTGAAAGGAGTCAAGGCGCGCATCGTTGATTACACGGAAGTATCCGTGCCAGCCTTGAAACTGCTCGGAGAATTCAATGCGCAGAACGCGCGCGCCGCAAAAGCCGCTGCGATGACAATATATAGCGATATATCGGCATATGTCGCCGATGAGGCACTCAAGGATTTCAAGGGCTCGTGGCGCCGCTTCGAGTACAAGGGAGAAACTGCACGAGGTGCTCAGGTGTACGACGACTACGCACACCATCCGACGGCGATTAGAAAGACGCTCGAAGCGGCGCGCGAAAAGTTCCCCGGCAAGCGCATCATGATCGCGTTCCATGCGCACCTCTATTCACGCACGCGCGATCTCATGCCGGAGTTCGGCGAAGCGCTCTCGCACGCCAACGAGGTCATCGTCGCTCCCATTTATCCCGCGCGCGAAGAGCCGATCCTCGGTATCACGCACCATGCGCTCGCGGAGGTCATCAACGGTCGGGGCGGCAACGCCCGCGCGCTCGATTCGTTCGATGCCATCCGCGAGGCGCTCTCGCTCCACGGCGAAGACACCATTATCATCACCATGGGTGCGGGGGATATTTACAAAGTTGCGGAGCAGATAATAGATTGACGGATTGTGAATTCGTGTTACCCTATGACCTGGCTTTGAAATAAGGAGGACATCATGTCCCTCGCTATGTCCCTCGCTCGTGACTTGTTCACTACGCGACTGCAGGTTGCGTATTGCGACGATTTCGATGGTGCTGTCGCAATACTCGGCGCTCAGTTCAATAGATGGGAATCGGAGGTCGAAGGTGCAATTGCCGACCCGTCCAACGCCAAGATCGCCCGAATAATCGAGGAATGCTGGACGAAAACGGGCTTGCCCGTTTTCGTCCAGTCCGAGCATGCCGTGTTACTGAGGCTGGGAGGGGTTCCCATCAAGAAGGAACTCTCGACATCCTCGGCTGCTGCTCACGTCAGAACAGACCAGTTCCTGAAGTGGGCGGCTCAGGAAGTGCGTGCACTCGGACGGGGGAATGTGGTTATCGTGTGCGGGCACGGTGATCACTCGCTACGATTCGCGGCGCTTGCGCGGCACTATGGATTGGACCCGATCGTTCCATCCGCTTGTCGTACGGTGCCGTACGCGGATCGGAAGATCCCAGGCGATCAGTTTTGGGCGCGCACACGGGGGCACTATATCCCGTGGGAGTATGTTTCGCGCCTGGTTCTCATCGGCATGCATATGTTTCGCATGCTGTGAGTTTGGAGGCCGGCGTCCCGCGCGCCGGCTTCTCTCTTTTTATATTTAGTGATAGCGTCTTCTGCATGGGCAAACTTTCAATCGTCGCGACGCCTATAGGGAATTTGGAGGACATAACTTTGCGCGCGCTGCGCACGCTCAAGGAGTGCAATGTTATCTATGCTGAAGATACGCGTGTTATTTCTAAATTGCTCGCGCGATACGAGATACAGAAACCGCTCGCACGACTTGACGCCGCGACGGAAATTAAAAAGGCGGATGAAGTAATCGAACGGCTCGAAGCGGGAGAAAATGTCGCATTTGTTTCCGACGCAGGCACTCCCGGCGTTTCCGACCCCGGTTCGCGGCTTGTAGCGCATGTGCGCGAACGGTTGCCTGATGTGAAAATCGAAGCGATACCGGGGCCGTCCGCGCTTACAGCGGCACTTTCTGTTGCCGGAGTGGATGCGACCAACTTCATGTTCTTGGGATTCTTGCCGCACAAGAAAGGCCGGCAGACCGCGCTTCGGGAGATCGCGGCGAGCGCGCGCCCGGTCATCCTGTTCGAGTCTCCGCACCGGATCCTGAAACTCCTCACGGAACTGCACGAAGTCCTTCCCGCGTCGCACGTCGTCATCGGTCGCGAACTCACGAAAATGCACGAAGAAGTGGTGCAGGGCGCGCCCGCGGAAGTCGCTGAATCACTCGAAAAGCGAGGCGCTGTGCGGGGCGAATTTGTCGTCATCATAGAGAATAGTCACTAGCGACTAGCCATTGGAGAGAAATCTATTGCTTTATTTTCTATTCGCTATACCCTAATGGCTAAGAACTATTTATGACCATAGACACGCTCATCATGCTTTCGGGCTCTTTTGTAGTGATATTGCCTTTTCTTGGTTTCCCTAACAGTTGGGACAGCGTGCTGCTTTTCCTTGCCGGAGTTTTTATCATCGCACTCGGCATCGTCGTGCGCCGACGCCGTGGACATTCTGCGCCTGCATCATCCGTAAAAAATGGCGGAGCATTTGTAGAGAATCTTCCTCCGCAGACAGATGCATCGCGAGACAATGGCAAGCATGAAGCTGTCTAAATCGGCGCTGTTCCTCTCGACCGCGCTCATCGTCGCGACCGGTGCGACGGCGACCGTCGCTACTTCACCCAAGCTCGCCTTCGTCCGAGGGGACGTTGATGCATCAGCCACCTCAACGTCCACGAAGCCGAATGTCTTACATATAGCAACTCCCGTGCCGGTCCGCGCCATCTACATGACGCAATGCGTGGTTGGCACTCCGTCCATGCGGGAAGACTTACTCAAGTTAATTGACGACACGGAGTTGAATGCGGTCGTGATTGATATAAAAGATTACACCGGCAAGCTCGCGTTCACGCCGGAGGATCCTGCCCTCAAGGACTCCGTGTCCGACCAGTGCGGCGCGAAAGATATGGAAGAGTTCATAAGAAAACTGCATGACAAAAGCATATATGTGATCGGCCGAATAACGGTCTTCCAGGACCCGTATTACACCAAAATTCATCCAGAACTCGCAGTGAAGCGGCTATCCGACAAATCCGCGAATTGGAAGGATCACAAGGAACTTTCTTTCATAGATGTCAGTGCCAAGCCGTTCTGGGACTATATCGTGAAGATAGCGAACGCATCTTATAACATCGGTTTCGACGAACTCAATTTCGATTACATACGGTTTCCTTCCGACGGCGACATGAAGGACATATATTACTCATGGGGCGCCGGCATAGAGAAAAGCGAGGCGCTCGAGCGATTTTACATATATTTGCACGACCAGTTAAAATCCACGGGGGTTGTGACATCGGTCGATCTTTTCGGAATGGTAACGACGAATTACGATGATTTGAACATCGGACAGGTCTTGGAACGCGCGATGCCATATTTCGATTTTATAGACCCGATGGTATACCCCTCGCATTATCCGACGGGATTCAACGGATATAAGAAAGTGAACGAGCACTCATACGACATCGTGTACTTCTCCATGAGCGAAGCAGTTAAGCGCACCGTCGCGACGACGACATCCATCGGTTCGTTCGCATATGTGCGCATCGGGACTTCGACTCCGGCGGTGTATGCGAAGCCCGCGTATCCGGCCACTAAGATGCGCCCGTGGCTCCAGAGCTTCGATTATCCGGTGACGTACACGCCCGCGATGGTAGAGGCGCAGCTAAAAGCGACGGCGGACGCTGGCCTCGAGTCCTGGCTCATCTGGGACCCGGCGAATAAGTACCGGAGCTTGCGGGAAGTGCTGAAGTCCG
>Ga0209541_10007176_pt1 | contig 18797 bp, 24 predicted proteins | sample RifCSPlowO2_01_FD_184027 | JGI IMG/M metagenome (GOLD analysis project Ga0209541, IMG submission 184027) | Groundwater microbial communities from Rifle, Colorado - Rifle CSP2_plank lowO2_0.1 (SPAdes) (version 2) | ecosystem: Environmental > Aquatic > Deep subsurface > Groundwater | place... | reverse complement strand
AAAAGTAGCTACTCAGTATAGGGGAGAAATTATAATATCTCTGCTTCGACAAGAAGCCCTAAAAGATTTCGGAATGAAATTATATACCCATATTGCTCCTATGACAGGCGATCTGGATCTAGGAAAAACTGATTTCGAAAAGGGTTTATTTGTAAGTAAAACTGGCTATGAATCTAAGTGGTGGACGCTATCAGACATAGAAGAAATTAGAAAATATTTCGGCGGAAAAGTTATCAAAGAGGTAAAAACTCCTGAATTTTACATGCTTCATACATCGTTAACTTAGATGTAATTAAGATCCTAGGGCGGTAATGGGGACCACCCTTAAGGCGGTGTCTAGGGTTTGTGGCTTGACAGTGTGTATTGATTGGTGTATATTATGTGTGTAATATGAATATGCGATTGAATATTCTTCTACCGGAAGAAACCGTAAAAAACATTAAGAGAATAACCCCAAAAAGAGGGCTAAGCCGTTTTTTGGCAGAGGCAGCCAGTGAGAAAATAAAGCGCATAGAAAGAGAGAAAGTCTTAAAAGAATTACTTGGGGCTTCACCAACATTTACCAACATTAAAGATTCAGCCAAATATATAAAAAAAGTGCGCCGTCTTGATGAAAAACGAATGAGACGCCTCGGTGTATGACCACTTATCTTATTGACAGTGATATTTTAATGGATTTTTTCAAGAAGAAAAAAGAGGCTGTCAATCTCATTTTGGAGCTTGATGGAAAGGGAGAACTTGCGGCTTCAATCCTTTCAATTACAGAGCTTCGGTCAGGATGGACCGTGAGAGAAACAGAATTTTTTCTTCCTAGGCTTTATAAATTGATGCTCATTTGGGAGATAACAAGAGAAATTGCCGAGCTGGCAGGAAAGTTTCGCCAAGAATACAAATCAAAAGGAATACTATTGCCTGTTATTGACGTACTGATTGCATCAACAGCGATTGTCTCAGGTTCTGAGCTTGTTACTCGAAACAAAAAAGATTTTCCAATGCCTGAGATTAAATTCTATTGATAATTTGAAGCCAATCTGGTAGAATAGTGAGATTGAAAATAGCTTTATGGTGCATGCGGGTGCAATTGAATTCTCGGGAATCGTAAAAGAGGTATTACCGAATACATTATTCAGGGTTGAGATCGAAGGAGAAAAAGTTGTCTTATGCCATCTGTCAGGAAAAATGAGAATACATTTTATAAAAATCCTGCCGGGTGACCGCGTAAGAGTAGAAATGACTCCTTACGATCAAGACCGAGGGAGAATTACCTACCGAGAAAAATAGCCCCCAGGAAGCGTAAAGCGTTGGCCGGTTAGGAAGCCCGTATCGTAGATCGGTAACGTGTAGCGTAAAACACGAAAACCGAATAACGCTCAGCGATACGAGCATCGTAACCATTTAACGATTAACAAAATAATATGAGGGTTGTTGGAGTAAATATACCAGAAGAAAAAAGAGTTGATATAGCGCTGACTTATATATACGGCATAGGTAGGTCAAACGTATATCGAGTGCTTGAAGCCGCCAATGTAGAACCCTCGAAAAGACTCAAGGGCCTTTCAGAAGAAGAGTTAGGAAGAATCCAAAAGGCGCTCGAAACCCATAAGATCGAAGGAGACCTTAGGGCAGAATTAGCGGGGAATATAAAAAGACTTAAGGAAATAGGCACCTATAGAGGAGGAAGGCACGCAAAAAACCTTCCGGTTCGAGGACAACGAACACGCTCAAACGCACGTACAAAAAGAGGAAAGCGAGTAACGATAGGCGCTATTAAGAAAGAGGTAGCTGCTCGCATGGGACTTATAGTGCCCGAAGCAAAAGAGGGTAAAAAATAACGGGACGAAAAAAAATATGACAGAAAAAACAACTATTGCGGCAAAAAAAGCAAAAAAGAAAACAATTTCGATGGAAACAGGCAGAATCTACGTATCAACAACTTTTAACAACACCATTGTCACAGTTACAAATGAAAAAGGCGATACTGTCGCCTGGTCTTCTTCTGGCAACATGGGATTTAAGGGGACGCGCAAAAGTACACCGTATGCCGCAACCTCAGCAGTTGAGGCGGCAATAAAAAAGGCGAGAGATACTGGAGTAAAGATCGTTGAAGTTTTTATAAAAGGGCCGGGGGTCGGGCGAGATGCGGCACTTCGTGCAATTAGAAATTCTGGTCTTTCAGTTGCGATGATCGCAGATATAACTCCGATTCCGCACAATGGTCCAAGAATGAAGAAGAAAAGGAGAGTATGAGAATACTACCAATACATACCAATACTACCAATAATTCAATATTTAAATATTTGAAATTTGTAGTATTTGACATTGGTAGTATTACGAGTTAAACGAGTATGGGTAGGTATACAGGTCCAAAACACAAATTGGCAAGGCGAGAAGGATTAAATATTTTAGAAAAAACTTCTCAGTCTCTTGATAGAAGGATTAATATTCCACCGGGTATTCATGGAAAAAGAAGAGCCAGGAAGCTCTCGGAATATGGAATGCAGCTTCGCGAAAAGCAAAAACTTAAGAGGATTTACGGATTAATGGAGAAGCAATTTAAAAAATATGTAATCTTAGCCCAAAAGAAAAAAGCAAACACAGAAGATGCCCTGGTAGAACATCTTGAAACAAGACTCGATAATATTATCTATAGGTTTGGGTTTGGGAAAACTCGCGCCCAAGCAAGACAGATGGTAGCGCACAGGCATGTTTTAGTGAATGGAAAAAGAGTTAATATTCCGTCTTATGCTGTCCGTGAAGGGGATATAATTACCATTAGCCCTAAGTTTATGAAAGATGATATAAAAGAAAGAATAGAAAACCTTCCTATGCCAGATTATCTTGAAAGAAGTGACTTTAAAGGAAAGGTTTTAAGAAATCCAACACGTACCGATGTTTCAAACCCTATAAATTACCAGCTTGTTATTGAATTTTACTCAAGGTAATGATAAAATGTCTTTTTGGCAAAATTTAATCGGGGTAAAAGGTATGAATTTATCATTCAAAACAATTGAAGCGACCGCGGAAAAAGGATACTCAAAATTTGTGGTTGAGCCACTTGAGCCTGGTTTTGGGCACACTTTGGGCGTAGCATTAAGACGTGTTCTTTTAACGTCAATTGAAGGAGCGGCCGTAACATCAGTTAAAATCGATGGGGTACGTCATTTATTCACCACATTGCCAGGTCTCAAAGAAGATATTATTGAGCTGGTTCTTAACATTAAGACCCTTCGTGTAAAACTTGCCGAGGGGAAAGATGAAGCAACTATGACCCTTTCTGCCAGCGGCCCGGGAGAAATTAAAGCTTCTCAAATTGAAGTATCGGACGGTGTTGAAATTGTAGACCCCGACCATTATCTTGGAGCGCTTGCAGACAAGAAATCAAAAATCAACGTAGAGATGACAGTTGAGCGAGGAACAGGATACTCGCTTTCTGAAGACAGAAGAATCTCGACTGTTGGTATTATTCCAATAGACGCAATTTTTTCACCGGTCTTGCGCGTAAATTATAAAATTGAGCAGACTCGTGTTGGAAGACAAACAAATTTTGATAAGTTAATTCTTGAAATTTGGGCAGATGGAACTATGGAGCCAAAAGACGCGCTTGATGAGGCAAGTAAAATCTTGGTTTCTTATTTCCACCAAATTTATGAGCCAAGCCAGATGCAATCTGCCGATAAAACTACAGGTTCAATACCTCAAGTTTCCGAAGAGCTTCTTAAGATGACAATTGAAGAGCTTGATCTCCCAACTAGAATTTATAATTCATTAAGAAATGCAGGGATTGAGACAATTTCGGACATGCTTAATACTCCCAAGAAAGATCTTATGAGTTACCGTAATCTTGGCGCAAAATCAATCTCGATTATAGAAGACAATCTAAGAGCACGAGGAGTCTCACTAAATTTATAGCCCCCTCCCCCCTATTATGCGCAAAAGAATTTTTGGCAGAAGATTAAAAAGAGACAGAAATCAAAGGAAAGCTTTGTTCAGAAGCCTTATGGGGTCTTTGGTATTATATGGCAAGATTAGAACAACAGAAGCAAAAGCGAAGTCAATAAAGGGCGAACTTGAAAAAATGGTGACGCTTGCAAAAAACAAAGAAGAAAATGCTCGCAGTCTTCTCATGTCAAGATTACCTAATGAGCGAGTTGTTGAGAGAATAATTTCAGAGATAGCTCCAAAGTTTGCAACGCGCCCCGGAGGATATACGCGAATAGTAAAAATGGGACCAAGATTAAAAGACGGAGCAAGAATGGTTTTAATGAGTTGGGTTGAAGAAGTTGCGCCGACTTCATTCAAGGAGCCGAAACGAAAGGTATTAAAAGTATCAAAGGTACCACGAGTACCACGGGGAAATGTAAAAGCGGCAACAAAAATTTCGAGAGAAAGTTCGAGCACAATTTAAAAAACGGGAGGCAATAAATAATGCAAGCGATGACAAAACCTACAAAAGTAAGTGAAGTAAAGAGAGAGTGGCATTTGGCGGATGTTAAAGGTAAAATTTTAGGAAGAACAGCAACAGAAATTGCCAAGCTTTTGATAGGAAAAGGGAAACCTTATTTTGCCAAGAATCTAGATTGCGGTGACTATGTGGTAGTAATCAACGCAAAGGAAGTTGCTGTTTCGGGCAAAAAAGAAACCGATAAAGTTTACACAAGATATTCGGGTTATCCGGGGGGATTGCGAAAAATAAGACTTGAGGAATACCGGGAAAAGAAGCCCGAAGAGATCATTAGGCACGCAGTCTCAGGAATGCTGCCAAAAAATAAATTAAGAAACTCAATGCTAAGACGGCTCTATGTTTTTAAGGGAAGCGAACATAAGTTCGCTGAGAAGTTCAAAGAGTCTTAAAGTATGGCAAAAGTTGCAAGTTCTAATATCAAACAATTTACATTTGCAGTAGGAAGAAGGAGAGAGGCAGTTGCTCGTGTTCGCTTGTATAATCCATCCGGGCCTAAAGTTCAAATTAGCGGGATAGAATTTAAAAAGGGTGAAATTGTAGTTAATAATAAGCCAATAAATGAATACTTTAGGTTTTCTGCATATGGACCACGCTACAATAAATTTTTAGAAGACACGAACGCTTTAGGTAATTATGTTTTTACTATTAAAGTTGAAGGCGGAGGTTTATCAGGGCAACTTGACGCGGCACTTCTTGGAATGGCGAGAGCACTTGACAAACTAGATCGCGAAAAATTTCATACAACGCTTCGATCTAAGGGTTATTTGACTCGTGATCCACGAACCCGCGAAAGAAGAAAAGTTGGAATGGGTGGCAAAGCCCGCAGAAGAAAACAAAGCCCCAAGCGATAATTTACTCTCAGTTCAATTTTGTGCTATATTTTTTTATATGGTCTATTTTTTGGCAAACGCAATTGTAGCGGTTGTTTGGCTTACGCTTTTTCTATTAAGAAAGGATCTTAGAAAAGAAATTCTTTTAATGAGTTTTTTTGCAGCTCCATTTGCAGCTCTCGATATCTTCTTCGTTCCAAGCTACTGGAAGCCAATAACATTTCTCAATCTTCCAATAGGTATAGAAGGGTTTATTTTTGCATTTGAAATCGGTGGAATTGCTGCAGCGATTTATCCAGAGCTATTGCATAAAAAGCTTTCTAGGATTAAAAATTATCATAAGCCAATTGGAATTTTTATTTCAGTCACAGCTTTAAGCGCCATAATGTTTTCTAAATTATTTGAACTGACAAACATAATGATCAATTTATACATAATCCTTTTGTTTGGTTCGGCGATTATAGTCTATGGAAGAAAAGATCTTTTAAAAAGCACTCTTCTTGGAGGAATTCTATTTGGAACAATATATTTTATAAGTTTCTTTATTTTAAATAGAATTCAAGCTATAAACGATTGGTTCGTTCTTGAAGGGCTGCCCAGAATATTTATTCTAGATGTGCCATTATACGAAATTTTATTTGCAGTTTTGTTCGGAGCTTATTGGGGAAATTTGTATGAACTATTTTTTGGATATAGATTTAAGACTTTCAAGCGTTAATTTTTCTTCAATAATTTGCTTATTATTTCCCAACTGAAGCCTTTACGTTGTAAAAAACCGGCCATTTTTTTCTTGAATTCTTCTGTTGGGATGTTTCCTAGTATTCTTTTCTTTTTATCGAACAAGATTCGGGCGGTTTCTAAATCGTCTTGTGCTTCTTTTAAAAGCGGTTTGATTACATCGTCGCTTAGTCCTTTTAGGCGAAGTTCATTTTTGAGAATAAATTTACTTCTCCCTTTGTATTTTTGGCGGGATTCAATCCACGATTTTGCGAATTCTTCATCGTTTAAAAACTTTAAATCAATAAGTTTTTTTAAAACTGAATTTATTGTATCTTCAACAAAGTTCTTACGAACTAAATATTCATAAACTTCTTTAACACTTCGAGCTCGGTATGAGAGGTATTTTAATGAATAATTAAAGGCATTCGAACGGTTTTCCTCGGAGTCCTGCCTCGCCGGCAGGCGGGCTTTTTTAGGCGGCAAGTTCTTCTTCCTCATTTTCCTGCCCGCCTACTGCGATTAGGGGTTTTTGGGTTTTTGATTTTTCCATAACTTCCGCGACAATTTTCTTTTGAAGTTCAGGATGTTGTTCAAGATACGCTTTTGCCGCTTCCCTCCCTTGCCCAAGCATTAATTCGTCATAGCGCAAAAATGCGCCTGTTTTTTGAATTACCCCTGTTTCGATTCCCACATCTAAGATGTTGCCTTCACGGGATATCCCTCCACTTGCCATCACGTCAAATTCTGCAACCCTAAAAGGCGGTGCCACTTTATTTTTTACAATTTTGACGCGAATGCGACTTCCAATTGCCCTATCTCCTTCTTTTATTATTTCAATTTTTCTAGTATCTAAGCGGATTGATGAATAAAATTTGAGTGCCATTCCTCCCGTTGTAGTTTCAGGGTTACCAAACATCACGCCTATTTTTTGCCTCAGTTGGTTTGTAAATATTACAATGGTTTTGCTCTTTGAGATTGCGGCTGTTAATTTTCGTAGCGCCTGAGACATAAGACGAGCTTGCATTCCCATCATTGCGTCTCCCATTTCCCCCTCTATTTCGGCGCGCGGGACAAGAGCCGCAACTGAGTCAATAACAATTACGTCAATCCCGCCGGATCGGATAAGCTGTTCGGTGATCTCCAAGGCTTGTTCACCGGTATCGGGTTGAGAGATAAGCAGATCGTCAAGTTTAACGCCGATAGTTTGCGCCCAGAGAGGGTCAAGGGCATGCTCCGCATCAATGAAAGCTGCTATCCCACCTTTCTTTTGCGCCTCGGCAATAACCGATAGACAAACAGTTGTTTTTCCAGATGCTTCAGGTCCATATATTTCGACAATTCTGCCTCGAGGTAATCCGCCAACACCAAGCGCCAGATCCAGCGCCAATGATCCCGTTGAAATAACTTCCACTGCCATCTTTTCAGCAGCATCTCCAAATTTCATAATAGAGCCCTTCCCGTATTGTCTTTGGATTTGTTCCATCGCCATTGAGATTGCAGTGAGTTTTTCCGATTGAGGAGATTTAGAAGGTCCGTTTCCTACTTGGGTTTTAGTTGGTGGTCTTGCCATATTCGCAACTCATTGTAGTCAAAGTTTTTCGAAAATACAATAGATCAAAACTTGCATTTACTTCGAAACTAGTGCGAGAATAAGTTATGGCAAAGAAAGATCCGATTGAGAAATTTATTTCCGAGAACATTCATTATTCAAAAAACAAAGATAATCTTTTGGATGTTCACATAGGAAATCCTTTGCGTCGAATTGCAGAGCTTCTCGAGGAAATTAAAAGGCAAAAAGCATTCTCATTTACCTTAAAGGGTTCGCTTGGAATTGCAGGAGTTGCTCTTGCGCTTGGAGTTTTCGGCGTGCTTGGCGGAGGAAGAATACTTTGCGATAAAGGAATGCAAACCCAGATTGGGACGATTAAAACATTAAATGTTCAAGAGCAGGAAGTAGGGGGCCTACCAATTATTTCGAATATCCTCGATTGGTTTAATCCAAAACAGGCACATAACAGAGTCGTGCTAATTCGAGAAGATGATTCAGCGATAAGCCTACCATTCTCAAGGGCGGTAAATTTCACTCAATATAACAATTTTCAAATTGCCGCAACCGGGAACTACGACAGTTGCGCCCAAACTCTAACCATCAAAGATCCCACCGCCCTCGAAACATACATAAAATGAGGGTTGTATAATAGGTGGATGGTTTGGATCAGGATTTTTAGGACAAGGAAAGAAGCAGAATGGGCGCAGAAAGTTTTGAAAAAAGGCGGTTTTAAAACTACGATTTCCGAGGATAAGCTTTTCGGAATTCCCATCCAGCGATTCGGTGTTCCGGCGCGCTTTCGACTACTGATTGAGCGGCGTGATCTTGAAAGAGCTGCCGAATTCCTCGCCAAAAAACTAAAGAGGAGAAAAGGATAAATTCGGTTTGTCGGGGCGAGAGGAATTGAACCTCCTGCTTCTCGGACCCCATCCGAGCGGTCTACCGATGACCTACGCCCCGGAGAATAATGTATTATATCTAATCTGATGTATAATTTACACATGGATTTGACGAAGAAAAAATGTGAGCCGTGCGAGGGCGGCCTCAAAGATTGAACTGATTTAGCTTTTTGCAAAAGCGTAACTTAAAAGCGTATTTACCGCTTGACCGCGTCTTTCATCGGTTTTTGAAACATCTTTATAATACACAAATATTCCAGGTAGGGATTCTGCTATCTCTTCGATTCTTACCGAGCCTTCCGGATCATAATCATGGAGAGGGAGTATGTCCCCTGTTTGCGGATCTCGCACTAAATAGGAGGTTCCAGGATCGAATCCACTCCTTTTCTTTACTCCAAGAACTATATTGTTAGGATCTTCACTAATCTTTTCCTGAAAGGCAATTGCTTCTTCTTCAGACTCGAATTGTCTATATTCGGGATGCCAATTAACTATTCCCATAAAGAATCCTCTGGAATCTAGAAAATAGGGGGCCTGATCGCCTTGGGGCTTGTGCCATTCAAAAAGAATTCTTTGAAGTTCCTCATCGCCCATTTCTCTTAAGTTTTGGGGATTAAGCGGTTTGACGGGATCACCGCTTGCGGAGTAAGCATCCTCTATAAGTCTTCTAACCAAAAAGTCACGTCCTTGAGATATCGGGTTTAAGTAGAGTTTTTGATGAAGATGAGCACGTAACAAAAGAAAAGCTTTTAATCTCTCAGGATTTGTAAAGTAAACCCGATCTCCTTCTATGCGAACATCTTTGTATACGTTTCCAATATCCGGGAATTTATCCAAAACCTCATACAAATCTCTTGTATATTCATTTCTTCCTGTTTGTCCGTAAGAAATAATGCTATACAAGTCTTTCATTGTATAGGTTATTCTGTCAGCTATGTCTAAAACCTGCCCTAAAACACCCCGATTTTTAATTATTGAATCAATTTCTAATTCGTCTGTTCCGTATTTTTCCAAGATTTCTCTGCCCCCCTCTTTAAATGCGGCTTCCGACCAATATTCTTCCTCGGCCAGATTCTCAGGATCTACTTGCATAGTCGCGTCACCGAGCGCAGGCGTTCCGACATCATGGAGAAGAAAGGCCATAACGGCTTTATCAACCCTTGTCTTTGAGAATCCATTTCTTTCCAAAATTCTTTGTCCCGTCATCGCAACAACCCAAGAATGGTCAAGTCTATCATGAGGGAAATCCAAAAAATATTGATGTTCCGGCGGAGGCCCGACATATGACAGGAACGAGAGGGCATGTATGTCACCAAGCCTTACAAGGGTTGTGTTTCTCAAAACGTCCTCGTAAATTCCGCCCTCCGGCACCCAACCAGAGATATCGGAGAACGGTAGGAAATCATGGAATAATCCGTCTTCTTCGTCAAAACTTGTTGGTGAAAAATCTGTCCTAAACTGATGGTCAAATTCGTTTGCACCAACTTCCTGCCTAGTCATTGGGGGAAATTGTACTAAATGAGGGTTATGATTTCAACTTGACTTTTAAGAATCATAGGTAGTTTAATAATATTAATGGGGAAAAGCTATATTATCTTGCTTAGAATATCAATTGGGTTTATTTTTCTTTGGGCGTTTTTTGATAAATTATTGGGGTTGGGTTTTGCGACGCCTCCTGAAAGGGCTTGGATACTAGGTTTTTCCCCGACATTCGGATATTTAAAAAACGCAACATATGGTCCTTTTGCTGATTTTTTCCAAAGCCTAGCAGGAAATCCGATTGTTGACTTTCTCTTCATGCTGGGGCTTCTCAGTGTTGGGATAGCTTTTGTTTTAGGTATCGCTCTGCGGTCTGCTTCATATGCCGGTGCAACTATGCTGATATTAATGTTTCTCTCGACATTCCCTCCCAAGAACAATCCAATTATTGACGATCATATAATATACGCCGTTCTTATGCTTCTAATAGGCACGACCGAATCAAAAAGTTCGATTTCCAAATGGTGGAGTAAAACCTCAATCGCAAAAACTTTCTCTTTTCTTCGGTAAGCTCGTGTCACCCCCCTCAGGACTACCAAGCCATTCGTAGATGCTTCATAGCATATTCAAGAGTGCCGCCGACTTTTTTGCCGGGATTGAAAATATTTTGAGGATCAAATATTTTTTTTGTTTCTCCGAACAGTTCGACGATCTTTTTCCCGTACATTTGCTCAAGATAGGGTGTTCGAATTATCCCATCATTATGCTCACCAGTTATAGATCCTTTGTATTTCGCGACTAGCGCGTAAACTTGATTAGAAATCTCGGGAATTGCCGTCCTCACTTTTGGATTTTTTATATCGACTAACGGAATTATGTGAAAATTGCCATCTCCCACATGCCCCGCAACAGTATAGATAAATTCGGGATATTGTTTAAGGATATCCGTAACTTTAGGTAAAACCTCAGAAATATATTCCGGTTTTATAACAAAGTCATCAATAAAAGGAGCAGTGTGTTTATCCCGAATTTTTTTACGGAGCAAATTAAAGCTTTCACGGCGGACCAACCAATATTTTTTTTCCTGTCCTTCTTCTGCGGTTTGAGTTAAAGGATGAAGTGGTTTTAATTTCCGGCGCAATGCTTCAAGCTTCTCGTCGACTTCGCGCCTTTCATTACTTGTAAAATCAACCTGTAATACAAGCTTAGGCAAGTTTTTTCCTAAAAACAACGAGAAAAACGCAGGTAAAAATGCAAGTCCTGCTTCTATCATTCCAAAAAGCCCGAGTTGTTTTGCAAATTCTGGAAAATAGCGGAGCGCAAGTCTTAATGTATTGTCATCATAGGATTCAAAACTTTCAGGGTTAAGTTCGAGGACGGCATTTATTATTTGTCCGAGATGGGACATGTCATGAAGGTAAATTATCAGCATTCCGCGGTGTGCGTGGATTGGGACAAGTTCCAAGTCTCCTTCAAATAGCAATCCCAAAGTTCCTTGTGAACCAACCCAAAGTTGAGTTAAGTCGAATGTTTTATTTTCCTTATCGTATACATTCCAAAGAAAATACCCTGCCGAATTTTTTGACACATCTGGTTTTGCTTGCATTAGCTCGCCATAATTATCAGTTATGAGTCTGTATGTTTTTTTATAAATTTCTCCTTCAAAATCATCCTTTGCCATTTTCTCTTTGAGTTCTTGTTCGCTAAGCTTTTTAAGTTCATAAGTTTTTCCATCCGCAAGAACCACCTTTACGCGTCTTACATATTTTTCTGTTTTTCCATACTGAAGCGATTTCTCTCCACCCGAATTATTACCGAAGATTCCCCCCATGGCGCAAATTCCTTTTGAGGCAGGATAGGATGGGAAAATCAGATTGTGTTTTAAGGTTTCCGCCTCAAAATCGCGATAAAATACGCCGGCTTGCGTTGTCGCAATACTTCCATTTATAACAGGCGTGTGGTTAAAGTATTTACCAAAAGCAACAATAATTGATTCTGAAAGCGCTCCTCCGCTCATGTCTGTTCCTGCGGATCGTGCAGTGAGCGAAAGTTTGGGATCTTCTTTTTTATGTTTGTTTACAAAATTAACCAAAGATTCAAGGTCTTCCTGATCGCGAGGAAAAACCACAACCTGGGGTTTCACTTCGAACAATGAAGCATCATGGCTATATTCGGTTAAAGTTGCATCATCTGTTATTACGTCACCCTTAACGTTTTTTTTAAGCTCCTCGACAAGTTCATTGTTCATGGAAATTGGTTGTTAGAAATTAGAAAATGGTTATGGAAATTGGAAATTGGAGAATAGCTATTTTTCTATTTTCTATTATCTATTTTCCATTACAAATCTCCATTTTCCTACAACTATTTTCTGGCGATGACTTTTTTGACTGCCGCTTTAATTGCGTCTTTGTCCATTTTGTATTTTTTAATTAATTCAATAGGTTTTCCCGATTCTCCAAAAGTATTTTGAAGACCTACGAATTCCATTGGCACAGACTTGTTTTGGACAAGTACTTCGGCAATAGCACCACCCAAACCACCCGTTATTTGATGGTCCTCGACAGAAACACAAGCTCCTGTTTTTTGGGTAAGATCTATAATTGAATCTTCATCAATCGGTTTAATTGTTGACACATTCGCAACAAGTACTTCGATTCCATCATCTTCAAGTTCTTTTGCGGAAAGCAAGGCTTGGTAAAGTAGCCAGCCCATACCGAATATCACAACCTTCGGTTTGTTCGATTGCCAAAAAACTTGGATTTTGTCTGGCGTAAACGGAGTTTTGTCTGTGGTCATCACCGGACTTTTGTCGCGGGTGAATCGCAGATACACCGGTCCTTTTATTTTACCTGCTTCAATTGTTGCTTTTCTTGCTTCAATTGAGTCACATGGGACAAAAATTTTAATATTCGGCCAGGCGCGAATACTTGCAATATCCTCAGTTCCCTGATGTGTTGCACCGTCAGGTCCGGTCATTATTCCTGAATGATGTCCTGCTATCTTTACATTCGAATCATTGTAAATAATGGTAGTTCGAATTGTCTCCCAGTTTTTTCCGGGAGAAAAGGCAGCATAAGATGAGATAAAAGGAGTTTTGCCACTGATTCCAAGACCAGCTGCAATAGCCGCCATATTTTGCTCGGCTACACCAACTTCAAAAAAACGATCCGGGAATTTTTTTGCAAATTCTTCGCTCTTTGTTGATTCGGTTAAGTCTGCACAAAGTACCACCACGTTTGGATCTTGTTCGCCAAGCGCGACGAGACCCTCGCCATATCCATATCGAGTTGGCACCATTTCGACATCCTTATCAAACATTTTCGGATTTAGTTTTAAATCAGGATTTAACATAGCACATCAAAACCAGTTAATATTAAAATATTTTCTGTGTTGAATTAATTTCCATGCAAAAAATAAATTAAACAAAATAAGAAGCGGATTAGTTATGATTGGCAGAATTAGCACAAGACTTAAATACCAACTGATGTTATTTTTTCGTAAAATACCCTGAGCAACTAGAAAAACGCATATACCATAAATAATACCTAGAAAAGATAAGATAGTTTTTTGATTAGTTGTAAATATACTTACGCTTTCTTTAGTTGGGTTAATTAATTGACTAAAAGACAGCAAGCAAAAAAAACCTGTAATTATTAAACCTATTAAAGTATATAACCAACCGATTGTTTTTATTGAAGTTGGTAGATTATTCATGTTCACTTGTAATTTTACCCTCAAGCGTTCTTAATTCTTTGAGTGCCTTCGCCGCTTCCTCTTCATCCGGTGGTTTCCCGTGCCATTCAAACTTATTTTCCATAAAATCAACTCCAAGCCCCGGAATTGTATGGGCAATTATAGCCGAAGGTTTTTGATGAACGGCCCTTGCTTGATTAATGGTATCAACAAAAGCGCGAATATTGTGACCGTCAACCTCCTGAACGTGCCAGTTGAATGCTTCATATTTTGCTCGCAAGAATTCAAGCGGCATTACATTTTCCGTAAAGCCGTCTATTTGAATATTATTGCGATCAATTACTACCGTTAGATTGTCAAGTTTATTTTTGGCGGCAAACATGGCCGCTTCCCAAGTATTTCCCTCCTGATGCTCCCCATCGGATGTTATGCAATAGACATGATAGTTTTTCTTATCAAGCCTTGCGGCAAGAGCCATTCCAATACTTTGAGAAATCCCTTCACCCAAAGGTCCAGACGTCGTTTCCATACCGGGGAGCGATGTTCTATGGGGATGTCCCTGCAATCTCGAATTAATTTTTCGTAAGGTTTTAAGTTCCTCAACAGGGAAATATCCTGCCATTGCCATGACAACGTAACGAATAGGACAAATATGTCCATTTGACAAAACCAGACGATCCCGATCAGCCCATTCCGGGTTTTTAGGATCATGGTTTAAGATGTGGAAGTAAAAAGCAACAAAAATATCTGCCATTCCCAAAGGCCCAGCAGAGTGCCCAGAGCCCGCTTCAAGTAATGCCGAAATAACTAATTCCCGAGCCTTAGTGGCTTTTAACTCTAGATCCTTTAGTTTTTCATCATGAATTTCTTCTATTACCATAGTTTTTTTGTTTGTATGAAAACTGATTGAGTTTCTCGTCGATCTAAGAACGGATTAATGATAATTTTTTCTGCTTTGACCGCATCAGGTTTTACCAAAACAATCATTAGATCGGAAACATTCGATGCAAGCCTGCCAGTTTCTATGCCATCTTGTGTTTTCTCAAAGAATTCGAGACTATTATTTCTATTTAAATATAATTGTGGATCAAGTTGCAACCTATCCGCTGTTTTGCGCGTATGGAAATCTCCTATGGCTCCTGCAAAATGCGAATTATCCCAACCATCAGAAGCAAAGGAGCATATAACTGTTTTCCTATCAAGATGTTCAAGCGCAGAGAGTACCAATTCTTGATTTCTACCGCCACGGCCTGTTTTGTTTTTAACTTTTACAGTGGTTTCTCCTCCCGCAATTAGAATGGATCCTTGTTCAGTTTCATCGAGTAGTTTTTCAGCTGCAAACTTTGCCTCTCCTTGAAAACGATCTGAAAAGATTTTCGCTCTCCACCCTAATCCCACAGCTTTTCTATACATTGCAAATAATGCTGTTTGATTGCTCAGAACAATAATATTATGGACACGCTCAAAAAATTTAGGATCTTGTGGTTTTTCAACAAAAGCTTCTTTCACCAAATTAATCTCTTTTTCGAGTTTGTACTTCTTAATTACATATAGCGCATCTTCAATAGTTGTTCTATCAAGCGCTGTTGGACCTGATGCGATCGTAGATAAGTCATTTCCCGGGACATCAGAATAAATAAGCGTTGCAACGGTAGCAGGAAATAGAATTTGAGCCAATCCTCCGCCCTTAACATCAGAGAGATGTTTGCGAACTATATTCATTTCTGTAATGTTAGCGCTGGATTTTAAGAGAGTCTTGCCTACGGCAATTTTTTGGGCTAGTGAAATTGCATGCGGATGAACCAACATCGCTGATCCTCCGCCGCAAATAACAATCAAAACAAGGTCTTTTTCGTTTAAATTTGAAAGCTTCTCAAGAACCTTTTGAGTGAATTTGTAATTCGTTTCCGACGGAAGCGGATGAGTCCCTTTTGTAAAGCCTATTTTTTCGAATTCTTGAGGATCTGTATCAATTACGTAGCCCTCAGTCAAGCGCTCGATTATTAATTTTTCAAGCAGCTTCGAATTGCCGGCAGAACCCTTGCCAAATCCAAGAAGGAAGACACGCTCAAAATTATCTAAATCGAATTCTTGATCACTAATCGTCAAAATATTTCTGTGCCTGTGAACATTCGCTCGAAAAACCTCCTCCGGCTGAATGGATCGCAAAGCTTCCTCAACAAGCTCCAAAACTATCTTTCTCTCAGGAGTTTTAGAAAGCTCTAGAAAATTTTTTATAAACATACGATGTTAGTATTCAGTTTAGTAAATTCACCTTTTCTTGTCCAATTGGGATATGGTATAATATAAATTGATTGAGCCAAAAGTTGAGTCTTTTTCAACCAATTAAACTTCAAATAGCCTAATAATTTAGGCAGTTCCTCTTTTGGTTCCAACAATAAATACCCCTCACCCAAAACCCTCTCCCACAAAGGGGAGAGGGAAATAAGGTAAGGGAAAATAATCAATATGGATAACAAGCAGAAGTATCAGAAGAAGCTTGAGGAGATTTCTCGCATTTCAATGGATCAAGCCAAAAAGCTTATTCTTGACGAAGCGCGAGCGGAAGCTCGTGAAGATATTGTTCGCATAATACGTGAAGCAGAAGAAGGAGCAAAACTCACAGCCAATATGAGAGCACAGGAGATTTTATCAGATGCTCTCAGGCATGGTGCGCTAGATATTATTCCTGAGTACACTGTTTCGGTAATAAAGATTTCTGATGAAGACAGCAAAGGCAGAATAATCGGTAAGGAAGGACGCAACATTCGCGCTTTTGAGACTGCAACCGGAGTTGACGTGGGACTTGATGAAGAGGGGATAATCAGACTTTCATCTTTTGATTCGGTTCGCCGTGAAATTGCAAGACGGGCCCTCGAGCTGTTAATTAAAGATACTAGAATTCAGCCAATCCGAATAGAGGAGGTCGTCGAGCAACAGAAAAAAGAAGTTTCAAGAATTCTATTTGAAGAAGGTCAAAAAATTGCCCAAGAAATTGGGGTTTTGAATATTCATCCCGACCTTTTGTCTATACTTGGGCGCTTTAAATTCAGAACCTCTTTTGGACAAAATTTGGTTGTTCATTCTCTTGAGGTAGCAAAGATTGGAGCGTATTTGGCAGCAGAAATCGGTGCAAACGTTGAGATAACAAAATTAGGCTGTTTATTTCATGATATTGGTAAAGTAGTATCTGATAAAGAAGGAAGCCATGTGCAATTGGGCGTCGAGTTACTCCAAAAATATAAGATGCCGCGCGAGGTAATAAACGCGGTGGCAGAACACCACGAGGATAAAGCTTTTTCATCAGTTGAGTCAGTTCTGGTATATATTGCAGATGCTGCGTCTGGTGGGCGTCCTGGCGCTCGTCATGAAGACGTTGAGGGATATGTTAAGAGAATTCGCGACATGGAAGAAATTGCCAAAAGTTTCGAAGGAGTAACAGATGCATTTGCCTTTGAGGCAGGCCGCGAACTTAGGGTGTTAATTGATCCGGGAAAATTGGACGATATTGAAACAACGATCGCTGCCAAAAGAATAAAAGAGGAGATTGATAAAAAATTGATAGTCCCGGGGGTTGTGCGCGTCACCGCGATCCGCGAATTCCGCACCTCAGAGCCAAAAGAGTAAAACTTCGAACTCATTGTCAAATCAATCTATTGACAAACGCTCTTTTAAGAGTTATCGTTAAATCAAGTAAAACTCTTTATGTATTTTCGATTTTCCAACAAACTCAATCCGAATGGAGGTGGTAAAAATTGTCTGTAACGAAAAAAGAGCTTATTGAGCTCGTTGCAAAAAAGGCGAATCTTACAAATAAAGCAGCAAAAGAAGCAACTAAAGTCTTTCTTAATGGTATTCGAGACTCGTTAAAACGCGGAGAGAAGGTGGTTTTGACAGGATTTGGTACATTTTCACTCCGAGCGAGAAAGCAAAGAAAAGGAAGAAATCCAAAAACAGGTGAAGCAATTACGATCCCAGCAAGAAACGCGCCCGGATTTACTCCGGGAAAAAGCCTTAAAAAAGCAGTAAGATAAGGGGCATGAAGCGCGCCTTAATAATTGTCGGTCCAACTGCCGTTGGTAAGACCGATCTTGCATTTTCTCTATCACGAGCATTTCCCTCTGTTTTAATCAGTGCTGATTCCATACAGGTTTACCTCGGCGCTGATATAATTTCAGGAAAAGATAGGTCTGTCGAAACGTTCTTTCTTGATATAGTACTCCCCCATAAGTCTTTTTCAGTTCGCGAGTTTATTGAAAAAGTCCGTCCTTTGATTGAAAAAGCAAAAAAAGAAAACAAAATCCCGATTATCGTAGGCGGAACCGGATTCTATATTGATGCACTTTTTGGAAAGATAGATACAATTTCTATTCCGCCTAATAAGGCTCTTCGAGAAAAACTTGAGAAATTGAACGTACGCAAGCTTCAGGAAAAATTAAAGAAACTTTCGCTTTCGCGTTTTTACAGAATGAACAATTCTGATGTTAATAATAAAAGAAGATTAGTTCGCGCAATTGAAATAGCTATTACACGGGGTCCGATTCCCGTGAGGGTTCGGCCCCTATTTAAAAAGAAAGAAGTATTAATAATCGGCCTGAAGTCCTCGGTGGATCATTTGAGAAGTCGGATCGAAACGCGAGTTGAAGAAAGAATTAAGAAAGGAGCAATTTATGAGGCAAAAAGATTGTTCAAAGATTATGAAGCACTGTCAAATCAGGTAAAAGCTGCCAACGGATATAAGCAATTATTTGAGTATTTGAAAGGAAAATTGACGTATGATGTGGCAAAAGAAGCATGGATAAATTCTGAAGTCAAAACTGCTAAAAATCAAATGACATGGTTTAAGAGAAATAAAAATATTGTCTGGTTTGACCCCGTTAGAAGTTCGAGCAAAAGAATTCTCTATCGAGAAATTCTTTCTTTGATTCAGGATTTCTTAGGCACTTCTAACGGGGTTTGATATTGGCAAGAAAGGTTTTGAGAGTAGAATTTCAAAACTTATTGAAGAAGAATTTGCGCTAGGAAGAGAGTAAGCCAGATTCTGTTTTTCGATTGCCATCCATCTCTGTTTCGATAAAGTGTCGAATCAGCCCCGATTTTACGGGATGCCCTAAACCTTGATGCTCCTGTAATGTAAGTAATAACGCATCAATTCGTAGGTTGCA
>Ga0209541_10007173_pt1 | contig 18802 bp, 25 predicted proteins | sample RifCSPlowO2_01_FD_184027 | JGI IMG/M metagenome (GOLD analysis project Ga0209541, IMG submission 184027) | Groundwater microbial communities from Rifle, Colorado - Rifle CSP2_plank lowO2_0.1 (SPAdes) (version 2) | ecosystem: Environmental > Aquatic > Deep subsurface > Groundwater | place... | reverse complement strand
TTTTGCAGTGAGCTACCATCCAGCTCACTCTTTATAATCATCTTAGAAATAAATATCTAGCGGAGAGGAACAACTCCATCTTAAAAGATGGAGATATATTCTTAGTTATTGAAACAAATTTATGCTGGCTGGGAAATAATAAGATTTGACAAGGATTTTACGGAAATTGAAGAACACGATAATTTGGAGCCACACAGGCATAATTTAATATTTTTTATTACTAGAAAAAATTCTTGATATTTATTTAAGAAGAGCAATCCTACACTAAAGTTTATAAGTTTGCTTAAATAAGCAATATTATGGAAGAATATATTATTTGGGTTAAAAAAGCCGAGCAAGACTTAGATGCTGCAAATTATTTAATAAAAGGCAAAAAATATGAAGAAAGTGTATTTTTTTTACAACAGTCTGTAGAAAAGGCATTAAAATATATTTATATTAAAAAGTTTAAAAAGCTCATAAAAACACACGATTTGGTTTTGCTTGCAAGGGAGATAAAAGCCCCTGAAAATATCTTAGAGAAGTGTAAAAAACTAACGCTTGCTTATCAATATACGAGATATCCAGACATACCAAAAATAGAAGATATTAAAGAAGACGCATTGGAATTTCTAAATTTTGCAAACGAGGTTTTAAAATGGGTAAAGGAAAATATCTAAATGAACTAAAAAGATTTTTAAAAAATTTGAGTAAAGATTTTTTAATTAAAAAGATTATTCTTTTCGGTAGTAGGGCAAGGGGAGATGAAAGAGAGGACAGTGACATAGATATTATAATTATTTCTAATGACTTTGAAAATATGAGTTTTTTTGAAAGGGGCGCAGCAATGTATAATTACTGGGATTTAAAGATGCCTGTTGATTTTATTTGTTATACAGAAGAAGAATTTAACACATTAAGAAAAAAGATAAGCCTTGTGAAAGAAGCTTTAAAGAATGGAATTATAATAGGGCAAAATTCTGGATAATCTTATTTTTATCTAATTAAAGCTTTAATCTTCATCGCTCAATCCCAACATCGGACCGATGTATTTAATTCCTAAAGCAAGAATGCCTCCCCAGACAACGCCTTCAATGAGATGGGCTGTGAAAAACGCTGTTGTGCCAGAACCAATAGCGGGCAACTTATAAAATCCAAGATTTGCTTGTGAGTCTGCAACTGGAGCCCCAAGAGATGAGGCGTCCGCAATAACTCCTCCTGTACCTGCTTTTAAACTTCCTACAGGAACAGTTCCTAATTGCGCTTCTCCCTGCGAAACCGCCAGTTGTCCACCACTTTCGGTAACGGTTATAGGATTACTAGCACTAGCAGTAAGGGTCCCCAAATCCCCCGATCCTGTCACTGGGCCGGATTTAATAATTCCTGGACCAATTGCTGTTCCTTCTTTAATAGATGTTGCAGAAAAAGCCCCAACTTTTTTATCTTTAAATGGCTGGACTAAATTCCTAATACTATCTCCATTTACAACTATACTATCAGAATCCATAGTTATAACAATCTCTCCAGTTGCATTTTTAAAACCGGTATACATCCCTTGTCTTTTTCCCTTATTTTTTGGAAATTTTATCGCTTTAAAATTATACTTTTTTTGTAGCCTTTCAATTGTTTCCCAACTTTCTTTGTTTTTACTTCCATCATCTATTACAATTATTTCTTTATTTGGGTAAGAGTTATTACAAGAGGCAGTTATACATTTCTCCAAATCTATAGGATTTTCATTATAACAAGGAATTACTATAGATACCTTAGGAGTATAATCTTTTGATATTTTTACATTTAAGTCTTTAATAGAATAAACTAAAGAAAAAAGATAGCGATAAATAAGATATCCAAAAGAAAGAAATGCATATGTTAATATAAATATAATTAGTATTTTCATTTTATTTATTCTTTTTTAGGCTTATTTTAGTAAGAAATTATCCATTTAGTTATCATTATTCAGTTGTAAATCTATTTATAAATCTATTGGTAACCCTAATGGTAATCCTATAATAAAAAGTAAAATCTCTTGTTTTTTCAATGGAGGTTAGTCCGCATCTTATTAGTCTTATAGCCATTAGCAAAAGAAGAAAGCAGGTGTTATTAGAATTAGAGAAGTATACAATGAGCCAACCAGAGCTAAGAAAAATAACTGGAATGTATAAATCTCATATTTCCAGAACAATTAAAGAATTGTTGAGCAAAAATTTAATTGCCTGTAGAAATCCGAAAGATAAGGCGTTCAGATTTTATAAAATAACCTCTTTAGGGAAAAAAGTGATAAATGAAGTTGAAAGAATTATCAATTAATTTTTCTTCTGCAAGCTATTTCCATAATATCTGCCCAGATTAATCTTCATTATTCAAGTAAGCTTCTTTCAAAACTTCCATTATAAAACTGCTCGCATGCTTTTCATAATGCGGCTCTTTTGAGAAATCCAGTCCGCCCATTAATTCAGAGCAAATCTTCTCCAGATTTTTTTTCTTATCCTTATTGCTTTTAAACATAGGATTAACCAGATTTATAATTGCCATGGCTCCCTCCACATATTTGTCAGCCAATGAAGAAACTTTGAATTTTTCTTTTAAGTATTCTTCAGAATTATTAAATACTGTAAGATTAATCATGGCTGCGCAAACTATATCAGATATATTAGGAGTCCCCTCATCTTCCTTAGCAATATTTTTGCATTTCGGGCACGCCCTCTGCTCTTCGCTGAATGGCAAGTATCTCTCATCGCATTTCAGGCACGCATAATCATAAAATATATGGGCCGTCATAGGTTTAGCGATAAATATCAGGGCCTTATAAATCTATTTTTTTAATAAGCTGCTAAGTTAAAGTCGCCTGAAATTCTTATTTTTTGATTAAAAATATCTCAGGCACTTAACAATTTTATTCTTAGAAGTTTTCTTATTTTATCTCCAATAAAATGTAAGTCTGTTGAGGGGTCTAAAATAGTTTTTAATGAAATAAGAATAATCACAATTAATATTAGAAGAACTAGTATTTTAAGATAAAAGTTCTCTACTAAATCTCCAATAAGCAAAAATAAAGATATAATCGCTCCAGAAAATAGGGCTATTGCAATTTGTTCTTTCGGCTTATTACCCATTTTATACCAAGATGATGTGATTATCCAAAGATAAATAATTGTTTAAATAATTATAGATACTTAACTAAAGATGATGTTTATTTGACAACTCATTTTTAATATCAATCATCAATGGCGATGTAAATGATTATGCCCAAATTTGCTTCTTTTATGATAATGCTCTATCTCAATCTTCGGTAATATCCTGTTTTTTCTTTCAAGCCCAAATAAGATAAAACAGCTTATCAGGGACATTATCCCTACAAATACAAAAGTATAAACAAACCCGACAAATTCAGCGATAGCTGCCCCAATAGTGGCAGTAAATGCTATTCCCAGTCCAGTTAATGTCGAATACAAGCTCCACTCAAAACTCTCGTGTTTCTTGTCTAAATGCGTGCTCCAAAGCCCAAGCCATGTCGGATAAACTAGCCCGCTCCCAAATCCATGAAGGACCTGTGCCAGATAAATAAAAGTCACATTTTTTGCGAAAATATATATGAAAGGCACAATAGAAATTAAAAATGTGCCAACAATCAGCCATTTAACTTTGTCTTTATGATTGTCAACATATTTTGAAAAAGGCAATTGCACTGCGCATTTTGTTATCAGAAAAAGAGTGCTTGCCAACCCCGCTGCAAAAATAGTCCCGCCAATCAAATTCTCTTTGATGAAAATAGCAAGTATAGGGTCTATCAGCCCAAAGCCAGTCATAAGAAAAATGTCAGAAATCATCAATAATTTTATTGTCCTATTCATATATTATTGAAACTTTCCCACTATAAAAATTCTTCGTTATGCTCAATCGTCTTCGGTTCTTTCAGTAAATTGTTCCTCTAATTTCCTATTATATTCCCCAATCATCCTATTCTTTAAATCCGAATAAGACTCTTGTGTAAATGAAAACTCTCTGCAGCAATCATTACAAACAATAACAAGTGGCTTGCCTCTTTGCTCATCTAAGCAAAAAACAAATAGAAACTCATTAAGATAAAAAGTATGTTCATGTTTATTTGCTCTTAGAGGCAGATATTTCCCCGTCATTTCTTCTAGTCCTGTTTCACTATTCTTATAATGGCTTCCGCTATACTCTCTATCTCTCCCTTTGCAAGCGCAATCAATCATAAAATGACAGCCTCTGACCATATCATTTCTATAAATTGCTTCTGGAGTTTCTAACTCTAAAATAGGCATTCTATTTTTTAAGAAATAAACTTTATAAAGGTTATTAAGCTCGGGCTTAATCCTCAAAGAATCTATTTTTTACTAAAGAGAATAAGTTATATTTAGTTCCAGGGTTCTGGACCCCAATAAGGGCCGATTGTAAAATCACCAGGCCAATCATCTCTTATAAAACGACTTACCCCCATCATTTTAATATTCTCTTTATCCTCCAGATAAATTTTAAAATGTCCGGCAGTCCATACATAGTCGGAATGTTTCTCCGCATTTGGATAAAGGTCTAAAAATTTATCTAAAGGGTCGCCAATTTTCAAACCAGTATCTGTTTGTCCACTCCACCCTTCTCTTACTCCAATATCCCAAAGAGTGCCATATGCCCATTCGAAGAATACGGATTTATCGCACCCTATTTCTTGAAGAGTATCTCCTTCGCCCCCCATGTGATTATCATAATATTCAAAGTTGCAAGAATCTACTGGATAATGCTCATCAGCTATTCCTAGTTTGTAATAGTGTTGAAACCCGCAATCTCTAAATCCCGAATCCATATCAATTGTCAATAAAGTATCTGAGCAACTTGGGCAAGTATTCCACTGACCCTGGCCCCTTGAGTTACCATTATCCTCTTTTTTGCAAGTTGCAGAAAAAATCGCGATGGTTGAAGCAAGAAGCAATGCGGCTAAATTTTTTCTTTTCATGATATTAAATTATAATAAGACCTATAAAAAGATTATTACAATAGAATATACAATATATAAAATTTTATGGAAAGCAGGCCTCTGAAAAAAAATGCAAATATCTGGATAAAAGAGGGGAAGATTGAATTAATTGTTCGGAGATACGGTTATAAAGTGGGAGATTTGTATAGTACTTCTCAATTCATCAATTCTCTCTCATCAAAAAAAGTAAATTTCTGAATGTGGAATTTTTCAGTTCTATTCAATAAATCATATCCTTCTGGAATCTCTTGATGGAATAAAACATCATTTCGTTTGCATCCCAATTCACTTAAAATTGTAGGCACATCTTTAAGCCCGCATTTAAATGACTTATCGCCCATTTCAATTAGATAAGGATGGTCTAATTCAGCTTCTTTATTTTCTCTCTCAGAAACATATCTTTTCAGCACTCTTATAATTGGCCTTCCCAAGCCATGCAAAACTCTTTCTAAAGCCCCATTCTCAAATCTTTCTGAATACAGGTTTTCTGTCCCTATATTATCTATTTGATGCGGCCCAATATTTAATTCTCTCAAGCGTTGTATAAAATCACTCAAATCTTTGGCACACCCACAAGTACTTCTATCGTCATTTTCCCAGCAGTAAAGCATCCCCTGTGGGGTAGTGTAACTCCCGATATTCACTAATCCTTCAATTGGTTTAAATGCCATATAAAAGTCTCTCTTTCCTGCTTTTTAAGGCTTTTGTTCGTGTTAAATCTCGCGCAATACTCTCTTGGCATTTTCGAGGGATGTAGTCCGCGAAAATACAGAATCAGGTTGATATAGACCGCCTCTAAACAGCATTACCTATGTAATTCTTTTTTAATCACATCTAGAATAGGGTAAAAACAAGCTTTTGCAATTGAAATCGCATCCTCTGCTTCAATTTTTGAAGGCGCATATCCGTAGTAATTTATATTGTGGCGCAATCTTCGCAAAGAGTCAATAAGTTTGATTGGTCTGTCAGTTTTTGCAGGGATGTTTTCTAATTCTTTTATTTGTTCGATATGATCTTCAGAAGCAAAGCCTCTCGAGATTAAATGTGCATCTCCTAACATTCTGAAACATTCGTAAACATTTCGAATGATGTTAAACGCAGATTCATTAGTGATAGGCAGAGTTAAAGTATAATTTAGTTCCTGTTCTGCAGCAGTTATTATACTCAGGGCATTTTTTTTGTCAGGGTGTTTAATTCGGATCATGGTCTTGCCTCCAGAAATCCTTCAAGAACTATCCCATTTGCTATATTGGCGAATAAATTCAAGTCAATTTTATTTCTTGTAAAAATATGAAGGTTAATCGGGATATTTTTCCTATAGCCTAGTTGTTCAAGTATTCCAAGTCTAACAATTTCTAATTCTCGATTATCCAGAATTTCTACAGCAATATCAATATCACTTTCTTCTATATCATCTCCATTTCTATAACTTCCAAAGAGAATTATGGTTCTTGCTTGAGGAATCTTGTTGCGAATAGCTTCGATTATGCCAGATTCATAGATCTTATCTAAATAGTAAGGCACTTTTTTCCTTATAAAAATCTGATTTCTTTGGTTAGCAATAAGAATCCAAGCTTTTCCGGCAATCTCTCGAGTTATTATTCCTCTGTTTACCAAGGACTCAATCGCCTGTTTTGTGCTGGTCTTTGAGGATTTAATTGATAATGCCAATTCACTAAGTCCTATCTTTGTTCTAGGAAACGCGAAAAACCACGCTAACGATTTCTCATAAGCTCGTTCTAATTCCTCTAATTTTACTCCTTTAAATCTCTGTTTCATTCTAATGAGTAGTTTTAGGACTATATAAGCTTTTCTATAACTACATGGTTTTGTAAAAGTTAAGATGATTTTTTTAGAAACCATAGTATTTATATTTTGAGAAAATAACTGCGTAAAATGTAATGTCCGGGAAATTATCAAGATTATTGCAAACCTTTAAATATGTAAAAATCCGCTCTTTCTCATGGATGAGAAAAAGCCAGAGAGCTTGGGCAGCCACATCACTTCTCCCAGTAATTACAAAAAACCAGAGATCCCGGAAGAAAAGCTTCCTCAGGATATTGAAAAATTAAAAAGTAAATTAGAAGCATTTAAGAAAGCCCTGATTAAAAAATTCCCTTTCACGCGTTCTCTCGGCCTTCTCCCTGCAAAAGCATTCCCAATGTTTGAGGAAGAAGAGATTTCTCAGGAGCATCAGGAAGAAGTGAAAAAATTAAAGCCTCTCCACATGATTATGATTATTCCAGAAGAAGAATATAAGAATCTGCCTAAAATAAAAGAAGAGGTAGTCAAGTTTGTTAAGGAGTCAGGGGAGAAATTATGGGTTCATATCAAAACAGAAGTTGACTTGTGGAATTACGGATTGGATTCAAAATTCTCTTTCATAGACGCAATTTCTGCAAGCATGCCTCTTGTAGATAATGGTTTTCTTGGTGCTCTTAGGGTTGCCAACATTCACAAATCTCTCGTTTTGGGAAGATTTGACAGGTATATTGCAAGCTATGTTATTGGCGGCTCTTTAGCCAGAGGCACAGCAGGCCCTGACAGCGACGTTGATGTCTTCGTAGTCATCGATGATACAGATGTAAAAAGAATGACTCGCATCGAATTATTGGAGCGCCTAAGGGGCATAATTTATGATTACATAAGGGAAGCAACTGCTTTGGCTGGTGTAAAAAATAAGCTAGAGCCTCAGATTTATCTCTTGACAGATTTTTGGAATGGCGTTAAAGATGCCAACCCGGTTTATTTCACTTTTATCAGAGACGGCATTCCTCTCTATGACAGGGGAACATTCCTTCCTTGGAAGCGTTTGCTCGCAATGGGAAGGATTAAGCCAAGTCCAGAAGCAATAGACCAATACATGAAAGAAGGAGACAGAACAAATGAGTTCGTCAAAAGAAGGCTAATCGATACAATGATTGATATTTATTATGGCATCGTGACTCCAACTCAGGCAATGATGATGCTTGCCGGGCATGCTCCTCCTGTTCCCAAAACAATTGTTTCAGAAGTAAAAGAAGCATTGGCTGAAAAAGAAAAATTAATGAATGAAACCGACTTAAAGACTTTAGAAAAAGCAGTAAAATACTTCAAGGATTACGAGCACGGAAAATTAAAGGAAATTTCTGGAAAAGAAATTGATGAATTAGAAAAAGAAGCAGAAGCATACAGGAAAAAAATGAAAGAAATCAGAAGCAAGTTGGAAATGAGAATGCAGGAGCATATGGTTGAGAAACTTCATGTGGAAATGAACAAACTCCTCAAGCACATTTTCGGCGACAAAGGCCAAAACGCCCTCATTGCAGAATTGAATGAAAAATTAATCAAGAAAGGAAAATTAAAGCCGCGAATGATGGAAATTGCCAAAGAAGTTTTGAGAATAAAGCAAAAAGCAAAAAGCAAGAAGCTGACACAGACAGAGCTTCATAGAATAAGCAGGGACGCAGAAGAATTAATTAATTCTTTACTGGAGTATGCCCAGAGAAAAGAGCTTGTTTCAGCTCAAAAAGGAGTAATTCAGGTTTTGCATGGTGACAAAAAAGGCGAATTAGTAATAACAGACTTAGGAATATTCTATGTTGAGGAGTCAAAAATAAAAAAGCTCGAAAACAAGAAATTTATAGAATCAGATAAAAAAGAGCTGGAAGAGGCAGTGACAAAAACAAGAGACCGCCTGCAAATAAAAGTCACTTCAGAAATCTTAAACACGCTAAAGAAAGAGCTCGGCGATTTTGAGTTAGTGATTTAAACTTTCATCTCGAAAATAGTCTTAGAATCAGAAAGATTTATAAATAAGCATATCTTACAATAAGAAAGTAAGAAACAGGAGGAAAAACAAAATGACAGTTGAAATGGTAAAGATGTCTTCAAAAGGACAGATAGTAATACCTCAAGATATAAGAGCAGAAATATGCGCTTCAGAGGGGACTATGTTCGCAGTAATTAGCGGAGGAGACAGCATAGTTTTAAAGAAAGTAGCAACGCCTTCAAAAGAAGAGTTAATCTGTGAACTTCAGAAAATAGCTAAAGAAGGGGCAAAAAGAGCTGAAAAACTTGGAATCAAGGAAACAGATGTTCCGAACTTAATCCATAAAAGAAGAAAGAAATAAAAATGAAAATTGCAGTAGATACGAATTTTCTGATATCAGCAACTCAATGGGATTATAGCGTAAGCTATAAATTATTGTTAAAGCTAATAAGGAATAATGATACAATATTTTCAACAAAAGAAATCTTAGACGAGTTTGCTGAAGTCCTTGAAAGGGATTTTTTATACAGTAAAGAGGATATCAAAAGCATAGTTGAAAAAGTTCTTCAATTTTTAACTTTAGTAACCCCTAGCAATAAAATTGATATAGTTAAAGAGGATGTTGACGACAATAAGATTATAGAATGTGCTGTTGAATCAAAGGCAGAGTATATTTTCTCTTATGATAAACATCTTTTGAAGCTTAAAGAATTTCAAGGAATAAAGATAGTTCGGCCTGAAGAAGCTTTAGGGTTTTAGTTTTTAAGTTGCGGGGTTAGGGTTCATTTATCGTAGTATCTTTTAGTGAGCAAAGCGAACTGCTTATCGTATAAATAGATTATATCGATTATTTGTGACATCCTCTGTGCCCTAAAGGGTTGATGCTTCGCATCAACTCCTCGCTTCGCTCGGAGCACAGCGTCCTTTAGTTTTACGCGTGATGCATCTCTTGCTTTTCTATATATTCGTACGTCGCACTGAAATCGCTTTCTCCGACACCTTCGCAAAAATATCCTGCAGTCCAAAAATGTCCCTTGGGATATCTCTTCCGCAAATCAGGGCAAATCCGAAACAAAAGATACGCCGATAATCCTTTAATTATCTGGATAAGTTGCGCATCGCTCATTGTTCTTGGAGCATCTGCAATCAAATGCACATGTTCTTCCATAACTTTTATTATTTCAATTTCTATCTTATGTTTTTTGCACGCTTCTTCTATCGCAACCTTGCAAAAAACTTTCAGCTTATCTTTTCGCATCATGTGATAGCGATATTTCGGTGTTATCTGAACATGCTTCCTGTTTGAGCCGACAGAGCTCTGGCTATGTTTATACATTTTGACCTCCGTTAAATTTATTTAGTGAGAAAGAGTTACAACTGCATCCGTTAAGTTTTACAGGGAGATGCAACTATCTCTCCCTGTTTTATATTAATTCAAGAATAAATATCTGCGCAATTCATCCGTCAGTTAAAACTGACGGGGTTCTTGCGACTTTCTAAAACTCTCTATAGATAGGTCAAACCACATAGTTCATTCATTTAAGCGAATCAACATAATTATTTCCCACAATAACAATTAGGCTATTTTTTATCAGTCAAATCAATCATTTAACAGACAGGTATCTATGCTTTTCTATTTCTTTTTCCAAATGAGAGGGTCCATTTAATTTTTCCATTTCTCCTTCTATCATCTTCCTTGCATATTCTTTCATTTTCTCTGGTCTCGATTCTAATTTTTTCTGAAAAATTTCCCACTTATCGCACAGGATATAGCTCATTAGTTCGTCAGCAGTATTAGAATGTTCTTCAAATATATAAGACACATAATTCTCAAAATCCCATTTTCTTAAATATTCCTCTTCGTTTTGCCATCTTAAAGCCATTGCAGTGCTGATAACTTCAATAGAGTTTTTTTGAGGGTAATCAAGCGCAAGTTCAGAGATATAATCCATTAATTTTATCTTTTCTTCAAGGTCATATATTTCGGCAATTTTATTTTTTAAACAAGATTTTACAATCGCATTTGGCTGTCGCATTAGATTTGTTGACCTGTATGCTCCTCTTATAGAAGTGGATGTAATTTCTCTTTCCCCCATTTCATAAATTTTATTTGTTGCCATTATGCTCTTTCAATACATTTGTTTTGATATATTAAAACTTAATTATAGTCAACGACATGGATAATTCCTCGGCAAGTAAATCTTTAAACTCGAAGCTTTGCCAAGCGAGAGTTAAAGATTGCTAAAAGGAATCTTTAAAGGCGAAGTTTCACAAATGAGACTTAAAGATTACGAAGTAATCTTTAAAAACCCCCAATTTCTAAGATTAGCATGAAAGGAATTATTATCCAGTTCAGGCGCTCAAGGCACGTGATTCACGAAAGGCACTTTTTGCTGGACTTGGGCATGCAAAACAGGGAAGAAGCAAAAAAGTTAGTGGGAAGAATAGTTGAATGGAAAAGCCCTTCTGGAAAAATAATCAGTGGAAAAATAAGCGATGCTCACGGCAATAAAGGCCTGGTAAGGGCAATATTTGAAAAAGGCCTTCCAGGACAAGCCCTTACAAATGAAATAGAAATTAAAGAACATCATAAATCTGAGGAAAAGAAATAAGATGAATTCTCAATATCTTTCTTCAATTGAATTTATTCATATCCCTCAACAGTTATCTTTGCATGATGGAAAAAAAGGCTATTCAAGGGCAGGCACAATAAGAGCAACAACCGATTTCATATATAAAGATGGTTTTAAAAATAAAAAAGATATACAGTTAGTAAAAGATGCATTTGGTCTTATAAGAAGAACCGGAATACACGAGAAAATAGCTGCATCTGAAGATTATTTCCCTGAAAAATTAAGAGTTGTTTATTCATTAGCAGAAATCGAAGATAATGTAAATCCAAAAATAGACATTAGCCCGCTTGAAGAGGATATTATTTGGAGTTGTCTTGGCAATCTTAATAAGTCTAATAAAATTTATCCAACGCCTAAAATTATAGAAGCTAGACCAGACGCCATCGATTTAGATTACGGTTTTCTTAATTTGACTTTAAGATTTAGCCCTACTGAAGAACAGAAATTATTAAATTGGAATGGTGGCGTAAGGAGGGAAGAACAATGCCTGCCATAAGAAAAGCATCTTCATATTCAAAGAAAAGAGTTCGTCCCTTTACTAGAAAATCCAAGACAGCCCAAAAAGGATATATAAAAGCCGTGCCTTTCTCAAAAATTGTGAAATTTGAAATGGGAAATTCTAAGGCATATAGGGAAGGCAAGCACCCTTATGTTGTCAGGTTAATTTCAGAAGAAAAAGTTCAGATTAGAGACAATTCTCTCGAGGCCTGCCGCATGTATGTTAATAAAATGCTCGACAAAAATGCACTAGGGCAGTATTATCTGGCTATCAAGATTTATCCACATCATATTTTAAGGGAAAATAAAACAGCAGCAGGCGCAGGCGCAGACAGGCTCTCAAGTGGTATGAAGCATTCATACGGTGTTACAGTAGGAAGAGCTGCCATTGTAAATGCGGGCAAGGAAATTTTCTTCATCTCCTGCGAAAATGAGAAAGCCGCAAGAACAGCAAGAGGAGCGTTATCAGACATAAAATCAAAATTGCCCTGCAGTTCAAGAATTATATTTGAAAAAGTTCTTTAATTAATAATTATCCAATACCCTCAAATCATTAACCTTATTTTAAATTTTAATTTTTTACTTTACACGCCATATCCAGATAATTGTTTTTAATCATAAATATTTAATTTCTATTAACTCCATCACATTAAACCTTAAAAAGAGCCTCAGTTCTTTCCTTTAAGGAGAAATAAAATGTCATTGGAAGAAGCATATGTTCATTGCGAAACCTGTTTCCTCTTAGCAGATTATATAATAAAAGAGGAGATAAGATATCAAAAAATGCCAATAAAAGGGGGAGATTCAAAAGTGCCCAACCTCTATATGCAGGCACACAGCATAACCTCAGATAAGATAGATGATAGTTTTGAGAAAAATCCGGAATTTAGAAAAAAATTGCAATGTCTGATGAGGAAGTTTATCAGATAAGAACAAACGCTATGCGCACATTAAATTTATTATATTTTTCAGGCTTTCAGAGGGCAAAAGTTAAGGAGGCTCTTAGAGCATGCAGGGATTGCGATTTTCTCGAGCCGCGAATTGCAAGAGTCGTAAGTGATAAATAAAGCAATATTTATTAACTCATTCTTTCTTTTTTATCCATGTCTGTAAAAGAGAAAAAGGTGAACATTCACAATAATACTGGATTTGTAAAATGGTTTTCAGAGCTGTCTAGCAAGGACGTTTCAATTGCCGGCGGAAAAGGCGCAAGTCTGGCAGAGATGTATAATCATAAATTCCCAATCCCGCCGGGCTTTATGGTAACAGCGCAAGCCTATCAATATTTTATAGAAAAATGCCATTTAGACGATAAGATACAGGAGATTGTTTCAAAAATAGACGTAGAAGATACATCTGAGCTGACAAAAGCATCAAAACAGATTAGGGACTTAATTAGAGGCGCCTCCATGCCAGAAGAATTAGAAGAAGAAATAACAGAAGCATACGACATCCTGGATGTTGGTAAGCAGGAGATTATTAAGGCTGGTTCAGGTGCTCTTCAAATATTAAAAAACAGCCACGAGCCGCCGTTCGTCGCAGTAAGGAGCTCTGCAACTACTGAAGATTTGGCAGATGCAAGTTTCGCGGGGCAGCAGGATTCTTTTCTAAGCGTAAAAGGCAACAGAAATTTATTGCTAAAAGTTAAGGATTGTATGTCTTCATTATTTACTGCAAGGGCAATTTATTATAGGGAGAAAAAAGGATTCGGGCAGACAAAAGCCAGTCTGGCTGTTGTGGTGCAAAGAATGGTAGATTCTGACAAGTCAGGTGTTATTTTCTCCAAAGATCCTGTCAAAAAAGCAGAGCAAATATTAATAGAAGCAGTATGGGGGCTGGGCGAGGGAATTGTTTCAGGAAGAATTCAGCCAGACAGTTACGTCGTTCACCCAGACTTAAATGAATTTAAAATTCTGGAATCAACAGTTGCCAATAAGAAAATCGCTATCATTAGAAATTCTTCGGGTGAAAATACCATCGTCAAGCTGACAGAAGAAAAAAGCAGGCAGCAAGTCTTATCTACATATGAAATTAAAGTTTTATCGCAATACGCCAAAAAGCTCGAGGAGCATTATGGCAAGCCGCAGGATATTGAGTTTGCAATTGAAGGGCGCGACATTTTCATTGTCCAGTCAAGGCCAATTACAACAAAAATTTCAGAGGGCGAAAAAGGTGAGATTAAAGGAGAAATATTCCTCTCCGGTCTTGGCGCATCTCCAGGTGTCGCTTCAGGAATTGTAAAAATTATTCATTCAATGAACGATTTGAACAAGATAAAGAAAGGAGATATCTTGGTAACAAAAATGACAAACCCTGATATGGTTGTTGCTATGCAAAAATCAGCCGCAATTGTTACAGACGACGGCGGGATCACATCTCACGCCTCAATAGTAAGCAGAGAAATGGGAATCCCTGCAGTTGTCGGCACAGAGCACGCAACAGAAAAATTGAAAGAAGGCGAGATCGTAACAGTAGACGGATATAAGGGAAAAGTTTACAAGGGAAAAATGGAAACGCGCGAAGTAGAAGTGAATCCTGTTTTTCCGACAAAAACAAAAATCAAGGTTATAGTTGATTTGCCTGATTTTGCGCAGCGGGCTGCAAAATCTCATGCAAAGGGAATCGGGCTCGTAAGATTAGAGGGAATCATCGCAATTTCTGGCAAGCACCCCCTGAAATTTGTCAAGGACAAAAATATTGAGGATTATATTTCCCTGCTTGTCAAAGGGCTCACTAAAATAATTGAGCCTTTTGAAGAAGCCTGGATAAGAAGCTCTGATATCCGCTCAGATGAGTACAGGAATCTGGAAGGCGCCCCAAAGGAAATTGAAGGCAACCCCATGCTTGGCGACCACGGCATCAGATTCAGCTTAAAGCATCCTGATATTATGAAAGCAGAATTAATAGCTCTTAAAAGAATAGCAGAAACTTTCCCTCATAAAAAAGTAGGGTTTATGGTGCCACAGGTAATTAGTGTCGAGGAGCTAAGAAAAACAAAGGAAATTGCAAGGGAAGTCAACATCCCAAAAAATGTAAAAATTGGGATTATGGTTGAAACACCTGCAGCTGTCCAGATTATAAATGATTTGTGCGAGGAAGGCATGGACTTCGTCAGCTTCGGAACAAATGACCTCACTCAATATACTCTTGCTATTGACAGGAACAATACAGAGGTGCAGGATCTTTATAATGAAATGAACCCTGCTGTCTTGAATTCACTTGCCTATGTAATTAGAAGATGCAAGAAATATGGTGTTGAAACAAGCCTTTGTGGGCAGGCAGGCAGCAGGGAAGATATGGCCAGATTTCTTGTTTCCCAGGGCATAGACAGCATCTCTGTAAATGCAGATGCAGCCTATAATGTAAGCAAGTTGGTCGCAGAATTGGAAAACGCAGCCCATTCAATTCCAGCCCCAGAACCTCCTGTTGAATCTGTTAAATTGCCAAGATTAAAAGAAGATGTTAAAGAAGAGCAAAAAGAAAGCCAATTGGAAACAGGGCAGGAAATTAGAGTCCCAGTTATTCAGCCTCTTGTTCAATCAACTCCGCCTCCTCAATTAGAGCAGCCTCAAATTGCATCCAATCCTCCTCCCAGCAATCCCCCTATTGCAAATAATTCAAATATGCCTGATATTTTCAATAATAAAGACATAGAAGAGCTTGCTCTGAGCGAACTTGGCGATGAGGACTATGGGCCAGGCAATGCAGAAGAAAATCAAAAAAAAGAAATCCCTCCATTAAACGACGCTATCCCGGTGGAATCAGAGCATCTCGAAGAAAAGCCTAAAGAAGAAGAGATAGAGCTCGTAGAGGATAAGGAAGAAAAAGAACCAGGCCTTTCAGACGAATGGAAAGGCGAAAAAACCCCTCAATCTTCTGCTTACTCTTCATCTTCCTCCCAATCAGCAAATTCATCTGCTGAAGACTTACTGAAAGACGATTAATTTTTATAGTTATAGCATTAAAATGTTGTATATGGGAAAAAAACCTTAAAGTTAATATGCTTCGAATGTGGAGATATACCAACTGACTTAAGTATTCTACCAGATTGTCAGTTGGTACATCAAGGATTTCAAATCCTTGAGTGCGCTCAACCTTCAACTTCTTTGAAGTTGAATGGTTTAAGGGAGTACTCTCCCGCAAAAGATGCTAACTGCAAAACGAAAAGCATCTTGACGTATTCGAGAGGACTAAATAAAAATAAATAGGAATCATAGAACCTTGGTTCTATTAGGTCTCTCGCTACAGCATTCAAATTAGGCTAAATAGCGATGAATATAAAAATTACATGAACACGAGGTTCTTATTTGAAGGTTCAGATGCTTATCACGAACTTTTTGATACTTATGGATGGGTTTTACAACAGCAACCTTTCTGCGACGTCTGTAAGTATGGCCATAGCGAATGCTATAAGGATAATTAACAATAATCTATTTTTATTGCCTCTTATTTAAAAGAAAAACTACTTAGAACTTTTATGCATCGCGCCTTCGCGCGCAACAAGAACTACCCTGCCAAGCTCGTTCGAGTAAGCAAGAGCCTCGTAGTCCGAGTAGAGGTTGAGGTCCCTGATCAAGTACAACCTCGAAAGGCCTTCCTTTCTCGCGTACCAAGTTCTATTTCCTTTTCCAAACTTAGGCAATCCCATTTCATCAGTTTCTAAAAATGTTTCTCCATTGTACTTTCCTGCAAGTCTTTCATCATGCAAAACTGCAAAATCCTCTCTTGGAATAATATTAAGACCATGACCCTCTTTATCTTCAGAAGGAGCAACATCAAAGCCAGTAACTAAAACTGGAAGTTCTAATCTCCCTATTTTTTCTTCTATTTGAGGAGCAAGTTTCTTAATAAGTAGATTATTTGGCTCATATCTGTCTTTCATAGTTCTGAAAACAATAGCAGGAATATCAGAATAATGTTCTCCTCTAATCATTTCTATAATTTCAGGCCTGCTTAAATCAGCCAATGTAGCAGCTCTAATTCCAAGAGGCCTTATGATGCTGTCAGCTCTTGCTGCCAAAAATGTATTGCTTCCTCTCATTGTTTTAGAATCATTATCATACCAAACACCATTTACTATTGTTTTTCTAATTTCATTATAGAACAATTCTGCATCTTTTCCATAAACAAAACTAGGGACTACTTCTTGGGTTTTCCAATTAAAATCCCCGTTTATTGCCGTTTCTTCATCAGTCATATTTTAAGCAGAAATAAAAGGTATTTAAATCTTTCGTTTTTGTTGCTATTAAATAGTTACTATTATGGAGATTTCCTTAATTCATCTATTCCTGTCTAAGTCAAAAGCAATCTCGCTCCCCCCAAATAATCAGAAAGCGCATAAGCATCTTCAATCTCCACTTTCCCATTGCCATCGAAATCAGAATTCCCCTCGCAATACAATATATTGCCTTTCTCAAAATGTTCTTCTATGTGTGCAACATCTCCCATGTCAACATTCCCGTCGCCATTTGCATCTCCTTTCTCTCTCCCTTCACATATTGGCACAGAAACAATAATCTTCAGCCCAGGCTCCCTAATCTGCAGTTCTTTCGCATTTTCAACAATAGGCACTTTCAAGTAAAAATCAATATCGCTCGAATAAGTCTGCCCATTAATTTCATTATCGCCTGGCGAGCCAAAAACCCCATCACCAAGTTCATCTTCTCCAGGCGCATCAGTAAATATCATTTCTGGATTAAATTGCCCTACATTAATTTTCTTATCATCATTCAAAATGATATCAATCGAATAAGGCCCGCTTCCAGTATCTCCAACACATCCTTGCACAATTTCTTTCCCGCTGATATTAATCCCTGCATTATAACTCCCACTAACTAAATAATAATCCTGCCCAGAACAATCCTCCCCGCTAATAGCTTTTCCGCTTATCCCCGCCCCTGTCTTCCCTGTAAGTTCACTAATCTTTTTTCCAATCACCCATTTATTAAAAGTCCCGTAATTATCAGAGCTTAATGTTCTCATTACTCCGTTTTCTATAGACCTCATATAATCATTTTCAGAACATCCCTGAAAACATCCGTCATTTCTTCCTTCAAATTTTGTGCAGTCGTCAACGCAATTTCCCGGGGAATTTCTTGGAATTTTCGCGGGCTGATATTCCTCTGCCAAATTCACGAAACTATGCCCAAATTCGTGCGGCAGCACACTCATGGGATGTTTCGTATTAATGCTTATTATATTAAGATAGGTAGAACTCCTAAGACTCCTGTCATAATCCCCATTTAAAATCACAATCTGGTCATTTGGGCAAGACGCTGATTTCTTAATTAAATCCCGAGAATAGCACAGCAAAGCAATATCCTTGTAAATTTCGCATGCCGGCTTATACTCTTTAATGTAATAAAAATTAAATTCCTTCTCATTATTATTAAAAGGCTCTACCCCTAAGAAATAATCCACATATTTGTCTGCTTCTTTCTGGCTATCAGCAAAGAACACAACACTGATTCCCTCCTGTCCCTCATATTTCAAAGTCACACATTCTTCCAGATCTCCTGCACTTGGCCCAAAACTAGCGCTCTGAAAATAAATATATCCTCCAATGCCTGCGATCAAAGCTAAAAAAACCACAACAATCAATGCTAAAACTAACTTTCCCATATAAATACATAGAAACCTCTTTTAAATAAATTACTCTTTTAACTAATAAAGAATTAATATGTATAAAGTAAACCTCTTATTTTAGCATATTTTACAGAGAATAATATCTAAAAATTTTGAATAGAAAAATTGTATTAGAGATAATTATCCGGATTTGCTTATAGGTAATCATATACTAATCTATTTATTGTAATGTTAAGTTTGGCAATTGATTTAACAGTATGAGCTTTGCGTACAAATTAGCTTTTCTCAATCTTCTTAAAATAAGATAATCTTGCTCTATTGTGCAAGATTATTCTTGCACTAACTTGAACAAATTTGCTA